>Ga0123355_10018902_pt1 | contig 10957 bp, 7 predicted proteins | sample TergutEmb28metaG_3_FD_89872 | JGI IMG/M metagenome (GOLD analysis project Ga0123355, IMG submission 89872) | Embiratermes neotenicus P1 segment gut microbial communities from Petit-Saut dam, French Guiana - Emb289 P1 | ecosystem: Host-associated > Arthropoda: Insects > Digestive system > Gut ...
AACATCTCCGTAAATTGAGAAAATAGCAAGCACCGATGCCCGGATTCTATGGCAAGCTGAAGTGTTTCCAAAGCCAAATCCAACTTGCCGCTGCCGCCCCGATAATTTTCCAGACACAGGCTTGGATGACAACATATCTGACGCAGACGCATCAAGCGAGCTAAAATCTGTAGCCTGCCGCCTTTTAGCGGGCCTTCGGAAAGCAACTCCTTAAGTTCATCCCTTGTCTCCATCAGGTGCGCTGTGTAAATGCGCTGCTGTTCCGGCAGCATTTCCGCCATCAGCGTCGTTTCTGTCTTCGGAGGCAATTCGCTTAGCACGCTGCTTTTTAACCGCCGCATGATGAATGGTGCAATCTGTTCCTTTAATTGCGCTGCTTTTTCCTTATTATCTTCCTTAGTGATAGGTACTTCGTAGAGTTTGGCAAATTTGCGGGCACTGTGCAGATATCCCGGCATCACAAAATCAAAAAGCGACCATAACTCTATCAATGTGTTTTCTATAGGTGTACCCGTCAAAGCGATGCGGTGATCCGCTTCGATCGTCTTAATCAGCTTAGCCGCCTTTGTGGCTGGATTCTTAATATTCTGTGCCTCATCAGCAATCACAAATGTATATTTGCTTTGCTGATAGATTTCAATATCCCGCTTCATGGAATCATATGTGGTGATAAAAACTTCAACCCCCGGCGTCATAAGAATATCCAGCCGCTTTTCCGGGTTTCCGGTGACCACAGCATAAGTCAGCTTTGGTGCAAATTTTTTAATCTCCGCCGCCCAATTGTAAATCAGCGAAGTTGGTGCCACTACCAAAGCGGGATGTGTTGTCAGGTCGCTGCTTAACAGAAGTGCCAGCACTTGCAGTGTCTTCCCCAGTCCCATATCATCTGCAAGTATACCGCCAAATCCACAGTCAACCATATTCTTAAGCCACCTGTATCCGGTCTTCTGATACGGACGCAGCACCCCTTCCAGTGCACCCGGAATATCATATTTAGCATCTTTAGTATTAAACTGCTTAAGCAATTTTTTAAAAGCAGGGTTTTGCTCCTTAATAACCCCTTCCATATAAGGCACCCTGTAGATGGACATGGATAGCGTCCCTTTATGTATATCCTTCTGCTCTATATCCAAAGCTTCCAGGGACTCCGCCATGGCAATGGTTTCACTGTCTGTCAGCGACAACAACCGCCCATCCTTCAGGCGATGATATTTCTTTTTAGCCCTGTAGGATTCCAAAGCCTCCACCAGTTCTGCCAAAGTAAAATCTGTATTTTGCACATAGATATCAAGCAGCTTACTGCGAAGGCGCACACCTAAGCTTCCACCATTGGCCCTGACGGTCTTCTTGCGCAGATTGTCGGTAACATAAACCTCACTATTCACGAGATTTTCCAGCTGCTCAATCCCGGCAGGGGTATCCCCCATAAATGCAAAGAGATTTTCGCTGCCTGCCAGACGAAAAACTCTGTTTTCTGCATCGGCCACAAATCCCTGACCTTCCAGCAGCCGCTTAATCGTATATTCCCCCGGGATATCCCTTGGCCCATCATTTTCCCGATGATCAAAAGCATCGTACTGATCATCTTCGCCATAGTTAAAAACCATACGGCCAATGATATCTCTACCATCAGTATCAAAATACATTTTTGTATGCAGCGCCGGACACAATCCACTGTCAATCATCCCCATAGCCGCCAGTTTTGGCATAACGGCCGAAACAAAGCGTTTACGGGCATATCCTGTCAGCACAAGCGGTCCTGAAGATAAGCTGTCCAGCACCTGTGCAAGCAGCTTGGCCTCAACCTTGGCCATACGATGTATTGCCTTGTCAGTCAAAAAATAATTATATTGCTGCCCTTTTAAGAGGTGGTACCGCAGCTCCGGCCCGCTCATCGTCAATGCATCGGGAGTGTTCGTGATTTCGAAGTAAATCTCCGGCATTTCCTCAGTCAAATCCAAAGGATTATCCTCATCACTATTATTAAGAAGCCCCACCGAGCCGGCTACATAAGTGTTATCACTCTGCAAACACAAATCAAAAAAAGTATCCATATTCCGCTTGGACAGCGGCAATTCACGGGTATCTTCCTTAGCGGCGTACGGATGATGCCGGGTGATATGTTTAATCACCTCACTATAAAGGGCATCCTCTTGTTTGAGAAACTTAATCCATCGGCGGCCGGCCGCATTAAAATAAGCCGGATTATGATTAAACTCCAGCCCATTGCCGTAACGCACCGTGGCACCTTGCCGGACAGCCTGCAAAAACTTAGGCAGGCTTTTGATCGTATACATACGGGAATAGCCCACATAAAAAGTCAGATAAGCCTCCCCTTCCCCACTATAATAGAAGTAAGGATTTAATTTTGCCAGGCGGTTATTTTCCGACTTTGCAGGCACTTCATAGTGATTGTCTATTTCCTGTAAAATCAATTTTTCCAAGGTATCTGTGTAGGCTTCCTGATCCTGACGGGCTTTATTTTTGCAGGAAGGATCCCTGCCGTCAGACAGGGCAAACAGAACCGCTGCCACATGCTTACAGCCGCCATGCCATATACTCTGGCTGGCGCAGCTGCAATTGTAACGGGTCAACTCTCCCGAGGCATTAAACTGCAAGGATACATCATAATTGCGATAATTTCCCTTAACAGCGGCCTTAATTAAGATAGAAGACTTTTGCCGGCGGGCATGGATAGAAACCAGCTTGCCCTCACGGTAGTAAGCCTCTCCTCTGGTGTAAACATCTTCGTTGGCGCATATATCTAAAATTTTATTATTTGAAATAGCGTATTTCATAAAAACTCCTTAAAACCTGTAGTTAGCAAAAACACTAAGCGCCACCCCTTACAGGCGCACGTTCTCTATGGTATTATAACATGGTGTAAATTTTTCACAATAACATTTTCCGGATAATCCATAAACAAAGGAGAACGACCATTGAGCGGCATATGCGGATTTTTAAGCACAAAAGAGATGAACAAAACCCAGACAATCCAAGATATGATGGAAAAAATTGTCCACCGAGGGCCAGATGCTTCCGGCGTCCACATTGACGATGATATCGCTTTGGGTTATCACGCCCTGTCCATCATAGGATCGGAAGAAAAGGATAACCCCATCATATACAACGAAGACCGGACACTACTCATGGCTTTTGACGGCGAGATATACAATTATCAAGCCCTGCAAGCACTCCTCACTGAAAAAGGCCACACCTTCTCCACACAAGGAGACAGCGAATGCATACTGCATCTATACGAGGAATATGGCAGCGAGTTATTGCCTCGCCTCCGTGGCGTATTCGCCTTTGTTATATATGATACAGTCAAGAAAACTTTATTTGCCGCCCGGGATTTTTTTGGCGTTAAGCCTTTTTACTATGGCCAAATGAACGAGACATTTTTATTCGGCTCTGAGATAAAAAGCTTTTTCCCGCATCCTGATTTTGACCCCCAGCTTAACGAGGAAGCCTTGGCGCAGTATTTGACTTTCCAGTTTTCTGCCCTGCCAGAGACATTTTTTAAGGGCATATTCAAACTGCTTCCCGGCCATTACCTGACATATAAAAATAACCAGCTTGAGATACAGCAATATTTTTCACCCAAGTTTAACCCCACAAATATGACTTTAGAAACCGCCGTAAACGATATAGACAGTATTACAGCCGATGCTATTGAAGCCCACATGGCAGGCGATACCGAGATAGGCACATTTTTATCCGGCGGTGTGGATTCCAGTACACTGGCCGCCAGATTTAAAGGCCAAAAAGCCTTTACCGTAGGTTTTGACCACAAACAGTACGACGAAGCCGCCTATGCCAGGGAACTGGCAAATGAGCTGGGGCTGGAACACTATTCCAAAACCATCACCAAAGATGAATATTGGGCATCCCTGCCCAAAGTCCAATATCATATGGACGAGCCTTTGGCCGATCCGGCCGCTGTTGCATTTTATTTCGCCTGTCAGGAAGCGGCCAAGCATGTCAAAGCCTCCTTTTCTGGCGAAGGCCCTGACGAATTTTTTGGCGGTTATAACATATACAGGGAGCCCTTGGATTTAAAAATACTGACACGCCTGCCAATGTTCCTGCGTCGGCTTATCGGAAAGCTGGCGTCGCTTATTCCTTCTAATGTAAAAGGCAAAAGCTTCCTGATCAGAGGCAGCAAAACCGTAGAGGAGCGCTTTTTTGGCAACGCACATATCTTTAGCGCAAAAGAGCGTAAAGCTATCCTGAAGCAGGATGCCGGGGCGCCTCCTCATGACATAACCGCCCCTTTTTACCGGGAAGCCGCCGCCGCAGATGACATAACCAAAATGCAGCATCTGGACATCCGCCTGTGGCTGCCGGAGGATATCTTATTAAACGCAGATAAAATGAGCATGGCACATTCCTTGATTGTGCGGGTTCCTTTTGTGGATAAAGCGGTCTTTAATGTAGCCGCAAAGCTGCCTACTGATTTACGGGTAAACCGCAACGGCACCAAATATGCCTTCCGTCAGGCATCTGCAAAGCATTTGCCGGAAGCCTGGGCAAAGCGCAAAAAGCTTGGTTTCCCAGTACCCATTCGCCTGTGGCTTCGGGAAGAAAAGTACTATGCTATGGTCAAAAGCTATTTTACCGGAACCGTTGCCGGCAAGTATTTTCACACAGACGTACTAATCCGCCTGCTGGACGATCATCGGGCTAATAAAAATGATAACAGCCGTAAAATATGGGCAGTGCTTATGTTTTTGATATGGCACGAGGAGTTCTTTACCGCATGAGCATGAATACTATATATGAAAGCCATTGCCCGGAAGATACCATGGCCTTTGGGTCAAAAATGGCTAAAAAGGCCATGGCCGGGGATATAATATGCCTATGCGGATCATTGGGGGCCGGTAAAACGGCCTTTGCACAAGGCTTTGCGCAAGGGCTTGGCATCCAGGGACATGTAAACAGCCCTACGTTCACATTAATGCAGGTATATGATAATGGGCGGCTGCCGTTGTACCATTTTGATTTGTATCGCTTAATGGAGCTGCTGGACAAAGACGCCCAGATTGACCCGGATACGCTGGATGATATCGGATTTTTTGATTATATGAATGGAGCCGGGGTTACACTCATTGAGTGGGCAGAGTATGGCAGGGATGTTATACCTGATGAGGCGGTTTGGGTGAGGATAACCAGAGATGAGCACAGGAACGATGCATATAGGAAGATAATGGTGGAGTAAAAAGAGTTAGCCCATCATTGCCGCTCGTGTTACTTTTCTGGTTTTGACATTAAGAACAAAACCGATAAGGAGGACTAAGTATGGAAGCTTTACAAAAAGATCAACACTACACATATACAGATTATGCAAGCTGGGAGGACTATCCCAGATGCGAGTTGATTGACGGGCAAATTCATTTGATGTCCGCACCGTCACGTGTGCATCAGCAAATATTAGGCGAACTGTTTGTTCAACTGCATGTCTTTTTGAAAGGAAAAACATGTCAAGTTTATATAGCTCCTTTTGATGTACGCCTTAACTATGACACCACCGACGACACAGTAGTCCAACCGGATATCCTCGTAGTATGCGATATGACAAAATTGGAAAACGGCAAAACCTGCATGGGTGCGCCTGATTTTGTAATCGAAATACTTTCGCCTTCCACCGAAAGGCACGATGCAATCAGAAAATTAAATCTATATCTGCAAGCAGGCGTCAAGGAATACTGGCTTGTTGATCCGGAACATAAATTGGTAGCAACTCACAGGCTCATAGATGGTCAATATGTCACGGCAACTTACGGCGAAGCAGACGAAATCCCAGTTATGACCCTGACAGGCTGTACAATCAAACTGAGTGAGGTCTTTTCATAATGCATATCCTGGCCATAGACACCTCCGGCACCACATCCAGTGCGGCTATTATGGACGAGTACATAATTTTAGCCGAATCCAGCGTCACACTATCCGATTTGCGTGGTGCGGGGCGAAACGGACGTAAAACCCATTCCGAAACCTTAATGCCTATGATAGACAGGCTTTTTGAAATAACCGGCATGACTATATCCGAAATAGATTACATCGCCTGCACATGCGGCCCCGGCTCCTTTACCGGGCTGCGCATTGGGGCGGCCACCGCCAAAGGACTGGCTTTTGCCGCAGATAAACCGCTGGTAGCAGTACCTACGCTGGATGCAATGGCATATACTGTAGCAAGCCTTGCCGCCCCCGGTACTTGGGCTGTGCCTATGATGGATGCCCGCCGAGGGCAGGTATATTCCGCTTTTTATCGTGTAAAGGAGGATTTTACTTTACAACGGACAACGGATTATCTGGCCGAAGCCGCCGAAGATTTGCTTGAAATGCTTAAAGGCCAGATTTCCGAAAACGACCCGGTTATATTTTTAGGGGATGGGGCCAAAGCTAATCAGGATCGCATCTGTTTAGCAGGCTCGTCAATGGCCATACCCTGCAATAACTATCCAAGGGCGGCCTGTGCAGGGGCACGTGCCCTTGAAATGATTGGCAATGGACAATACGCTGACGAAAGTGAATTTTCGCTTCTATATATACGAAAGCCTCAAGCACAACGAGAGTTGGAGGCCAGACAAAAATGATATACATCACCGATATGACCCTGGATCATTTGGATGCGGTTTACGAAATTGAAACCAACGCCTTCTCCATCCCATGGTCAAAAAATGAGCTGCGCAAGGAAATTGCGGAAAATAAACATGCCATCTATAAGGTCGCTATAGATGATGCTGGCCAGATAGCCGGCTACGCCGGTCTGTGGCATGTGGTCAACGAAGGGCATATTACGAATATCGCTGTGGCTGCTGACTTCCGCCGGATGGGCATTGGCTCCCAGCTGGTGGAGGCACTTATCGCAGTGGCACAGGCAATGGAAATGATTGGCCTTACTCTGGAAGTACGGATGGGCAACGCCGCCGCACAAAAACTCTATACGAAATATGGCTTTAAGCCAGAGGGCATTCGTAAACGTTATTATTCTGATACAGGCGAAGACGCTGTTATTATGTGGAAGTATTTTGACATCGAAAATTCATAATAGAAAATAAAGTGAAATCAATGAAAAACGGTCTTGACGGAGGGATGCTGTGCGCCACAGCGCACGGCGTTATGACCGACAGGCAAGGCCGATTTTGAATTATTTCGCTAGAAGAGGATATGTGAATGGAATTAAAATGGAATCAGCTTAAGTATTTTTGCAACCCGGAGCAATTATCATCGACCGAAGACCGCCCGGGCCTTATCGGGCAAAAAAGAGCTGCCGAAGCCCTTTCTTTTGGGCTGATGATGAAGAAAAAAGGCTACAACATCTACATCACAGGGCCAGCGGGGGCAGGCCGCACCACCTTTGCCAAAACCTTTGCGGAGGAACGGGCCCGTGGAGAGGCTACTCCGCCAGACCTCATGTATGTCTACAACTTTGAAAATCCCAAATGCCCTAAAATTTTGCAACTGCTGCCCGGTATGGGGGCTATACTTCAGGATCAGATGAACGAGCTGCTTAACCGCCTCACTAACGAGCTGCCAAAATCCTTCTCTAACAAGGATTTTGAATCTCAAAAGAATGAGATTGTCAAAGTATTTCATACTAAGCGGGACGAGATTATCCAGGAAATAACACTGGAGGCCAAGGAACAGGAATTTGGTGTCAAAACCACCAACAGCGGCATTTATTTTATGCCCATTGTGGACGGCGAGGTCATTGACGAGGAGCAGTATGACAAACTCAGTCAGGAGCAGCGGGATAGCATTTCCAAAAATTCCGAATCCATTCAAAAGCGGGCTGCGGAGGCATTGCGGCTGATTAAAGAGCATGAGAAAACCACCCGCAAAGCGGTGGAAGATCTCGAATACTCTATCGGCCTGTTTACCGTGGGTCATCATATCAACGCCGTTATGGAAAGTTATGAAGATCAGCCTCAGGTCGTGGAATATCTCAAGGTGGTTAAAGAGGACATTCTGGATCATCTTGAGGACTTTATCACCGAAGATCAGGAGGAAGAGGAGGCCATCGCCGCCTACCTGCCATGGTATAACAAAAAAAGCACCGAGGATTTGTTCACCAAATATAAAATCAATTTGCTAACCAGCCACGAGCCCAACAGCGGCGCACCGGTGGTGGTGGATTTTAACCCCACCTATGCCAATCTGGTTGGGGAGATTGAATACGATAACGAGTACGGCAATTTTTCCACAGATTTTATGAAGATCAAGCCCGGACTGCTTCACAAGGCCAATGGCGGCTATTTGATTTTACAGGCGCAGGATATTTTGACCAATCATCACGCCTGGGAAACGCTGCGCCGCACGTTGCTAACCGGACAAATCGTGACCGAGCCGCTACGGGAATATACCACCGGCGTGGCCGTCAGCGGCGTAAAGCCCGAGCCTATCCCTATCGATATCAAGATCATCATCATCGGCAGCGGCTGGTATTACAGCCTGCTATACGATTTTGACGATCAATTTGAAAAACTCTTCCGCATCAGGGTAGATTTTGATTACGAGATGCGTCTGAATGACGAGCATATCCGGGATATCGCCGCCTTTGTACACTGCTACACGAAAGAAGAAGGCCTTCCTGACTTCGAACTCGCCGCCATCGGCCGCCTGATTGAATATGCCGCAAGGCTGGCAGAGCGGCAGGATCGCCTCACCACCTGCTTTCACCAGCTGGCGGAAATTATACAGGAAGCCGCCGCCTGGGCCAAGCAAGACGGAATACAAAACATCACAGATACTTATGTAATCCAAGCCATAGAAAAGCGGAATTACCGCCTCAATATGTACGAAGAAAAACTCTCCGAGCTCATCGAAGAAGAAACCATCATGATTGATACGCAGGGGGGAAAAGTTGGCCAAATCAACGGCCTGGCCGTGCTGGATATGGGCGACTACGCTTTTGCCAAACCGTCACGCATTACCGCCACCACCTACATGGGCAAAGCCGGCATCATTAATATAGAAAAAGAAGCCGAAATGTCCGGCCGCATCCACGACAAAGGCGTGCAGGTCATGATCGGCTACCTTGGCCAAACCTATGCACAGGAATTTCCGCTGTCATTGTCATGCCGCATTGGATTTGAGCAAAATTACAGCGGTATAGATGGAGACAGTGCCTCCAGTACGGAGTTATACGCCGTACTGTCCAGCCTGTCCGGGCTGCCCATCCGGCAGGATATTGCCGTGACAGGCAGCATCAACCAATTTGGCGACATCCAGCCGATCGGCGGTGTCACTTACAAGGTAGAAGGATTTTTTGATTTATGCCGTAAGCGTGGCCTGACGGGCAATCAAGGGGTTATTATTCCCAAGCAAAATATACGGGACTTGGTGCTGAATGATGATGTCATTGAGGCGGTTAAGGATGGCAAATTTCATATATACGCCATTGGACATGTGGATGAAGGTATTGCTATTTTGACCGGGACTGAGGCCGGGAAGGCCGATGCCCGTGGCAGATATGGCTTGGATACCGTGCATGGCAAGGTGTTGAAGAAGTTAAAGGTGTATTATAAGCAGGCCTTGAAGAGTGAGGGTAGTGAGTAGGCGGCGTCAGTTTACAAAATCGCATAAAGCACGTATAATAAGAGTAGAATAAAAAATGACGGGTGCGTTAACACCCGCCAAGATGATCTGCGGCCGCAAGGCTGGCAGCCAATCTAATAGTATTTCAAGAGAATGGTCGCTTACCTATTGGATACAGGAGCGACTATTTTTTTGTTATGGTTTTTATGAGGATAACGATGAGGTGGATTAACGCAACGACAAATGACATCGCCGCAAATATCACCAACATCAAAGTTAATACTTCACTCATAGGCTTCACCCCCTTGGGGATTGGCCGCCATATTCGCCCTGCTTCCACATTACTTTGAATTATATACGAATGTTTGTACTGTTGCAATCAAAAAATGTATGCCCTATATTGACGTAACCTATATGTTATGGCACGATAGAATCATTCAATTGACAAGGAGTTGTTCCAATACTCATAACCATCCCCAACCTACCCAACTGGTCGAAAATATCGACCAGTTGAATCCATAACGAAAGAAGTGACCTCCATCATGAAAAAAACATACTACATCACCACCCCCATCTATTATTCCAGCGGCAAACCGCACATTGGCACGGCCTACTGCTCCATCTCCTGCGATGTCATGTCCAGATACAAAAAACTCATGGGCTACGATGTGCAATTCCTGACCGGCAACGACGAGTTTGGCCAAAAAAACGAGCAGGCCGCCCACGACCGTGGCCGTACGCCTCAGCAGCATGTAGACGACATGGCCGAGCTTTTTATGAACATGGCCAAGGCCGTAGATGTAGACTACGATATCTATTGGCGCACGACAGACCCACGCCATCAAGCCGCCGTTCAAAAGATATTTAAGACCTTGTATGATAACGGCGATATCTACAAAAGTGCTTACGAAGGCTGGTATTGCACCCCTTGCGAGTCCTTTTTTACAGAAACGCAGCTGGACGACGGTAAATGCCCGGACTGTAAGCGGGATGTCCAAAAGGCAAAGGAAGAGGCTTACTTCTTTAAGATGTCCAAATATCAGGACAGGCTACTGGCGCATATCGAGGCCAATCCCGAGTTTATCGTACCGGAATCCCGTAAAAATGAAATGGTTAACAACTTCCTGAAACCGGGCCTTGAAGATTTATGTGTATCCCGCACCTCATTTAAATGGGGCATTCCCGTAGATTTTGACCCAGATCATGTGGTTTATGTGTGGGTGGATGCCCTCAGCAATTACGCCAATGCCATGGGCTTTATGTCTGAGGATGACAGCAACTATAAAAAATACTGGCCTGCGGATGTGCATATGGTGGGCAAGGAAATCGTGCGATTCCATACCCTGATATGGCCTGCCATCTTGATGGCCTTGGGAGAGCCCCTGCCCAAGCAGGTTTTTGGCCACGGCTGGCT
>Ga0123355_10018903_pt1 | contig 10956 bp, 5 predicted proteins | sample TergutEmb28metaG_3_FD_89872 | JGI IMG/M metagenome (GOLD analysis project Ga0123355, IMG submission 89872) | Embiratermes neotenicus P1 segment gut microbial communities from Petit-Saut dam, French Guiana - Emb289 P1 | ecosystem: Host-associated > Arthropoda: Insects > Digestive system > Gut ...
CACTTTAAAACACTCCGACATGTTTCGATCTTGTCAGATCATCATCAGGGAGCTTTGTTCCTGGCTAAAGTTATATTACAGTATTCACAATTCAATTCGTATTTGCAAACGAGGTTTTGTACGACGCACACCTAGCCACTGCTCCACAACACATTCCCATACAACATGATATGCTGCCACAACACCTCGTTTGCAAATACGAATTGAATTGTGAATACAGTAATATAACTTTAGCAAGGAATTAAGCTCCCTGATGATCTGACAAGATCGAAACGTGTCGGAGTGTTTTAAAGTGTTTTATGTGAAATTATATGTGCATTCGTTGGTTGATAAATTGAAGTGATATCTTTGAGTGTTTGTGAATGTCTACATGCAATACATCAACCACCAGTTATAACTTCTGAACCAATCAGCCAACCCATGTGATATTTAACAGCACAGAACCAACAACGTACGGACAGACCGTACAATTAACAGTTGTTTATTGTCAGTCCAATATTTCAATATTTTTAATATCATAATCAAGGATATTAGTTTTTAAAACATACAGTACCAAGTCTCATATCAGCAAGTTCCAAATTTCTAGCTAATTATGTACACATTAGTATAAAATAATTTTGTTTTATTAACTGTTTTACTTTCTTTACTCTTCCAGTCAAATCACTCGGTACAGTACCGGTCGGCATTGCTTGGTGCAGCTCATTGCTGTGTATGCTATAGCAGTAGATGTAATTTGTCTAAATATGAAGAAATGACTTACAGTTGGTCTGCCTTAATGTAACCCACCCTGATGTTTTTCGATCTTAAATACAACATAACCTCAATGTATGTGATATAAGATTCTGGATAGGGTTTAGTAAGCAACAATATTTAAATTCACCTCATAAAATTTGTACAATCAATTTTCTCTCCTTCCCTACACAACGGACAGATAATCCCTGTCTTCCATCTTTCTTCTCTCTCTCTCTCTCTCTCTCTCTCACTCACTCACTTTGGTCACAATTTCCGTCATTTTTCTTAAATCTTTCTCACCATATTTAAAACACAGCAGATTGTCTGTACCTGTAGCTTCATTATTTTTCATGCGCATTCTCAATTTCTTCAATTCATCTGATATTGTTTATGTAGTTATCTTCATCAACCAGTGGAAGCATTTCTGATCTTCCTGTTAAGATTCCCAATTTACATCCCATTATGCCTTCCTCCACCGTTAACTGACATAATGGTGTTTAAAACATTTTACGTGATACGTTATTTCTTGTTATAAACTTCCCAGTTTCACGAAGCATATCACGTACTTCCGTATTTTCGAATTATTCTTTCATTCACTTGCCTTCTTTCTTTCTGTGCAATTTATCTCAATTCTTCTCATTTAAAGATACTCTTACACTGAATATCTTTGTTTAGTCCATTTTATCATCTTTTGTTGCCCATTATTTTCCATCAATTACATCATCACACTCTGCACGAAAGGGCCGTTCTTTCTTTTTATGTTTTTCCTTCCCGGGACTTCATTAGCAGTCATTACGATATTAACCTTGCACTTTTCAGTAATCATTTACGATCCCATTTCCTTCTAATTCCACTTCGACTCACATTTCAAGTGAATAATATTCCATTCTTTCTTTAATCTTTAAAACAGACAAATGAAATTCTCCGACATGTTTCGGCTAATAACATTATCAATCCTCAGGGGGATCGTAGACGACAGCAAATTCCTTTACTTCTACTATTCTAAGATATCCCGCAGGATGGCTACTGTTCTTAAGTCACCAGTAGCAGGGTCTTACATCGAAGGGTCAGTGTAAGTGAGCGTAAAGAATTCCACAAACAAGAACTTTTCCGAAGAACACTTCTTGTGCTAAACTGCAAGCAACTCGTACAGCTTGAGCTAATCTCTGATGACGTCTGATAGCTTCAGGACCGAATGTCTCTACTGGCAGAAATAAATCCCAGACACATATACTGTTCTTTTATCATTACTAAGCTACAATAGTAGATAATATGGACTGAGAGAGCGCAGTCGTAACAGCTCAGTCGGTATAGCGACTGTCTTCGGGCTAGTCAGTCCGGGGATCGTAACCCGGTAGGGCCGACTTTTTCAGCAATCATCCACACAAGGCCGGGGTCAAACCAGCCCCTTGTACGAGTACAACGGGTAAAGGGTCTCCTTCCCAGAGGAAAGCGGCCTGGGTGTGGCCTGGACCGCCCACAGCGTCTAGGTCCTAGGCTGCAGAAAGAGTAAAGCTATAACACTACTCGGCCTCTCGGACGTCAGGGCCTGTTTGAGGGTGAAATTTGCAAACTTGTGCCTATTAATAGCAGACAATATATGAACTGCTGTCGAATTATTACTGAGCTGCACCACCTCACAGTACGCTGAGTTATACGTCCTGCTGTTGTACAGTCACCAGACTGCAAATCATTCGCAGACCTCCGAGGAAATTTCGTGGCAGCTAATTTGTTCATGTCCGGTTGGCTGACTGCTGCATGTTGAGTTGAGTGACTATTGTAATTGGGTAGACGTAAATCGGTCAGTTGGTACAGCAGCAAAGCAAAACGTTTCACATAGCGTCAACAATCTGTATTGGATGTGCTGAAGGTCACTCAGTGGGTCTCCGGAATTTTGTCAAACAATAAATAGCTATATAACTTTATCGCGAATACATGCGAAAATTTAACCTTTTTCAACACGTTAACAAACGATCAGCAGTCACGCCATTTGTCCACTTGACCCTCACTATAATACATCGTCCTTAATATTTCAGATAAGAACCCGCAATGTCAGTCATCTTTTCAAACTAATTTTTTCATGAACGTTTATCACAGGTTCCTTTGCTTCATGAATTATGCACCATTCATCATTTAACGTTAATACTCTAAGATCTAAAACACTTCACCTAAAATAAGTAATAACAATAATTATGAACGGTAATACGGAATTTATTCTACGTGCAGGAAGGTCTGGGTTTCGGTTCTGGTAACTACAAGAATATTTTTCTCTTGCCCAGAACATCCTGATCGCCGTTCTGGCCCAACCAGCCTCCTACTCTGAGGACACTGTTTCGGCTTTCACCATTGTACACTGGCAATGGCGTGAAACTGACCATTCACTTTTACCTAATACCGATATTCTGAATGTGTGGAGCTAAGCACCCACAGAATGTCATCAGAATGAGCTATCAATCCTTAGGTGAATCCATTGGAAGATTTTGGATTCGCATTTATTATTTCCCTTGGGTTTTTAACTTATTAATACATCTAAATGCCAAACTTTCAAATTCTAAGTGTAAATTATCTTATCACAGATTTCCTGTAAAAATGGCACCAAAATTTCTGACAACTTTGATCCCACAGGGATTGATTTTAATCTCTCAAGTTTTTATGTATAAGAGGAAAGTAGTTATTCTCGAGTGTATAATGGGCACAATAAGATAACTTGCTTTCATTTAGAGAGGCACTATACGATAACGTATTGATAGTGAATTGTGTGAAAAACACTCGTAATGCAAAACAATCTGCCACTACAAACAAAGGTCAATTGATTTCTTTCGTTTAAGGCAACACAAGATATGATTCTAGATATATCGGTAGGCACTGCCAGTGGCTCATTATTGCCAAGCGTCCAGTTTCACAACAATCATGTACTTCCTGGTGCTGCTTTCAGTTCTGCTCGCCTGTGCAGCAGGTAAGTGTTACAGCTACAGTAACGTGATATTAGGTGGTCAGGACATACAGGATAGATATATGTGTTTATGAACTGAGTAATCTAGAACAGAGTGCTGAGAAAGCTAAATTTCCCATAGATTAAAAACCTACCCCTTTTGTGGAACCACAACGTTCATTACCGAGTTCACAAAAGCAATCCAATTGTCCCCATCCTGAGCCGGACCAATCCAATTAACTTTCTCCTGTTCGAATTTGTAAACCCCGTTTCAATATTATCCTATCACCTTCTTCTATTTCTTCCAAGTGAACTCATTTCTTTACATCTTTCCAGCAAAACCATATCACTATTAGAGGCGATAGGATTATATCTCCTTAAATACGGGAATTAGATACAGTACTAACGGTGTTAGAGATAATTAACTGCATGAATAAGACATATTTAAGTAATTCACAGCCGCTCAGTTCTGTCGAGACATTTCCTTTCGTTTTTAACAAAGCAATATTCCAGTATCATTTTCACAACAACACATCACTGATCGCCATGCTGTGCCACAAGAACACAGTTCAGATCGTTACAATAAAATCAATCTTCGGGAAAGAAATGTAACTGAAGGCTAAGACAGTTAAATGACGGTAGTTAATATTGGCATTATAAAGTTAATGTAAATATACGATGCATAATAGACCCTTTGAAAAACTGATATCAGCATAACACTTTCATTTTTTACGGTCGTTCTAACTTTCGTATTATTTTCAGAATAAATCTAGTGAGTGCTGAAAACGATGCAAGAAAACTGAAAATAATAAAAAAACAAAACAAACATAAATAATCATTAGGCTCTTTATATGTTCATAGACGAAATGTAAACTGTGGAGTTCGTAATGAAAATGTTTGTTAATACTTCAGGCGTTCCACTCAACACCACAAAGCCGAGGCAAGATGGACGCATTATGGGTGGTACCGAAACAGATATTACCAGTCACCCTTATCAGGTATGGCCATTGCGTTGCTCTTCAGTTCGAAGAGACACCGTGTGTTTGTAAAGACAAAATCTTATTCGTTAAGCATATCAAATAAACGATAGAAGAACAAGGCTGTGGCTGTGTGCAGTAGCGGAGGTATCGTTGACTGAACAGAAGAAAACAGGTGATTCTGTACTGTTATTTGTTGCTTCATCAACTGCATCGCAGTTTCAGTTCACACACGCTTATTACTTCAAAATGTTTAATAGCAAACATCTGAAATAAATCAATATCCTGTAGAAGGAATAACTTATTAGTTTAAAAGACCTTCCTTTGCCGGGCAGGCTAAACAGGCGGATAAAAACGGCGGTGTTGTCAAAATCATTATTTAAAATTGTAATTTGTGTAGAGCTGAAATACAACGGATTGAACAACTGACCTCAAAATATCTATGTAAAATTTACGCATACTTTCTGTCCACAAGTAATGGATTACCCTAATGATGCATTATATATTGCTTGGTTGGTCGTGGGAGAACCCACTACCGGCCTACCCAATCACCAGTCCGCGCTCCTTTCGAATTTTTCTTCCGAGAATACAAGACATTGTTATTTATCGACAGAAACTACAGACAACAGGAAATATTGTGGAGTAACTTACGGATTCCGCTGTTCACATTCAAAACAACAGATTTTGTTCTAAAATTAGCAGAATTGTTCAGCAAAAGTACGGCATATGATGGCAAGCAAATATTAGTATGTGTAGCTAATAGAAAAAGCATTGTAATAATATAGAGTTAAAAAACATTAAACTCTCCTGTTCAGCCGCCGCTTTTCCTTCCAGTTCACCAACCTACAGCAATTGCTACATGAAGATGATAATCAGACGCAAGTTGACATAATATTTACACTAAATTAATTCCGATAATAGACGTCGTTTGTTTTCAAGATGTTTGTAGAACACCCTGTATATTAGTAATCACTGATCTGAATATGTTATACAAAAGCAGCCGTTCACGAATTTCTGTTCAGTGATAATGAACATTTTAAATTAAGGTTTCAGTGCTGTATGCGGGTTCTTACCTATGCGGTGGCTCCATCATCAGTGCGAACTGGGTGCTGACAGATGCAGGCTGCGTTGCCTGGTACGTTGGTTCCGCAGAAAGTTACCCGTAAAATTTCGTCGTCAATAAACATCATACCTCTCGCACGTATTAAGTGCTGTAAATATGAAATCACGATTTGATATTTATTTCACAAGTCGCACTGAATATAACTAGCTAAACCTGCTCCAAATTAAGTTTCAAATATTCGGAACCATTGGAAAATGTGATGTTCTCACTCAGAAGGCACAGCTGTTTAATGCTAGGATTGCATGCTACAATTCAGTTCTAACCATTTTCTACCTCCACCGCCCCCACACCCTCACAAGGCCCAAGACAGGTAACGTACGTGTAACGTAATATTCAGAAGAGTTTTGTAACAATTGTTGCCGTAAAAAAGTAATAAGTACTACATATTCTGAGCGTGTTTTTGTAGCCTTAGGTCTACAGCATGCAAAGCACATGCACAGTACCTTATTGTCATCTGTGGCTTTCCGGCTCTACAGTGTTTTTCCACACTATCTCATAAAGAGCACGATTTTCGGAAAAGTGTTATTCAACATAAAATATGTTTCTATTTTCTATGCAAATTTTGGGTTAAACATTTCTCGTTTTAAAAACAATTCAATGAGATATTACCACCAATTTACATACAGCTATATCAAAATTGTCGTCATCATTTTTGGATATTACTGAATCTTTAGTGTTTTCGACAGATTTTCAAAAAATCAAAATATTCCCCATTTAATCACCATTCTCTCCGAAATTTGTCCGACCCAAAATCTCACTCTTGTGTTCACAATTCAGTCACTGCCATATTTTAGAGCAAAATGAATTCTCGTTACACCTTTTACATATTTCTTTCGAATCTATTCCAGTATTATTCTACAATCACAAAATGTCTTACGTGCCCTGCCCCACTCAGGTCTTCCGTCCAGAATTTTGAATGGGCACGTCAACTCTGATATATGTATATATGTAGCACAAATGGCGCACATTTCGGCCTCCTTGGTTTTGCCCCCTACTAATTACACAGTGCACATATTTTGATGCTGTTCTTTTTGTCATTTTCGCGAGTTTTTCATTATATCTGCAAATTTAATACCAGTAATTTCTTCAGGTACTTCTAAATCTGTATCATCCTTACCGTGACAGAGCAGTTCCACATAAGGGTGCAACAAAAGCAGCATTAGAAATATTTTCACCCACGCAGCTGTATGCAGGTTGATTTGGGAAGTGTGGATATTACTGTAGCAGAGTGGTTAAGGTGTTGTGCTACAAATCGGAAGGTCGCTGGTTCGACCCCAGCTGGTGTCATTGGAATTTTTCATTGACATAAAATCCTTCCGATCGCACTATGGCCCTGGGGTCGACTCGGCCTCTAACAGAAATGAGTACCAGGAGTATTTCCTGGGGGTAAAGGCGGCCGGTGCGTAAGGGTGACAACCTTACCACCATCCTGTGTCGTTGTCATGAAATCTGGGAACCTTAACTTCCTGGAATCCTCTGGGCCACTCCAGGCCTGTAACGGGACTGCTTTACCTTTTACTGTAGGATGTAGGTAATATTCTCAATTGTTAAGGTTCCCTACTTTTTTAATTCTTGTGAAAACATTACCTTTAATGGTCCGAGAAACCTCATGAAAATTCCGAAACCTCGCTTTAGGAAGATGCCACTGTGAACAAAAAATGGTGCCTTTCATGAAGTTAAATTTAGTCTTCAAATTTATCATGTAATGTGTTTGGTCAGTATTTTAATCCACAATCTTCTCAATAATCATTACCTCACTTTCTAAGTTGCAAGCGGTTACCACCTCGTAACCGTCCAAAACTCGACAGGGTTTTATGAACGCTTGATCACAGAAACCTAACAATTCATCTCCTACAGTAAAGTCCACACCTCATTAATCACACTGTGAATATAAACACAAAATATTTATTGCTAAATTCCTTTGGAATTTATAATATAATATTTTAGTAACTGTGTGCACAACATAAACATCAATATTTTGTTGTCTACAGGAGTAGTCCTAGCTCTATCACTGTGAGGTCTGGCTCCACTTACTCCAGTACCGGTGGAACTATTCATAATGCTACAAGAATAATTGTACATGAAAATTACGAAATTAGCACGGAGGACTATGGCGTTGCGCTTGTAGAGGTCTGTATGTCCTTCAACGTATCAAAACACAATAAAATGTGTATTACGTACTGCTGTGATACCCAGCTTTATCTCACGCTACTCCTCTGTAAAATGCAGCTCTTCTAAACTTTTGTTTAGAATGGCAATGCATGTCACACATTCTGAGCAAAGAATTAAACTTTTAAGTTCATAAGTTCTTCAAAAATTACCTAAGAATTATATCTTCATAAAACTTAATGTCTAAGTAGATACAAACGTGGCGGGAAATGTGGCACAATTTTCTTAATGCCCCTTCATGAATACTCGAAAAAAATAGCAAATTACCAAAATTCTATATTTAACAGTAGCTAAATTGCCCTTCGTATATTATTGGAAACCTAGGTAGTTCTAATATCTTGATATTATTTGTACAGATAAGCTTCCTATTTTTCGATTCTTCTACACTGATACATTCAAACCATGATCTCACTGAATAGGTAAGCTTGTTCTAGATAGGGACATTAGTTAAGTGAAAATAGTCAAGGCAACATTGCCGAACAAACACCAACTAACTCTCCATTGCTTTACAATGACAGATAATTTCACGCAGCTATTGCCACCTGGCGAACGTATCAGTAACTATACAACCTACTTGATCTATGGAGACAAAATATCTACGCAATTTAAAAATTCAGGCGTTTTACATTTCGTTCTTTCGCTCCTCGATTCAACATTTCAGTCTAATTTAACTTGCCTGAAAGGGTAAGTTACTTTAGTCCAGCTCAAAAAGGATCACCGAAAATAAGTCTTCTAAGAAATATTCTATTCTAATCTCTTGTTCCTGATGCTAAACACTGTCTCTTTTGGTTTGCTTCGTTATATTCACAATAGCCAGAACTTCCACATGAACTGTACCGAGACCTATTTCGCTTAACTTGCATCTTAAAATCACTGCCAAAATTTCAAGTCAACATTCTTATTTCCTGCTGGGTTGTGGCTGCCATAGTCAAACAGACCAAAACATACAGATAGAGCTAAAAAAGAGCAAAATACATTTTGTAGTAGAGGATTTGTGTGGAAATTTATTGGATTTAAATGTACGTGTTATGATTAAATTTAAATCTGCAGATACAGAAAAATTCACAAATTTCTAACAAGGAATTACTGATATCTGAATTTTTAAAATGTTTTTTAATTGACGGAAGTTTTCAAATATTTAGCTCTAATGCTTATGACACCACGACTCTTAAATTCTGGGTGTTCTTCTGTTGGGTAAACATGCTCCATGTTGTATATAACAGAATAAATCGCTGTGCAGAAAGGAAAACAAAACTGTTGAAATGCTGTCAACAATACCTTTAGCCCATAAATTGTGTATTTATAAACTTCCTGTTACATCTTATGTATATTGGACAGTGCATCATTGTGATAGTTGAAGAATAAGAGACCAACTTGATGTCACAATTTATTAAGTTTTATTTCACTTCTTCTATGCTCAACATGTTGAAGCCTGCCACACGGATACCACCCCAACCCAGCCAAACCGAAACTCCAACACACATCGAAACAAGAACACACAACCAATGTGGTGATACAATAGAAAAGTCGCAGGCTCGTGATGATGGATGTATTAATGTCCGAAACATGTTGAGCGAAATAAAACTTAATAAATTGTGACATCAAGTTGGTCTCTTATTCTTCAACTATTCCTGTTACATATTTTATATACTTTAAGAATTCAATAACAGTTTTTGACTCAAAACACGCCCCAGTTCTATATACAACAAAAGAACACGTTCACATCATTGGATAAAATTTCCCTCTCAAATGAAACAAAAATTCGGGAGAACGATTCAAATTTAGGATGTCTATTTCCTGTTCACTTAATGTAAAAAGCTTACAAAGTCATGTATTTTGTGAACGAAATGAACACACCAAAATTTATAAATCACGTGTTTAAACGCAGAAGAAAATCATAAATTTACAAACATTTCCTCGTTCTCAGAGATCTGGATATTCAATGAGTCTTAACGTTATATTTTAGGTGTTGCCTGCCTTCACATACAGCGACAGTGTACAGCCCATCACGCTGGAATGCGACCCAGTGCCTGCTGGAACTGATGCTGTTGTCTCTGGATGGGGAGAAATTTCAGTAATGCATTTCGTTAATTACTGTTTAGCGTAGCAACTAATATTCTAGCACAGCACCACAAAACATTCTACTTTAACAGTCACCCAGTCTCACAACGTTTCTTCAAATAAAGCTCTGTTCAATATCAAAACTTACATTAAGTTTGGTGGACTTCAACATGGAAGTACTTACAGTGTGGATGTCTGAGTACAGGTTGATTAGCATATTTGTGTTTAAGAGGCAGAAATAATAGAACACTGCAACAAAAATAACACAACCTCATAGGCTGACCTTCAAACAATATTACACATAGTGATCAACATGGGCTTGGAACAACTAGCATTGTAGAAACCCTGATGGTGAAAAGATCTGGATGAAATATGCCAGAACTAACTAACTAGAATATGTGTCTCACTTTGATATAAATACAGACTGAGATGTTGTAATGTGTATTGACTGAATATAAATATATTTTTAGAATATTCTTGATATCTCCGCATCTGAAGATGCATGTCTGCTGGAAAGATGTTCTGCACCAACCGGTAAATAATATATTGACATTCCAATATAATTATATTTTGCATCTGGCCAAAACTCTTATCACAGACTCCACTATGGAGCACAAACAGTACCTGAAAGATGTTACACTGCGCACTGTTCCCTATTTATGACGTTTATCCACTGCACGCAATACTTTGTTATTTGCGGTGTCAGTAAACAACACAAACATCACAGTACATATCCTTCAATGTGTCATTGTTATGAGCCAGGACACTTTGCAACATTTTCCCCCAGGTTCCACTTCAACACATACTTGAGTAAGGTCTCGTAGTGGTCGGACGTGTTCTTAGAGTGAGTCAATAGAGCGGGATAATGGGTTGCTACCTGGAAGAGTACCGGGCTCGTGTGGGTACCTGGGCCGCGAGGTCTTCATGGCGGTCAGCAGTAGGCCACGTCGGAACGAGAGGAG
>Ga0123355_10018905_pt1 | contig 10956 bp, 5 predicted proteins | sample TergutEmb28metaG_3_FD_89872 | JGI IMG/M metagenome (GOLD analysis project Ga0123355, IMG submission 89872) | Embiratermes neotenicus P1 segment gut microbial communities from Petit-Saut dam, French Guiana - Emb289 P1 | ecosystem: Host-associated > Arthropoda: Insects > Digestive system > Gut ...
CAAGCTGTCAACAAACCTGTATGACATATACCATTGCTGTGTGTACAGTGAAAAACTCCTGATGATGGACAGAGGAACTGTCCGAAACATGTAGAGTTTTATTCCAAAAATAAATTTGAGAAACTAGTGCATCTAGTTGGTTTTATTATAAGAATTTATTAGGATGCACGGTCACCTGAACGTCAAACTTGAAATATGTATGCCTGTATCTTTCAGAATTAGGTTCAATTCAGCTTTTAATTAATAGCTGCATTTTGGAACGGCTGCGTTATCTGAAAAGAATATGCATTTTTTACACGTTAGGATATTAGGCATATAAAAACGACATGAACATAAATTTTGAATTAAAAATATTGTGTCAAAACTTCTATTGTTTAAAATAAATGTGAAACGTATACCCACTAGTTTTCGTCATAAATGATGAGGTACAAGTGTTGTAATCAGAAATACTTGCAGTCTGGTCCTCTGGGACTTGCCGAAGGCCTCATTAACACCAGCGCTCCGGCTTAAGTTCCCGTGATGGAAGCTTGTTTATCCACAGTGGGTTTGTTTAGCTTTGTAAAACATGTTGCTGGATGAAATGATAGCCTTGTGTCCGCAATAAATCAACATAAAGAATGTGATATTTATATGCGAGTCTTAATCCAGTGAAACAAACAATTTCTCCCTTGAAAATAATACCTTTGGTATATGCATGGAGCCCTGGAGAATGCATGTGAAGGAGTGTTTCTCAACCGGTCAGCTGCCACGGACCCCTTGTATGTATGTATGTATGTATGTATGTATGTATGTATGTATGTATGTATGTATGTATGTATGTACGTATGTATGTATGTATTTATGTATGTATATAAGCATGTATGTATATATATGCATGTATGTATGCATGCATGCATGTATGTGTATATGTATGTACGTATATATGTAGTAATGTATGTATGTCTCTATATGCAGATATATATATATATATGTGTATGTATGTATGTATGTATGTATGTATGTAGGTATGTAAAAAAGGTAAATCAGTCCCGTTACAGGCCTGGAGTGGCCCAGAGGGTTCCAGGAAGTTAAGGTTCCCAGATTATGTGACAACGGCACGGGATGGTGGTAATGTTGTCAGCCTTACGCACTGGCCGCCTTTACCCCCAGGAAATGCTCCTGGTACTCATTTCTCTTAGAGGCTGAGTCGACCCCAGGGCCATAGTGCCATCGGAAGGATTATGTCAATGAAAAATTCCAATGAAACCAACTGGAATCGAACCAGCGACCTTCCGATTTGTAGCACAGCACCTTAACCACTGTGCCACCGCGGTCCCCCATGTATGTATGTACGTATGTATGCATGTATGTATGTATGTACGTATGTATGTACTTGTATGTATGTACGTACGTATGTATTATGTATGTCTATATGTAGTTATGTATTTATGTCTGTCTATATGTAGGTATATATATGTATGTATGTGTGTATGTGTGTGTGTATGTATGTATGTATGTATGTTTGCTTGTTTGTATGCACGTACGTGTATATATATATATATATATATATATATATGTCTGTATGTTTGTGTGTATGTTAGTACGTATGCATGTACTGTACGTATATGTGATGTATATATGTTTGTATGTACGTATGTATATATTATGTATAATGTATGTATGTACGTGTTTATGTATGTTAGTATGTATATATAGACTACACATTCGCTGAGCGTGCACTTTCATCAAATTTACGAGTTCCGCTTTGTGTTGGTAATATTGTGTTTCCCCTATTAACCCCAGTTATATTATTATAAATTATTATTATTATTAGTGCTAACAGTATTGGTATTGGATGACCCGGTGTTCGAATCCCGACAGTTGAAAAAAAAATTCTCTTCTCGAAAACGCCCAGTCCGGTAGTGGGGCCTACCTAACCTCCTATTGAGAGGGCACTAAGACCTCTCTTTCCGAGGGGTGTAGGGGCCAGAACATGAGGCTAGCCACTCAGACATCTCGCTTTTTACTCCTGTATGGCGCTTACAGGAACATTGTTACTTACTTTACTAGTATTGCTACTATCATCATCATCATCATCATCATCATTAACATCGTCATCCTATTCTTACATTATCCATCCCAAAAGTTCTGCTAGGAAGGACGGACCTAAGGAGCCCAGGTGATTTCTGTTCATTGTCTTAACGTTTCTCTCGCTGGGAACAGCGGTGTAGATTAACTGTACTGGCGGTTCGCTTTGTTCCAGCAGAGCACGACTTCACAGTGGAAGAAAGTTAAAATAATCTCTTCAAAATTCAGTGAAAGGAAATCCAAAGTGGTTTCTCTTCACTGTATTTCCTATGCATTACAGTTAACATCGTAAGTTGGGAACTAGTGAGAGCTTGCTTTTACCAAAGCGGTATGTGGGTGCACGTGGAATGCATTGCTGAGTAGAGTGAAATACATACCCCCACTTCGGACAGTAGGCTGCGTCTCTTTGCGCATGTTAACAGGAATATACTATACGTAGTATTTGCTAATTCGTGCTTAGGGTGCGGCCTCGCTGTGCGTTTGGAACAAAGCCCAGAATTCGCAAGTGCGTGAAAATATTCTGTTTCTTTTCCTGGCTATCGTCATTCCTTCTTTAAATAACTTTCGGTTTAATGTGTCTCTTGTCTAGAAGAATGTTCTTCAGATATTTTTTAATCATGCATCGATAAGGCAGGAGTTGATTTCCCGAGGACCTACATAGCCCCCGTCACAAAAATATAACCAGTCAAAATTATGTATGCATTTTGTGCTCCCCCACGTGGCACGCACGGTGAAGTTGAGAAAACCGTATAAGGGCTTAGCTGGAAAACCTGAAGAAAAGAAGAGCTTGCTAAACCTAATCGTAGATCGGAGAATAATATTATAACGGGTGTTAAAGAAATACGATGACAGGGCTTGGAATGGGTTCTTCCCACTGACGGTAGGGACAAGTGGTGGGCTGTTGTAAAGGCGGTAATGAACCATCGTGTTCCATAATATGCGAGCAGTTTCTTGACGGACTAACCAACTGTTACTTCTAAAGAAGGACTCTGTTCCACGGAATAAGTTATTTTTAGTTAGTTAGTTGGTAGCGACATTTCTGCTGGCCAAGACACAGTTTAACAATTTGGGCCCCTCTACACAACCTTACCTCATACTCTCCTGCCACATCGAAATCCTTAAGTTCCCAAGAAACATACGAACTTTACCAGAACTGAAATATTTTTGTTTGTTAAAGGTAAAGTCTGTTTTGCCTAACAATGTCTTAAATTAATTACGCTAATTGTAAACAAAAAATGTTTTTTATATTGTTATTATAAAGGAGGAGAGAACCGGAAGGCGTGTAGCACGCACGAATTTATGATAAATTGAGTTAATTAGGATGTACGTCTGAGGATTTTATTTGCATAAGTGTGTGTTTTTGGCCGATCCCGGTGGCCGTGCGGTCTGGCACGTACGTCCGAAGCACATTGATTCCTGGGATCGCGGGTTCGAATGCCGCTGAATGGATGGATGTTCGCCTCTTGCGTTTGTTGTGAGTTATATCGGCAGCGGCCTTTGCGACGAGCTGAGCACTTGTTCAGAGAAGTACTAGCGCGCGCGCGCGTGTGTGTGTGTGTGTGCGCGCGCGCCTAATTGTGTGTGATTAGAAACTTCCACAATGAGGTGTCCTAGGCCCAGACTGGGTTGTTGTGTCACAAAACAAAATGTGTGTGTGTTTCTTGTGTAGGTGTTCCACTTAGCGGCGCTTTCTGTTGCTGTGGTTACTACAGTAGTGCTTTGTGTTAGCACTGCCCTCTGTAGGTGGAGTTCCTACGACGGGCCGAACCCCAATAGAAAGAATATTTTATCAAATGTTTTCAGTCAAGCTTCAAGAACGCCCCCCCTCCCCCTCCAAACCGGGAGGGACATAGCAGTCAATTGTCCATAGCGGCACAGACAGAAAAGTATGAAAGCAAATAAGCAAAGAAAATATGTAGGGCAGAAAACATCTACGGTACACGACATGGAGCAATTTTAGGGCTAAATGTGATGAGGAGACATGCATAAATGGATGTGTGGGTTATGTAATTGTGTATGTGTAACGTACACTGTGTTTGTGCATGCATGACTGAATATACTAACTCCTTTGTGTGTGTTTTGTGACTAGTCTACTGAGTCCAGCAGGTGTAAGGTGGCCAGGAGAGCGCAGCAAAACTTAGTAGAAATTCACACTAGTATCACACCGCCGACAGATAAAGCGAGGGCGATACTGCCCACATACAAAATTCTGGTATGTGCGAGAATTTTCAGATGCATTCGTTCATGCAACTGAAAAAGCGCTGTTAAATAAGATCGCGCATTCCTAGTATCTGGGTTTCAAAACGAAAACAAATGTGCTTCGTTTCTTTGCACAAATGACTAATTAGATGACTACCTTATTCTACCGGGGGTGAACTCTAAGCCATAGAAACCTTGAAATAATTACACTGTACCCTATAGTTAGCCAGGGTCGATCTCCACGTCGGAAGGATGAAAGGAGACTTTCCAGATCACTGGAGCTTTACGAGTTGATGCGCGATGACGTAGCTTGACGTACGGGAAGCTGAATAATGACAGCTTTACGTGTGACTAACTGTGAGTGTGAGTGTGAAATGCACGTCACTGCGAGTTAGTACGGACCCCATCGTCAGGATCTTTGTCCCATCTGCGTCCTATCTTCTGCAAGAAATGGCTGCTCCTGCGCTGATACTTAAAAATCATACCGGCTCGTCAGGCTGCCTTTAACCGCAGCCACACAAATTAAATTACTCTTATTACATAGTTTCTACAGCTTGTCCCTTTCATCTGACCATAAGCACGGCAACCCAATCGCACTGCAAGCCTGCATCCACCGGCACAGCTGCCGTGGTCAGCGATACAATAAGGACGGCACTCTGTATGTAAAAGTTTGTGCTTCTGACTAGCTATGTGTTCGTCACATCCAGAAAGACAGTAATATTATGTTTATGTGTAATAAAGTTAACGTCTTTTTGTTACATTACAGTCGCAAAGACAGGGGTTACTCGCTCTGAACAGTAAACCTACGTACCATAGCTGCTGTTTGTGCCCCTGCCTGCACTGTCTCAGGGACGTAGGTACTGACTGCAAAAATCGTATTCTGTTTTATGCAACTCGGCTGGAAATGCTGTACATACAAGCAAGGAAACAAACAAACAAACAAACATACATGCATACATACTTATATACATACATACGTACATACTTAGTACATTCTTTCATTCATACATACATACGTACGTACATACATACTTACATTCATTCGTTCGTACATACATACGTACGTACATACATACATACATACGCAATACGTACATACATACACATACATAATGCATACATACATGCATAAAGATACGTATACTAGCAGCAACGTAAGTTTTTAGCGTAGGTTTTTTAAAAATAACGTGTGCTGAAATAATAAAATTACATTTTCAGCTGAAATCTTATAAATATACATTATATTCCGGTTTATCAACGTGTTGTTATTTACCGCTGTGGCACCTCATGAAGAGCACTTTATGCATTCCATTGCGCAACAACCCCCAGTGGTCCAGGGCCTCTTCATTTTCGCCCTCGGTAGGACTCCTCGGGACAAGCATTCGGCCCAAAACAGAGACCTCTACCTGACAGCACACAACACTATCACGAGACACACATCCATGCCCTCGGCTGGATTCGAACCCGCAATCCAGCAAGCAATCGGCCGCAGACCGACGCCTTAGACAGCGCGACCACTGGGACCGTCGCTTTTTACATTAAACGAGTGCGAAACAACGAAGAGCGAAGGACAAGAATGCCTTTTGCAGTACAGTATGTGAAACCGGCTATGTTCGCGATTAACCAGAGCAGTGGTGCATAAAGGAGAACTAGGACGAAAGGATTTTTCGTATTGTGTAAGATAACATGACGTAGACTGCTAAAGGACGGTTTTTATCTTCTGATGGGAAACAGTGTTCCAGAGGTGTGAATACACAATCCTGACAGAAAATGCTGGAACTTTTAACTTCTGAAACAAATTATAGTCTTCTCAGTGGACCACTCTCTTGTCTTGTGGGAAATGTGTTTTCAGTTCCTGGGTTTCTTCCTCCTTGTAACTGATTAGTGCCTGCAAGCATTCGGTGAAAGTTCTTCCAAATAAGTGAACTGAATAATAAGGTGTTATTTTCCTTGAGGCTATTGTTTGCTGTCAGACGTTTATTTTCATTAACTTATAGACTTTCAGCATGCCTGCCAATTTTGGCGCGTTTCCGCTGCAGTCAAAAGTGAAAAAAAAAAAAAAAAAAGTTGTGGTTTTTTTAGCTTTTTTTGTTTTTTTTGTCCTTTTGATAACATTTTTCACTGTGCATCGAACTATTGCTCACTACTCCTTGAGGGATTAACCTTAAGATAGTACTAGACATCACTTCTGTTGCATTGCTTTCGGATACAACCGCGACTATCTTTTTCGTCACGACGGGATGGAACTCCGAAGGTAGTAGAAGGAATGAACGTTCCACGAGAGGTCGCGACTTGAACGTGTGAAAATGTGCCTCAGAAATTGTTTACCATTCTGCATATTTATTAATATATCCTACCTGCTAACCCAACCACACTGAAGCACACTGAAGCATTTGAGGAACTGGGACTCATTCATTCGACCAATTTTATTAAATACACGTGTATAGCTTTCTTAACTGATGCCATACTTACAGAGAGTAAGGTAATATTTGGCGTGCATTATGGCTTCATCGTTAATAATGCAGACGTGGAATAGGTTCACATTTAAGTATAAATATATTTCCGATTCTCACTCTTGTATTTTCACTTGTGGTAGTATGACGGCAGATCAACGCAGAAACGTTTAATCGCTTGAAATTATACATCCACATTGTCGTTCCACGGAAGATACTCCACTTTATTAATACCATTGTCGAAATCATAAAGTTGTCTAGTGAAGTTCAATTTTATTTTAATTATGTATTTTAATGTACAGGAAAATCAGAAATAAGTTGGGGAAGAGTTATGAATATCGCTGATAAAACTGGTACATTCGTTCTTGGCTCACTTGGGCGTATGTGAAAATCCCAAGTGCGTGTTCTAGCGTTTTTTTTTGGGGGGGGGGTCTTTATTTACGCAAGTCATTTCAATTATTATCGCTGCCGCAGCAGCTGTGAGAGCCATACTATGGCGCTGCTCCAAGAAAATAGAAACTGCTGTCTTGGCAAGGATTTCAGCAAGTCCGGAACAGTATAATAGCCGCCCCCACTGACTATTAGCACCAAGAATATAATGTATATAATAAATGTCTTCTAATTCAATCATTGTATTTCAATCGCAGTTTAAGAACGCCCGGACCCTTTCGTTAGACTGGAAGAATATTGATGCTGTCCAAAGTATCATATTTTTGTATTTCTGGTTTATTTAACGACGCTGTCAGTGCACAGAACATAGTGTCCAATTACAAGATAATTAGTGAATTGCCAGCTGGGCTGAATGTGGCAGTAAGAACTTGCTGCTGAAGTGTCCTTTCGCAAGATTACTGCGGGAGCTGTTGAAATTACGAGATGTGTGGGAAATGACGTCGTGTTGATTTGCAAATTGTTGTTTTGTGGAGGATCATGCTACCTCCATGTTCAGAGTTTTATCTTGGACGGCATAGACCCAGAAGGAAGCAGGAATTTTCCCCGAAACATTGGTCAATACTTACAAGTGGATACGGCATCATAATCTAGAATTCTTTAATGTTTACATGTGTCGACATTTTCCTTATAGGAATGGCTAAAACAACAAAAGCTTTGTTCAGGATAACCGATATCGGAAGCGAATATGAACCCTGGACCTCCCGAATACGAAGGAGCAGTGCTGTCAAATGTGCACTGATGGACGGTATGTTGACGGTATAATGCTGTACAAGTGTTAGTAAACACAATGGAATATTGATATTAACAAAATATGTGAATTCCAAGTAAATCAGCGCTTGTAACACTAGTAGCGTGCAGCTTGTGTGGCTATGCCTTCTCTGCTATAACATTTCGCAGATACCAAGGGTTCGAAATACCTCTTTTCTAACACAACAGCGCAGTGCATGTCACTGTACATTTGTCTTACAACAGACGCAGTAAGCTACGGGCTGGGCTCCCGAGAAATTTTGGTTCGATTCCCGGAAGAGGCGAGGTTTTATATCTTCTCCGACAGCATGCAGCCCGGCTTCTGGGCCGCTCCCTAGCTTCGGGCAGCGACGGCTACGATATCAGAGATAAAAAGGCGTAGGCTTGAAGTTTACCATTCCAAGCAACCTAATGCCGAGGTAAAGAAAGCGTGGAACTCTACCTCGGCTGTTCAGTAATTTTTCTGACGTGCGTAAAGACTCCTTAATAAATGACCTGTTACTATTTTTTGGCAAAAAAAGAAAATGAAACTCTTCGGAACCTTTCAATTGAAAGATTTTTTTAGTTTTGCAAACCCTGACGATTAGGTTATTTAACATTTTAAGGACGAAACGTATCTGATATAAGGACTCAGTCCGTACCGCGCAGTAAACAGCTCTACATGTTATGGGCGATGTGTTCGCCCATCATCAGGAGCATATCACTGTAACTACAGCTTCTGGTATTGTCCACCGTTTTTGCTGCTGGCTGGTGTTGCGTATACGCAACACCAGCCAATACCAGCACTACTGACGACACCGTTTTATCATTAACAATACATACGTAAGAAATATAATTGCTGACGTCGCTTGGGAACATTTTTTCCTGTGATATGGTTCACGTACTCCAACGTTGCTGGCCGCTGGATTAAGTAATACTCAGACTGATTAAAGACACTGGGCGCTGTTTGAAAGCTTGGGAATGTAAAGCGTTAGACAGAGACGAAACAATGGTCATGAATCATGAGTAAGAAAGGAGTGGTAAGGAGGTGCAAAAAAAAAAAGAAAACCAGAATTTCGAGGTATTGCGGAATACTAAAGGCATTATCGAAAAATAGGGCGGCTGTGTGACGTGTAATACGAGCTCAGACACAGAAGTGCATGACTAAGTTGTAGCAAGAATGATTTCTGTATAAAACAAGCATTTAATTATAAGCGAATCAAGCATCCGGCTTCTTAATTATCAGTGCCATTCATATTTTCAGTCGTTTTTATCTCATTATTTATTATCGCTTATTTATCCCATTTAGATTTACCCTCATTGTTATATTTCAATGACCTAAGATCGTAATCACTTGCCTCAACGTAGCGACTTCCGTATTTACTCGAATCGCGACAAGAGACAAGAAGAATAGAGTATCGATGCAATGCCATCACTGCCACTGTTCGGCCTAAGTCTAATCACATGACAGTCATGCTGTGACGCACAAATGACCTTGCCGCAATAAAGCGACTTCGTTACTTACTCGAATCGCAACAAGAAGAATAGAGTATCGACGCCATGCCATCACTGCCATTGATACGCTAGGTCTATCCACGTAACAGTCATGCTGTGACGCACTTGTCATCCGCTGTCTTGTCCAATTTTTACTATAGCAATGATATGCGTCGCTCTCAGATTAGTCGGTCAGGGCTGGAGGTGGTCGGTCTAACAGATCAGACAGGACCACATGACGGAAGAAGAGCCTTTTTAATGCGTTGTAATTTTATGCCTAATTGACTCTTATATCAGTGTCGAGATGTTTAACACAGTCAATAATTTTCGACTGGTCGGCTTGGCTGTAAAGTCGCTCCAGCATCTTTCAAGTACGCGGCCCAGCATTTGATTACACCAGACATGCATCTCTTTGCGTGACTCGAAGGGTATCAGGATGGGCACAACAGGTCACGTACAGTTCGATCAAAATGTTGTTTCCTTTGTCTACGTACCGTGAGATAGCGCAGTCGGTCTAGTGACCAAGCCGCGGACGGAGCAACTGGGGAAGTCAGATTCCGGCAGGAGAAGAGATTTTGCCTCTTATGTAAATGGTCCAGAGCTGTTCCTGGGCCCATCCAGCCTTCTGTTTAGTGGGCACGACGGACTAATTACCGTGAAGGTAATCTCTTACCAACATCCAGTGCCGACCTAAAAATGAATGGATCTGTACCTCCATGCCCCCATGTGTCTTCATGGTGTCCAATTCCTGCCCTGTAGTTCTTCGCGTACTGAGAAGTGTACGACGCAGGTGTTAGTGAGAAAACTGGTGGCTGCTGTGTGCGCCTCTGTGATAAGATGGCCTTGCCTAATAACCAATTTGAAGCCTACTGTCATATGGTAACACTAGGCGGGCCAGTTTCAGGCGGTATCTTGACATATGTCTGGACGGACTGACGAATGCAATGGGAAACCTCAACTGACGGCCGATATCCCGACCGAAAAACACCTGTCTCTTTCTGAACTTTATTGACTTTAAGAAGGGGTACCAGCCTAGATGTAATATAGTAAAGGATGAGAAATGTGACTTGGTGGCAGACTCCCACAATATTGTGGCTAGGTGGAGGAAATATTTCTCCCAGCTATTCAACGTGCATGGGGCTAAGGACGTTAGGCAGGCAGAAATACACACAACAGAACCACTAGTACCTGAGCCAAGTGCCGCTGAGGTTGAGCTGGCTATCGACAAGCTAAAACGTCACAAATCGCCAGGTATTGATCAAATACCGGCAGAACTGATTAAAGCAGGGATAGAACAATTTGCTTGGAGATTCATAAACTTGTTACTTCTATTTGGAAGAAGGAGAAACTGTCTGAAGAGTGGAAGGAGTCGATCATAGTACCTATCCATAAGTGGGGAATAAAACAGACTGTAGTAATTATAGAGGCATATCACTTTTGCCAACCACTTACAAAATTTTATCCAACATCCTGCTCTCAAGGTTAATTCCATATGCGAAGGAAATTATCGGGGATCATCAATGGGGCTTTCGACGTAATAGGTCGACTATTGATCATATATTCTGCA
>Ga0123355_10018906_pt1 | contig 10955 bp, 13 predicted proteins | sample TergutEmb28metaG_3_FD_89872 | JGI IMG/M metagenome (GOLD analysis project Ga0123355, IMG submission 89872) | Embiratermes neotenicus P1 segment gut microbial communities from Petit-Saut dam, French Guiana - Emb289 P1 | ecosystem: Host-associated > Arthropoda: Insects > Digestive system > Gut ...
CCTGTTGAAATCCTGCCAAAATTCATTCTGCTGTTGTTGGATCAGTTCACGGAGTTCATTCACACGGCTACTTGTAGTCGCGTGGCTGATAAACGTGCTTGCCATGATAGCAATCAATGCCACTGCGAGAGAGATAAAAGCCCACTTTGGTAATTTCTTTAAAAATCTCATGTTAGTTCTCCATTTCTTTTGCCTCGCATTCAGCAAGGCTATCTTTGATAATGTCCATGATCAGCACAGACGCTTCAAACGGCGTTTTACTGTAGTCGACGACACTATTGTACATTGCGTTTGCTAATTCTTTCGGTACATCCGAGCCTAGGTTTTCGATCGAGTCTTTGATTTGACTTTCTGTGCTACTGTCACCGCCGCCAATTCCCCAGTGTCGTATCTGTTCATGACAGGCATCACCTAACCCCGGAATCTGTTCAACCGGAAGACTTTCCATCCACTCATTAAAATCAGGGCAGGTTTTAATCAAAATCTCTTCAATATTTGTGTCCGCAAGCAAAGATGTGAGTGTGTCAACAACAGTAGCGTCATCCGTGTAAGCGGTAATGCTAATCATAGTACGCTTGATGTTATCAGCTGCTTTCGTAAGCAATTGCTTTCCCATAAGTTTTTCTCCTTCAATTTAATCAGATTCTTGTGTATGACTTTTGTATTCTCCCTTTTCATCTTTTCACAAGTCTGCAAATAATATGGAGGTTGGGTATAGAGGACAAAATAGTATATGAGGGTGTTGGCTAATGCAGCAACTTGATGAGACGCAGTCCTCTTAGGGGCAAAGCCCCTGCCGGACGGGCATACCCCCTTTAATAACCAAAAATTTTAGGAAGAAAGTTTTCAACTTCTTCTTGTGGAAAACTACGCTGTGCCCCTTACGGAGAATATTATAATATAGGTACAAAAACGAACTTTTTTTCATTTCCGGGATATTTCGTTCTTAACTGATCAATCAAAAATGCCTCCCGAACAGGAGGCGTTTCATTAGAAAATCGTTAATTTCAAGCCATTTTCAAATATTTTTTGCACCACAAGTGACCGCTCTATGCAAGGCGGCTTTGACACAATTTTTAGGGCTGTTTTTCAAATTTTGGCGGCCGCCCAGAAAGAAAATCCTTCGGTTTTCTTCATTTCAGTACGGCGGCGCTTCACTAGCGATACAGATAAGCGAAGCTCATCAGCTATTTCAGAAATCTTTTTACCAAGCAGAACCAAAGCAGCAATGAGTTTCTTATGTTTCTTTGCCTTACCTGCACGATTCTTGAACCCACGGCTACGTTTCCCTACAAAGAAACCTTCAGAGCCATCCAATCCAAGCACGGCACGGATGGTCTCGTTTTTATAGTAATATTTCTTATCTCTGCCTTTTGCCGTGCGCAATAACTCCCGTTCAGAAAGCGGGGAATGGAATTGTTCGTTCAGGCGATGTAATTTGATTTCGCATTCCTCTGTGGATAATCCCGCATCACGACCCCATATCCACATCAGATGTGCAGCTTTTTCACGGCATGACCAAAACTCCCAGCCGCTTCGAGCCAGGGAGAACATTTCGTTAATCCGCTTTACACCAAGCCACTGTGAAGTCATCCCGGAGTTGATGTACGTAGTAGGTGCATTCTGTTTGAACACTAAACCATTACGGAATCTATCAATATCGCGATTAGCGTTCATAATGGCATAAGTGCCATTCCAAGGCTTGTCCTCTAACATCGCACAAAGAACTCTGTATCTGTATGTAGGAGCGCCGGTTTTAACCATACGACAAACGCGTCCGGTTCTGCCATGAATACTACCGGGTACACGAAATACACGACTGGCGTCTGTTGCTTTGATGTCTACCTTGAATCCGAGTCCGTATGTATCAAGGGAATCCTCCGTCTCCACCCAACGGGCTACTAACTTCATCTTAGTAGCTTGAATCCCTTGCAACATTTGACGTTCGGCACCATTCGGTAGAGATTCAAAAAGGTAGTGAAGATGGCAACCTCCGCTTCCCGTGTGTACAATGAAGTTTGGAATGGGTATTCCGTAGCTTTCGCAATGCCAATGGATATTTTGTTCTAACTGTTTCTCCAGAGCATCGTGGTCATGAACAAAATTGCCATGATAATCTATATCAATCGTAATGTGGTTGAATCGCCAGAGATAATCGTTGTTTCTTCGGTAAAATCCATCCCTGTTCGGTTTGAATATATTGACTGAAGCAAAAGCAACGCCGGTATCCTGAATATTCCGCCGTGCCTGTGCAATCATACCTCCTACTGTACGCCGAATTGTCTGACTCCTAAAGTTGCCATCATCCAGAATGGCACCGCCGCCTTTGAGTTCAGTGTTGTATATTTCCCTAAAAAAGAAAGCCGTTTGTGCTTTCTGTTCCCGTGTTAGAGCTATTTTTCGTGCCATTTCAACTCTCCTCGAAACTTCTTTTCAAGGATAGTATGACTGTTTTCGGAAAACCGGCCATCAAAAATTTTAGATGTCCTCGCCCAAGCGGGGACATCCAACTTCTTCAATTCCGGTCTACAAGCTATTTTATGATTGTTTGGCTTAGTCCAAGAAAAATATTTTCTCATATAAAATTCGCTTGATTGCCCGCATCCGTTCCTTAGCCTCTTCGGTAACCGGAACTACTGTAAGCGTCAGCCAGAGCAGAAACTCTAAAAATTTTTCCGGCTTTTTGACCACGTAGGCATTCAAGTTGTCTTCAGAAGGCAACCAAATAGCTGACTGATTAGGAATAGCCTCAAGCTGTACTTGCATGAGGTCGTAATCTTCATAAGTAATTTTCATGCCGCAAACCTCCTCTCACTGATAGTATGTCTGATATTCAGGAAACGGCCATTCCTGGAGCAAATATTTTTTCATCATACTATTTTTAGCACAAATAAAAGATGATAGGAGAATAAAAAATGTGGACTGTAGTTTGGATTGACGAAAACGATGTGGATCATTATGAACGCTGTGATTCTACAGGTGATGTTAAGCGGGTGCTTAAGGAAAACAACTTGGCAAAAGACATAAACGTCTTGATTTTTCCACCGGACACCGAGATGGAAGTCAACGAATTTATGAGTAAATACGCAAATAAGTAGCCGTAAAGAACCCGAGAGCTTTTTATGCTCTCGGGTTCTGCCATTGGTTTGGCTTATTTCCTGAATTGTTCTGTCAATTTCTCTTCAGCATACTTATTGATAGCTTCCACTGTGTCGTTACCGACCATATCGGACCCATGTTCAAGTTCAAATGTCTCGGCGATTTGGATAATAGCCGGAATCAAGAGAGGTCGCGGCACTTCGGGGATTGCTCTGTTTATCATCAATCTGCCTGCAACTAGCGTCATATATGCTATATTCTCCATAATGCTGTATGAGGAAATTTCTTCACCGATTGCGTCATGGACGGCAGTTTCTGTGTTTTGTGGGTCTATTAAAATGTTGACTGACTCATCGTTGTGAGTCTTCGCTAAAATCAAATAACCGTTGCCAGAAGGTTCAATCGACTCAATCTCATCTCCACCGTGTTCGCCTATCTTTGCGTTTAAACTGGCAGTGAATGCACCTACTGTGATGTTGTCCATGGTTAGAGTTCCTCCGCAATTTAGTCATATAATTTAGTTTGCCCGCATACAGTTAATTTATTATACCTCCATAATACAAGAAAAAACTGTCGAATACAATCTAAACAGCAAAAATATTTATAAACACAATGTCTGTTGTAAAGAAACAGCCGAGGCTCACCATCATAGTGAGTCCCGGCTGATTTTTTTAGTCTGAGCAATACGGACAGGTACTGTCATCATCATTGTCTGTGGCGTGGTTCGGTGTGTAGTAGTTACCGCATGAATCGCACAGGATGACACTACCGTCTTCCATGCTGTATTCGTGGCAAACATAGCATTCATAGAATTCGTCCTCATAGCCACTGTTCACCGGAACCTGATCATCCCCCGTAAGAACCTCGTCGCAGTTTTTACAGCGAATTGTCAGTTTTTCGTCTCCGTCAAAGTGAACGTAGTGCTTGACGAACCGCAGAATGTCTGTGATACTGTGCTTTGACAGTTTTGCAGCACAATCTATGATGTTGTTTTGAAATGAGACTCTCATAATAGGGGTTTTGCCCAAGGCACTTAAAGCAGCATCTCCATCCCGAATCGCCTGTTTAGTAGCGGTTACTGTATCATCATCGAAATTGGATGTGCCTTTTTCAATCAGATGATATATTGCCATACGGAAAAATGGTTCTTGATACTGGTCTCGAATTTTTTGAATTTCACTTAACATGTAGATTCCTCCTCCCCATCAATGAATTTGATGGTACTTTTCTGTGATTGTTTCTATACGTTGCCGCATCTTATCCAGTGCGTTTTCGTCCTCGGTATCAACTTGGGAGTTGTCCAAGTCTAAAACTTCGACGCTGATTTCAGGTTTGTCGGAATAAGCACCGATGACATTGCCTCCTTCTACAACAATGAAAGTCTGATACTCGCATCTTTCCTCACCTCTTTCGCAGATGTCTCTGCCGTTGTCGGCATTTTCATCGCGGGAGCAGCCGGATTCCTCGCGCCAATAGCCGCATTGCGGGGCAGAGCAGGTTAGTTTTTTAGTTTCCATGTCGTTCCTCCATATACTTTTTAGCAAACACAATCAACCGTGCTCGTGTGTCAGCGTCTGCACCCTTAAACGAATAAGGATCTTCGTTAAACTGTCGGTCATATGCCTCAAAATCGTCTGTGCCTACATCAATAAGCCATTGTTTACATTCTTCCCCTAGGCAATAAAAGAAGTCTCTGGGGTCTTCGTGTTTTGCCGCTTCAAGAATCTGGTAGCAATCAATTATGCTGTCTACATACTGACCGCCTGCATTACTGTCCGGATTGTAGTAGAGCCACTGGACGTTACCTTGGCTTTCTCGTACATAAAACAGATCATCGTCGAAAGCACCTTGGTACGGGTCGTTCACGTCTTGAATTTTTTCTGTAGTGTTATTGGAATTACCCCAACAGATAAATCCGTAAATCGAAATGCATAGGTTAGCTATGAATACTGCTGATTGGGCGTATTCACCAATCATGATGTTTCTGAAAATCCAGAATGTGTTAGCGATTGACCACAGAACAAACCCTATTCTCAGCTTCTTTGCGTTAGCCAGAGAGCCGATGAGTGTAATCACTGCCATAACGTAGGTAAGTGTAAGTTCCATTTTCCCTCCATTGAAATAAAGTCACAGCAAAGAGCGTAGTTGCTCAGATAATCTCCAAGACGTCTCTTCAGTGTGCTGATTATAGTATGAAGTTTGAGGTTTGGTACAGGAACGAAAAGGCACAAAGGCGATTATCTCGTTGTGATTCATCATTTTTTTAGAATCACAAACTACATACTATCATTGTAGGAGGTAATGAACATGAAAAAAATCTTAATCATTTTCTTTTCAATGCTCACGCTGTTTATAGGTATATGGACAGTCAGAGCACAAAATCCTGTCGGGGCAATAGACAATGTGACGTACTATGCTTCCGGGGTATGGCAGGGATTCGACGGCAGAGCAGGAGTGGCTCCTGAATGGATTCTCGATCCGGAGATTCCAGACAACTATTTGCCGGTTCCGGGACGCAGGGAGTTGTACATGGTAATTGACAGTGATGGTCACATCATCGGCTACCGGCAACGAACCAAACAGGAAGACGGCTCTTGGCTGTGGGCAGACGTCAATCCGGACATTCCAGAATATTTCGAAGCTGTTGAAGGACTCGAAAATGTTTTCAGAGTTACGGATGCCGACGGCAACACATCTTATTTCAGGTACATTTGTAATGAAGATGATACTTTTGCCTTTGTACCGGTAGACCGTCACGGCAATCCATTAACACCGCCGCCTGATGGGAACGAAATCCCAGAAAACTTTCGTCGTATCACCGGCAACATTTTCGCTGTGCTGAACGAACACGGCGTCGTCATCGGATACAAGGAACGCCGCCCAAATGCTGACGGTACTTTCACTTGGGTAAATACCGAAAAGCCGATTATCCGGCAGGATACCAGTAATCCTCAAATTCCGGGCGTTACACCGAATATACCCGGCAACAATAATCCGAGACCGCCGTCTGGTAATCAGCCGCAAAATCCAGTTCCGCCTGCAAATCCTTTCCCGAATCCCGGCAGTCTGAGTGTACCAAATAACCCCGGAGGTTCAGTGCCGGGCGTTGTTACAAATCCGCAACCCGATGGAACTTTCATTGAAACCGAAACAATCATCACCAGCGAAACTGCCGGTGGGTGGACGATGACCTACCAGACCATCATCATCCGTGTGTATAGCGAACGAGGTGTTCTGCTATCCACGAGAAGAGAGGGACCTACGCTTATCAGCAGAGTAAGAGACGGAGGTAGTGACGCAAATGCCCCCGATCCCAGTTTAATAGCCAGAACACTCGGTGAGGAAGTTGCAAGGGTTAGCGTGGGGGTTGACTTCAGGACAGAATTGGCACAGCAGGTTTTGAATGAACTTAATGCCGAACGCACTGCTCAAGGGCTGCCTGCACTCAGAATGGATACTAACAGCAACTCCTCCCGAGTAGCACAAATCTTAGCGGCAGACATGGCGATTCACAACCATGCGGATTTTGATTCGCCTTTGTACGGTACGTTGGCGAATCTGCTTAACCGATTTAGCATCCAAAGCAACAGCCCGGCTCATAACTCATGGAGAACTACATCAACACAAAACGCAGGGGCTATTCATACTAGGTTTATGACCTTGGAAGGCGCACGCCAAGCACGGATGAGCCGAAACTACACCAACATCGGCATTGCGATTGTGCAGAGGAATGGGTTTTTGTACGTTGCAGAAATTTTGTTGGATTAACTATTGACAATAGAATAAATCTATGTTATAATTACTGAAACAAGAGTATATAATTCTTGTTTCAGTAATTGCTTTTTAGGAGTATCTACTATGTTTGTTAGCAGAACTGATGAATTGGCGGCTTTGAATAAGCTGTACGCGAAAGATTCGTTTCAAATGGCGGTTGTGTATGGTCGCAGGCGTGTTGGTAAAACTACGTTACTCAGTGAATTTGTTAAGGACAAGCCTGCTATCTTCTTCGCGGCGCCGGAAGCGAATGAGCATTTGAATTTAACGCTGTTTTCCGAAAAAGTTTACAGTTTTTTCGGTTTACCTAAAACAACTGGTGTTTTTCGCAACTGGCACGATGCTTTTTCTTTTATCGCCGAAAAAGCAAAAGAACAGCGGTTTATTCTTGTCATTGATGAATTTCCTTATTTGGTTCATTCCAACAAAAGCATCAAATCCATTTTGCAGAACATCATTGACCACGAATTGAAGAATACCAATCTCTTCCTCATACTATGCGGCAGCCAAGTCAGCTTTATGGAAAAAGAAGTGTTGGGGGGAAAAAGCCCGTTGTTCGGGCGACGCACTGCACAGTTTCGCATTGAAGGCTTTGATTATTATGATGCTGCGAAAATGCTAACCGATGTTTCGAATGAAGAAAAAATTAAATATTACGCCTGTGTCGGTGGAACACCGCACTATCTAAATCAAATTGACCAGTCCTTATCCTTTGAAGAAAATTTGATAGAACTATATTTTGATCCGCGGGCGTATTTATACGGCGAGCCTACTATGCTGCTTCAGCAGGAACTTCGTGAGCCAGCAATGTATAATTCGGTAATTTCTGCTGTGGCAACCGGTTCTAGCCGTATGAATGACATCTCTACCAAAATCGCTGAGGAAACCGCTAAGTCCGGCAAATATGTAAAAACTCTTTTAGATTTACGTATACTTCGCAAGGAAGTGCCTTTTGGCGAGAATCCAGCAAGTTCCCGCAAAACGATTTACAGAATTGAAGACCATTGTTTCCGGTTTTGGTATAAGTATATCTTCATGAATAATGACGGTATTGAAACCGGAACCGGCAGAATCATTGCCGAAAGTATGGTGTTCCCTGAATTGTCCGCTTTTATCGGTAAACCCGCATTTGAAGATGTCTGCCGTCAGTACATCATCCGTAAAAACAAGGAAAAAGACTTACCGTTTTTGGCTACCAATTTCGGAACTTGGTGGGGTACGGATAATCTGGAAAAGCAAGCAACCGACATTGATATCGTAGCCGATAACAAGCCGCAAAAAAAAGTATTGCTGTGTGAGTGTAAATGGCGAAATGAACCCACAGACGCAGGTGAAATCCAAAAACTGCTTGAAAAATCGCGCCTGCTACCCGGATATAATGAATATCACTTTATGTTTTTCTCTAAGGCTTTATATACCGATGCTGCATTAAAGCTGGCAAAAGAAAATCAGAACCTGCAGCTGATAACGCTTGATATGCTTTTTGAATAGGGTGATGTTGTCCGCATGAATGCAGTTGCAATCAAACTTTACAATGAGATGGGCTTCTTGCCTACAGATGAAATTGACGATGGCGAAATCTTAATGAAACTTGCTTAATAATAAAGTAAAACTAGCGGAGGACTGAGATGGTGAGTAGTCTTATTACAAACGAAAATGAAATCCGTGAAATCATGCTGCAGATTCATGCTGCTTTGCGTGAAAAGGGGCACAACCCTGTCAATCAGATTGTCGGATATATTTTATCTGAGGACCCTACGTATATCACTGCTAAAGACGATGCCCGCAGTCTTATTTGTAAAATTGACCGCGAGGCACTGTTAGGAATTCTTTTAGAAAACTATTTATCAAATTAAGATTGGAGAAATAAAAATGAATGTTATTGTAAGAAAACCAACCGAGGCTGAAACGCTCGAAATGCAATCGAAACCGACATGGAGTTGCGAAATATCCGAGTTTAACTGGTTTTATGATTCGGAAGAAGTCTGTCTGCTCACTGAAGGTGAAGTGACTGTCACTTATGATGATGGTAGCGTTTCCTTTGGTGCGGGGGATTATGTGACGTTTCCGAAAGGCTTATCCTGCGTATGGAAGGTAACAAAACCTGTGAGGAAACATTATATTTTCAGGTGAGCCAAATATAAACCAACCGGCTCTTTATCATGTTAAAACAAATTAGGAGGAATGTAAAGAATAATGAACACACAAACGCTTATTGAATCACTTCGGGCACTCAGTCCAGAGGAAATGGACTGGAAGTTCGCACTCTATAGCACTCGCAAAAACAGAGGCGAGTTGGAACTGGACTGGAATCTCTGCAAATTCAAGGGAATAGCCGGATGGGTTGATACTCTGAGAACCACATTGCTTGAAAAAGCTGTTGCTGAAAAAACAGTTGCGGAATACTCGCCGCTTTTATCAGATAAAATAAGCATCGCCGCTATTGAAAGAGGCGATGCTATGATAAAGGGACAAATCACGGATATTCTGTTAAACATCCAAAACGGACTTGTATCTGCTCCGGAGGCTTTTGTTTCCGGTACTATGCCCAAAGCGACGGGGTTCGCTTTCTACGGTGAACTCAAAGATGATGAAGGCAATGTCATTGAACAAGTGTTATTCATGCGTCGGAGTAATCCATTTCTCTCCAGGCAGAAGACTCGCCTCTGTACATCCATCAGCGGTGAAGTTGTAGTCAGCGAAAAACCTATCCTCAAATTCACTCCGGCAGTAGACTTTATCTTAATCGGCGATGTCTGTTATTTCAATTCATCTGCCATTGAAAAAGACTTCGATTTAGAAAACCGACATTTTGCCATAGCCGCCAAACACATGACTTTGATTGGCGAGGCTGATATAGTCAGCGATTATGAGACGCTGGAAAAAGCAGTCCTGTCAGCCAGAAACTCCCGTAAGTTTGCCAACTTCGACGAGCAGATTCTTGATCACATCACTCGGATGGGGGTTGTTGAGCGTGAGGATTTTCTCTCTACATATGGAATCACGATCGACAAGAGTGGGCGTATGGACACTTCAGATTCGGAGCAATGTGGGTTGATTATAGATTTGCTTTGTTGTAGGAGTTGCCTTGATGTTTTGGGGCGGTTAGCCGTTGCTAATGGCATTACGCCGAGGGAATAAAAAATAAGCAGGAATCTTGATGGCTCCTGCATAAAATTTTTGATTTAGTATTGCAACTTAGTATTATTTGTGCTATAATGGATTGTACTAGGTTATAGGAGAAGTTATAAGAGTCGTCAGATCTTTTTTTTCAACAAACTGTGTAACAAGAGTCAAAAATATGTACGGGGTTGATTGGCATAAGTTTAGTAACACACGCTCCACCTTTACTCCACCGTTTACTCCACCATTTGTATAGATTTACATGGGTCTGGGTAAATATTAAACCGCATTAACAGCGGTTTTGCCGCTCATAGAGCCATTCCACTTTTGACTCCGACTCTGGGGATTGTGGGTTCGACCCCCGCCGAGCAGGGATTACATAAAGCCGCTTGAACAATGCGTTTGAGCGGTTTTTGCTTTACCCGAGAACTCCGTCAAAATTCCCTTAAAAGCCTCAATTACGCAATATTACGCAATTGAAATTGAAATCCCATACTTGCGTACCGCTTCGGACAGAGTTGTCGTATCGCCCATATGGGTGTACTTGTCGGTGACCTCTGTACTGTGATGACCCAACAATTTTGCAACAATCGCTATCGGCATACCGTTTTTTTGACACAGAGTTCCGAAACTGTGGCGGCAAGCATGGGGCGACTTGTACCCAATCGGTTTTTGCCCATTGCTTTCAAGAAACCTGTTCATTCGGTTAAAGAAACGGTTGTATCGTTGCTTGAAGCCATCACGCGTCACGTAACAATCTCCACCGAGTAAGTATTTGGCGTTTATGTCGATTTTGTCTGCCAAAAATTCAGCCACCTCCGGTTCTAAAGGGATGTACCGCGTTTTGTTGTTCTTCGGTAGCCCCAATTCGCCGTTGCGTTTGATTGCCCTGTCGATTGTGATAATATCGCTGTTAAAGTCGACTTGCTCCGGCGACATAGCCCGCATTTCTTGACTGC
>Ga0123355_10018907_pt1 | contig 10955 bp, 6 predicted proteins | sample TergutEmb28metaG_3_FD_89872 | JGI IMG/M metagenome (GOLD analysis project Ga0123355, IMG submission 89872) | Embiratermes neotenicus P1 segment gut microbial communities from Petit-Saut dam, French Guiana - Emb289 P1 | ecosystem: Host-associated > Arthropoda: Insects > Digestive system > Gut ...
CTCAACGTGTTTCGGGCCACCTTGTGCCCATCTTCAGGAGCTGACAACTTAGTGGTATTTTTTCACGTGTGGTGTAGTGCCGTGGCTGTGTAGGCAGTCAGATCCAGTTGGCTGGTTGTGTGTCCATTGGACGTACTTCCCAATGGACACACAACCAGCCAACCAGATCTGACTGCCTACACAGCCACGGCACTACACCACACGTGAAAAAATACCACTAAGTTGTCAGCTCCTGAAGATGGGCACAAGGTGGCCCGAAACACGTTGAGCAGCTTAGAAAGGAGAAATAAATATAATACTAAGTGACATCTAGTTGGTTTCTTATTCCACATTGAGCCTATAACATCTTACTGCCTCTTATACACAACTTGGGTGTTGTGGCACAAAGTGGCAATTTTCCATTACATTTTACAGTTCTGAAAGTCTTCTGTTTATTATAATCCTGGCCAGCTCATTTTTACCTTTTGGGTAGGTGCACAGCCAATGACACAAGCACGTGCATGCACATACTCTCTCTCTCTCACACACACACACACAAAACTATACTGACACAACTATACTTTACCTCACTCTGAATCAAAGACCTGTCCTTTGCAATCCTGTATGCTGAAGCTCCTCCATACGTTGTCCTCCCAGCATAGAATGGTGAATTTATAACATTATTCTTCGCTGAAGTTTTGTCCTCTCCCTGCAGGATAATAATTTGAATATGTTACTGCACAGTACTTTATATACTTGTATATTGTTTATGTATCATAACCAAAGAACTGCAGCGCATAAAACATGAAAATACATTTTAGAGTGCAATTTCACACATTACAGCTGTAGAATATAAAGAAAAGCTCAACTGTGTGAGAGACAATTTAGACTTTCCCATGTAAGTTATATTCATTATTTCAAACTCATCTGTAAAATTATCATATTCCCATGTAGTTTATGTAACTCACTTGTGTAGCTGTTATATTTCGACATAATTTTTATTATTTTAAACTTGCCAGTGTAACCACTCTATTTCCATATTATCACATAGCTAATGTTTATTGCTATTTCATATAAGATAATACAAATGACATAAATTCATTGTGTCTGTAGTGAATACAATAAGACACCCAAAGTGTAACATACTCAACACGGCAGTTCCATTGACAGTAGAATGAAGTCAAATATGACAGTATAATATTTATGATAGGCTCCCCTCCTCCATCTACCTTCAATCTTCTAGAAAGCCTCCAAAATTTACTGAATAGAAATCAATATGTCTCCATAAAAACAGTGAAATAACAATAATAATAATGACTGAAGAAGCCTGCCAGTACCATCCCATAGCAATAACTTCCAGTCAGAAATGTGCATGTGTTGTCAACATTTCAATTTTCTTTCGACATGAATGTGGCCTACTGTAACATCAAAACACACACTTTTGTCCTCTAGCTATGAGTGATTAGACTACATGCATACAGATGTCTTATGGCCTTTTCTGTGCCTCTAGGCTATCTAAAGCTTTCAAACAGATGTCAAGAAAAAAAAAAAGCATTGCAATATCAAGAGTGTGCAATGATCTTCATTCTGGACTATGGAACACTAGCCATTCTGCCTGTGCCCTCAACTCGGACAGCAGATTCTACGCAAGGCCATGGTATTATTAAGACACGTTACAGATATAGGAGATACGTCTGGTAGGGGCACGTTATAAGCACTGCACTGCAATGATAGTTTTATTACGGTGGTGAACATGCATGCAAAAATCCCACAGGTTATACATGGGTAATTAATGGTTTCATGGTACATAAAAAAGGGGCAAACATATGGTTCCATTTCCTAAGACTTTTAATACTAATCAAAAACAAATAGATTTACTTAACCATAAGTGTCTCACTTTTTATATTTTCCATTCCATGTAATATAATTCTATATCTACAGTTTTAACAAACAAAAGCGCACAATTGTCATTAGGTTCATAAAAATATTTTTCAAACATTACAAAAGAATCCCACCAGTTCTTCCACATATGCAAGAGATCATATACTGTTTAATAACTGTTTTATACAATAAGTATTAAAGTACTCCCTGATGATGGACCTGTAAGGTCCAAAACATGCAAGAGTATAGTGTTTTTAAAAATATTAATGTGAAGCTTATGACAACTGTGTGCATTTGTTGGTTAAACTGTAGATATATCTCATTTTTTATAAGACAAAGGAATTAATACATATATTGTACTTCATTCACTGCATTAAGAGACAATTACTTTCTTATCTACATAAATTAATTTGCTAAATTTAAAGTTTCTTCATTTTTATTACTCAATGTATTAGCACAATGTAAAGTACAGTCAATTTGTCAAAGCAGTGTCCTCTTTCAGATGTCTTCACATCTGTGTGGTATGCCGCCTAACATCAGAGCCCACTCATCTGTATGCAAACAACAGCTTCAGAACTGCTGAATTAATGACAACAAAACTGATGTAGAAAAACAGTACAAGAAAAGGTACAGCCATTTTAATTTTATAGAAAATAAGAAAGAAATAATGGATACTTTACATGCAAACTTACATGCATGTTTGCATCTGCAGCATAACTCACTTAATTTGTACTGGAGTTAAAAGCATTTTAAACCACGTTTACAGGCTACAAATAATTAAATAAAACGGACACTAAACTCATATAAGAACTTGTGTGCAGAGCAATTCAAATGGTTCTAACAGTAGGCCTACACACAAAAACAAAAGACTTGGGTGAATTCAGATGTCTTAAAAATAATCCTGTTGTCATTCTTTAATGTAACGCTTATTAACACGACTTATGAGCATAGCGAGTGTGATAACAATAATGAATTAAACTTTAGTACTGACTGTTTATTCAGTCCTCCCATAGGTAAATTCTGATTTCCACAGATTTAAATAAGTATACATTAACAGTGACTGCTTACGTGCAAACTGAATGATTATGGTAATAAACCTCTGGAACCAGAATTTATTGCTCAGTGTATTCTGCAGACATGGGATTTAAATGCTTGCCCATTATTTTGTATGTGCTGGGCTGACACATCAGTGAACGTTCTGTTTTCTCAGCAACACACTACACACAATGCAATGATTTTTGCAACCCAATCGCAAGAAAACAGTGGCACAGAATTAGTTAAGTAAATAATAAGAGTTTAAGAAATTACCAATGCATTTAAGTGCAATTACTGCAACTCTCAACAGTATAATAATTTACTCTCAAACTGGTTATGTTCCAGTTACATACAAAACTTAGAAATTTGCCAAACATACAAAAATGTGTTAACACAACTGTCCCTCTAGAGCAATGCAAATTCTATTGTGTACAGAATTATGACACACAATGAAGGTGATACCTGGAACAAATTCACTACAAAAGATACAGAATTGTAAAGAAAAGTATGACTGTACAAACCAAGAGTAGTGAACCAAATGAAGACACATTGAATGATGGCCTTCTTCTGTTCACAGAAGAGTTGAGACGTGGACTGCGGCTATGACTTCGGTCAGAGAGCAATGACCGTGGGCTCTGCAGATGACATGCTAAAAGAAAACAGACAATATCAACACCATGACAGGAAAAAGGAAATATACACATACTTGTTATGTGCTATGGAAGAGATTTCATGTTTAATTGGTTGATTAATAAGAAAAATATACTGGAGTACTGAAAATCTGTGGAAAAAAATTTTCTTTTGTACTCTGATATTGTAAACCTTCATCAATGAAGTGTAAATATTTTAAAATTTAATAATGTACAAAACATATTCATTTGTCTGCGGGTTTAATTTCATACAACAAACCTTAAATGTGGCAAAAAGCATGATATATTCCTCCTCTGAAAGTTCACGTGTGGCAGTTTTGCTTATTCACAGAAGATACATTGCAGCAATCCTACTGCAGGTCCCTCACTCATTCACAGTTGTGCTTGTTTAAGCAAATGAAGTAACACGTAAGAGGCTGTATGTGCTTGTCTGTATGGAATGCATTTCAACTACTCTTCACAATTTGCTGAAGTCACAGTTACTCTTGTGATTTAATTATGTATGGAAAGGGTTAACCTTTATCCTGCTAATGCACCAAATCCTTTTAAATCGGCATCTTACCAACACACCCAGCCCGGTGTGCTGCGTTCATTTAAATGCTCCGTACAGTCATGTAGAGGCTTAGAATTATAGCCCCACTCGTTATCTCCACATTATATAATGGTTTGTGGTCAGATTCATGCTCCGGCCACGTTACCCAATTATGTACATATGCATCTCATGAACACCAAATTTCTAGCCAGCCTGTACTCTTTGAAACCTCGTATGTTTGTTTTTATGCTAAGCAACTGACGCCTTTCATTTCCTTCTGAAGAAACTTGCTACGCAGTTCACTGAGTACTCTGACCACGCATTCCAATGCGAAGCTCTATCCGCAAAAGTTGGCACTAACTTCGCCGACCGGCAGCGGCCGCTCTGTCGGTATGGTTCGCTCGCGGACTAAAGCCACGGAGTTTAGTTAGTTTTAGCCTCATTCAGTCTGCCAAGTGTTGCTTGCACAGGAATGATAGCGTGCTTCGTATAGGAATTTTCTTGCTGTGTACCCCGCTCTGTATCCCCCCCCCCTGCAAAGAATTATGTCACTTGGTACTGATAGGAGGGTGAGCCAAATGAAAACCTTAAATATTTTTTATCTCGTAATTTACTGAAAACAAAAGGTATACAATGACTTCATGGATGATATGGTATGCTGATCTATGATTCATACCCAGATGTGTGGCTATTTTATTCACTGTTATGCAGCAGTTTTCCTTCACGATGGCTTCGACTGCTGCAATGCCTCTGGCGTCACTATTTGGTGTGCCTGACCAGGCCGAGGAGAGTCTGTTACAGAACTAATGCCGTTCACGAACTTCCTAGTCCACGCGTACACTTGCTGTAGTAACAGACATGCATCACCATCCTGAACTTTGATTTGTCGATGAATTTTGATGGGTTTCACCCCTTCACTACTTAAAAAATGGATGACAGAATGCTGTTCTTCTTTGGTGCATGTTGCAAGTGGGGCTGTCATCTTTACACTACTACTGCACCATCGTGTTGCATTCCTGCATCATAATGTCACCTGTAGGCCACTCTTCAAACAATGAGTACCACTGTCGTCAACTTACAAGACAAGTGAGCTGTGTTTCGAATTTTTATCGCACTTTTAAGGTTTTCATTTGACTCTCCCTTGTATATGACACTGTTTCTTATTCTGTTAGTCAAAACAGACACACGCTTATGTGTACAGTCCCAGGATATTACTGCTAAAGGGGACTAAGCACCAACTGTCCGTATGATAAAATGCCAATGGTGTATGGTTTCTGTAATGCCTGTGTTACATTTCAGTTCAGTTTCTGCCCTATTCGAGGACGGTTTGAAATATAAGACAAACAGGATGCATTAATTCGCCTACACAAATAAATATAGGTAATTACTGGCAGCACTGTGAAGTCACGATTTTCACGTGACTCATGCTGAAATTGATGAGCCTCGTTGGCAAACTCCATTGGGTTATAATTTCATCTGAGTTTGATATGTGGAAATAAACAGACTGGTCTGTAAGTAGTCGAGCCATAAACCAACTGAAATAATATGGCATTTCAATGCATTAACCACTTGTTCCAACTTCGTAATAATAAGCCGGACTGAATATTTGTTTCTAAGTCAGCAGTCTGCGATGTCTGTGCATAAGAGAGCCGGGTTCCTGTCCCCAAACTGGATATATGAACTGGTTTGGGACAGCAAGAGTGACGAAGCGGGGGCATCCAGCAACTGTACCATTTATTTAGGCAATAGAATTTTATGCATTTTTAGACAACCGCTGCAATATCTCTGTTTTAGTTGCTCTTTCCATGATGGAGTAAAGAAATACCATGTAGAAATTCTCGATTCCCCATCATGAAAAACATACTGCAAACGATAACACATGTTGATATACTGGAACAAAACTCAACAAACGTAGCTCTTTCTCAGTTCATGACGGTGTCGCAAGTGATTAGCGAGTGTTGTGAAGAGAAAAGTTGTTAGTGAAGTGCTGAGAAAGTTTGATATGTGTGTGTGTGAAGTAAGATGATGTTTCTGACACCACCACACCAAGGCACAAATCCACAAATCCTGAAGTTGGAACTTCCTATGCAAACTTTGGGCCCGAAACAGAAATGTACGTAAAATAAATTGAAAATTATAATTTTTTTTAAAAAATTAACTTCCTGCATTTAGGCACTAAATATTTCTACTGAATTTTTTTTTTTAAATGAAGTATCTCTGATTTATTCCCAACACAATGCAAATTATTGCATTATTTCATTATCTTTGGTTCATAGTATATAAACATTTACTGTCAAACACACGCAACGATGTAGAGGGCTGTCACAGAGAAAATTCTGTACCCGGAGCACGAAGACTGAACTAAAGGCCCATATGATAAAGGTTAACGATCTGTAAAATACAAATGAGATGCATGATGAAAAAGTAAGTTATCAGAGGGAAATCAATAAGGTAGCAACAAAACAGCAACAATACTTACTGAAGTTCAACTTCTCATCCATGCTCCGTCTTCGCCCTGACAAACTGTTCATCACACTTTCACTGGCCTGGGACTGCCGGTTAGCTTGAGGAACCAAAGATGAACAGCCACTTGTTGATTCACTACTTTCTGAACGGTCATCTCCTTTAAACAGAAGAGTACACACACACATTCTACCACAAAATTACAGACAGTGGGACAAATACAGAATCTGTACCACAGTTAACCATGCACCAAACATACTTCCTTGCTTAATACAGGTTAAACCACAGAATTCTTATGCCACAAAATTTCAAACAGAGTGCTGGGAGAATCAGTACAACAGGTAACCATGCAGCTCAAAACACTACAACCAACTTGATTGAAACTTCCCTCATGTAATTTTTAATGATAATAAAATCTTTTATGCATCATTATTCAAAAAAGTTTTCATACCATTCATCTTCCGTTCTGTACCAGCCAACAGGTGTGTTGCTGTTGACTGGATATTTGGGGTGGAAGACACAAGCTGTCTTGTGTTGATTCCACTTGGACCAGCCACTGATCTATCTGTGCCAATGTCATCCTTAATAACTTCTGATGTGTGTGCTTGCTGGTTTGATGCTGATGACATCCATACACATACAACATTTTGTCAAATCTTTTAATAGAAAAGTAATGCAATGAAACAAAAATTAACCTTTTGGCGCCGGAATTATTTTTTAAATTTTAGCACACCCTATATATAAAATGTGAATAATACAGGAACCAAATACGTTAGATTTATGAAACAAACTGCATTTTTAAGACGAAAAAACAGAGAGTATATACCGTGTTTAAAATATTCAGTACTTATATGTGTTGAATAAATATACAAAATGCAATGTTTAGAGGTTAGCGGTGCAGTACAACCACTATAGTCGTCATTAGGCGTCAAAGGGTTAATTAAAAAGTGCACTTCACTAATTTGAATAATCCCTGACCATGCACTGAGCAATCTGATATGCTAACAAAACCAACGAATGCACATAAATATATAAAAGTAAAAGAAATTCTTTTATATCTTTATGTGTATTTGTTTGTTTTGTACTTTTATACATTTATGTGCATTTGTAGGGTTTGTTACCATATCCTACTGCACGTCACCAATTCTAAACAGCCATCACTCACACATGTCACAGCTAAGTTGCCTACTTAATTTCAAAATTTTCTCTGTAACAACTGTTTAAATTCTGTACTCATGTTCATACTGGTCACTGTACCCTGCACCATAATACATATCACAATTTTGTTTAATGTACTTAACACATATATGCTACTGTGGTCTTTACTCCTGATATATCTTTACACTAAGATGACAACTGCTTATGACCTTTTGTTCACACAGTGTTTTGATATATGTACATTATTTACTGGTATGTCAGTACAGTTAAAACAAATAGGTGTTCTTGAATTCAAAATATTTTCTCTCTCTAAAAAATCCAAATGTGATGAGTGACAGGGTAGGTTAGGTTTGTGTTATTTACTAGACATTATGTTTATACAGTATGGAGGATATATAAACAAATAGGTGCCCTGCTTGTAAATGATGCTAGTTTATACATACAGGCCCTTTAGCGTAAAGTTTTCCCACATCTACAATAATGACCAGTTTAAATCACTACAAGTTTTTTAACCTGTGTATATGCAAAGCAATACAAAAAGAGGAAAGAATGATGATGGATAAATAACTGTTACCAAAAGAAACTGTGCTCATAAAAATATAACTAACTCCTACTACACTGAAGAGATGTTGAGAATACTCTGCTGCATAGACTAAAAAATACACTACAAAATAAAAAATACTTTAGGCCCACAACATAATGGCAGAAAATGGATTCACAAAAATAATACAAGAATTTTACTATTCATAAAAATGCAACTGAAATATTAACATGCCTGTTACTTAAATCCCACTTTTAATTACTCATATAATTGTTATATTTTAGTAACCACTGAATGCCACATCCGTAATTTAGTGTACGTGTACATGTAAAATGTCAGTGATGTAAACTTTGGTAGTTCACATAATGAGATGATCATACAAATCAAATGATAAATTGTGAATTTTATGTATTCTCAGGGTTAAAAAATTAGCCCTTTAGTGCCAGAAGTTGACTACTTTCAACATGCAGAGTGATTGTAAGAAAACCGAAAGGTCATTACAGTTGTCAGTCAAGAACATACAAAGTAATGGGCAGACATTTAAATTCAGGTCTTTTTCAGAGTACACTGGGCAGTTAATTCTGGCACTACTGAAAGTAGAACAGTAAGGTTCAAATGCCAATAGAGTAAATTATTGGAAATGAAGTGGCTGTGACCCCCAAAACTTGGTTGAAGGAGAATTAAAAAAATAGAACTCAATATAGTAAGTCTGCAATGGAAGATGTGAACCCAGTATATTCCAAATATAAAGCAGAAATGCCACCCAATTTACCATAATGCCCAATAACTATATATTACAATATCTTGAGGATTATTTTGTACTAATGCAAGTACTAGGCTTAATGTTTATTGTTTTGTTCATATTTCTTTCTGCTGCCTTGTGACATAACACTAACATACAAGACAAATCAGCCACACAAGAAGTTCATTAGGCTGTTAGCAAACTCCATTAATGCACTCTGTAAGGTTATATATGCTCATAACATTTTTATGTTGTCTCTTTCTTGGTATAATCTCATGCAAGCTACTCAGCCACATAAGTAATTATGAATAAGACGAAATGACAATAACATACAGATAAATGTGTATAGTTTGAATAACATTTAAGATTGCACTTCAATACTTCCAACATACCTTGGTCATTAATAACTGATGATACTTTAAAACTATTTGGTGGAAACCGTTGATTCAATGGAATCTTCGCTCGCTTTACTGGAGGTGTATGCACATTAATGGTATCACTGTCATCATCCTCTGAATCAGAGTCATTTGAATTAAGAGTATCCCTTCTATGGGCTTCACTGTCCACAGACGATGTAAACCATTTGCTTAACCATGATGGTTGTGGAAGAAGGTTTGTTACTCGAGAAGTAACCTTCCTGACAAACGACTGCAAGAAAATGTACAAAGCCATACGTGTGATTTTGATATAATAATACATCATTATCTAACTTATAAAACTGGAATGTACCTTTGCCACACACAAAAAAAGCTGTAATCTAGTTTAGTGTGTGTCCTGAAAGAAAACAATCCAAAACTTGCCACATGATATCATACCACTGCAACACAACTGGCAATTTTACGTCTTCCAATTCTCGGGACAAAAACATTTTTCTGAATTTATTTCAAGTTGAGTAGCGATACCCTTCGTTTCCTATTTTGCAACTTCTTATGAAGTCTACTGCAATACGTGTTAGACATGCCATTCATAGGTATCACATGCATTTGCAGGTTTGATTTTCAGTGTATTCAAATACACTGCAAGAGGTCGCTCTATTTTGCTTCCTGATCTATATCCAGCATTACGCGCGAACTCACGACTGCAAGCTCGTTTACTTACGTTGGAGACATCATAGGGTTTAGAAGAATGTAGTTTCTTGTTTCGTACACTACTGTTTCCTTTAACCATAGTTTCTCCGTCAATATTAGCAGTTATTAACGTTGTTCTTTCATCCCTAACAATTCCCTGACAACTTTCTCCTTATGTCGGGTTAATATGGCGGCACCTGCGTGAACTCTCGTTGGTCGGAGTCCACACGTGATGCATCGCTCTACCGGCATTCATAGCAAATGAATAAACTGACTGCTGAAATGCGTGAAAATCACCGCCTTCTGAAAATTATGAGCGAAATGTACCGGCGCAGCTTGCAGTATAGTAAAATCTTTGGGAATTTCTCGTTTAATGAAATTGCATCACCCCTCAAATCTCAAAAGAGTATTCTGCGTGATTTCAGGCTTCCGCCGCGCAGTAGATAACCGCACTCTTTTGGGTTATTACGCAGCGAGTAGTGGTATTTCTTACCGACGTTTCAGGACAACCAATTGGTCAAGGATCAAGAAGTCAAGAAAAAAGCTGGCAGCGTATGGTGGTAATTCCTTACCGACCTTGAAACGTCGGTAAGAATTAACCACTAGTCGCTGTGTAATAAACCGGAAGAGCGGAGTTTTCTTAAAAGAGTATCGTGTTCATAAATTTTATGTTAGGCTATGTAAATTTTGCGCAACACAAACATTTGACCTACTTGAAACACTGTTTTTTAATCATTTCAGCGAATAAGATAGTGACAAATTGAAATTCTTTAAAAATAATATATATATACAGAGTGTAACAGGAGGAATGGACCAGACTTCGGGAGGGTGTTCCTTATGTTAAACTATACCGAAAAACCCCAAAACACCTATATCCAAAGTTGAACGGTTTGGGAGATAATGGCCA
>Ga0123355_10018908_pt1 | contig 10955 bp, 8 predicted proteins | sample TergutEmb28metaG_3_FD_89872 | JGI IMG/M metagenome (GOLD analysis project Ga0123355, IMG submission 89872) | Embiratermes neotenicus P1 segment gut microbial communities from Petit-Saut dam, French Guiana - Emb289 P1 | ecosystem: Host-associated > Arthropoda: Insects > Digestive system > Gut ...
AAGTCTGGTTAGACTTAAACTTTATCCAAACATGGACTCATTACGAGCAAATCCCGACTATGGTAACGGCAGACTATCACAAAAAACCGCATAAGCCGGTTGTGCATGTTGAGGGTGCTTACGATGGTGGTATCGAGTACTCTATGCCGGTGCCATCAAGTCTTGTGCGCTGGCAGGCTTATATTAGTATCCTTTCAGGTGGATTTCATACCTATGGGCATAATGACTTATGGCGTAAAACCCCTTACTGGCGTGAATGTGTCGACTCAAAAGGTGCAAACGAAATGGCAATATTGAGGGGCTTTTTTACTTCGTTAGAGTGGTGGAAACTTAAGCCTGATATGACATTGTACGGGCCTGGTATGTGGAAAGCGCGTGCAGCTGCCATTTCCGAAGATGGAGATTTTGCGGTGGCGTATTTCCCAACCAGAATGGAACTTTGTGTATGTATTGGCCGCATTGGAAATGGTGGGCCTGTTTGTGCCGTCTGGATTGACCCCACAAGCGGCAAGCGCATAAGCGAGAGTGTAGTAAGTGGTGAGATGCATAATTTTACTTCCCCTGCCTGCTGCGATGATGCGATATTGCTGCTTACAAAGGGTCAGAAAGGCGTGTAAGTCATGGTTTTAAACAGAAGCTATGAAACAATGACATCAAAAGAGCGGGTGCAGCACGCTATAAACCACGGCAGGCCAGATCGCGTGCCTATAAACTACATGACAAACGATGCGATAGACAAACGTCTAAAAAAATATCTTGGCCTAAAACAAAACGATAACGAAGGACTCAGACAAATGCTGGGTGTGGACTTTAAGACAATGGGTGCCAATTATACCCAAAAACCACTGCATGTTAGCCATAACAAAGATAGGATAGTTGACGGGCTTTTTGGCTGGGTTATGCGCTATATCAAAAATGAAAGCGGCGGTTATTGGGATTATTGTGATTTTCCGTTAGTTAATGCAGATGAGGAAATGGTGGCGCAGTGGCCGTTTCCGGATGCGGATCATTTTGATTATGACGGGCTGTTTGAAAGAGTACAGGCCAACAAGGACTACGCTTTGGTTTTAGGTGACCCTGGTTTAGGCTGTATCATCAATACAATCGGTTTTTTGCGCGGGATGGAGCAGATACTAGTAGACCTGGCACTAGACGAACCGGCCGGGCTTATGTTAGTAGAAAAACTAATGAACTTCCAGCTGCAAAAATTTGAGCGGGAGTTAGACAAAGTAGGTAAGTTTGTAGACCTAGTATGGATTGGCGAGGATTTGGGTACGCAGCACACACCACTTATTAGCAAGGAAATACTCTACAAGCATATTTTGCCATGGCACAAAAGGTTTATAGACATGGCAGCAGCATATGATTTACCCGTTATGATGCACACCTGCGGCTCGTCCAGCTGGGTTTATGAAGACTATATTGCAGCGGGGCTAAAAGGTGTGGAAACCCTACAACCAGAGGCAACACACATGAGTGCGAAATATTTAAAGGATACCTTTGGTGGTAGATTATTTTTTCATGGTGCTATTTCCACAGCAGGTGCACTTGCATATGGCACAACAGAAGATATAATTTCAGACGCAAGCAATGTCCTTGAGATAATGATGCCAGGTGGTGGGTACATCTTTAGCCCGTCCCATCAAATTCAGGATAATACACCTGTAGAAAATATTGTCCAGATGTATAATGTTGCGCATACAGTAGGGCGGTATTAGGTCAGTTTCAGTCAGTTTCAAATAGGTGTTGTGTAGTTTCAAATAATGCAGTTTCAAAATTAGATAAATAACTTTAAAAGGAGATTATTAATGAAAAAATGGTTTCAACGGTCAGGAAGTAAAGGTTTTGTTAGAGGCTTTGTCGCTGGTGCGCTTGCAATGTTTTTGCTATCCGGGGCCACATCTGCAATTGCTTCGGCGAGGACAGAGGATATAACGGTCACATTTAGAAATATCAGGTTGGTGATAAATGGTGAGCAAGTAACACCTCGTGATGCAGCTGGTAATGTTGTTGAGCCGTTTATATGGCAAGATACAACTTATCTACCCATCCGTGCTGTTGCAGACGCTTTGGGAATGGAAGCAAGCTGGGATGGTAGTACATCCACCGCGTACCTTACAGACCGCGAGCCGGGTACACCAGCCGGCACTCCTTCGCCTGCCGCTAGCCCTGCACCCGCCGCTACCCCTATACCTTCACCAGCATCAAATGGCGAAAACAATTTTGGTACACCGCTTTCATTTCCTGGTGTGGCAACCATAGATCACGCAAGTGAAGACGATATGACAGCAAACCCAGATGCGCCACGCTTTTCGTGGATTGAAGAGGGCAGTTGGATAATGTTTAGCTTTGAAGAGGCCGTGTACGATATCGTGTTTGTTTCGGCATCTGCAACAGGCTTTGATTATGAAAACGAGGCTTTTTTGTTTGAGCTTGGACAGATGCGGTATGAAATAGGCAATCTTGCAGCCGGAGAGCCATTTTTTATACGGACATACGGGCACTTTGGCACAATGCCTGCGCAAGCCATTGGTTTAACTTATACAGATGGTATACGCTACTATATCCCCTTTGACGAATCGCAAATGGATGGCTCTATGACATTTCATAAGCAGCTTGCTTTTACGTTTGACGAGTAAAGCGGTGGCTGGTTCGTGCGAGAGTGTTTGATATGTACTAAGGAGTGTTCGGAAATTTGCAAAAATGAAATGTCCGAACACTTCCCTTCTAACTAAGATTGGTCGTTTGCCCGGACAAATAGTGGCGCGGGGAATAGGCTGCGTGTAAAATAATTGCTTTCCATTGGCACTGTTGAAAATGCTGAAACAGGCACAAACGCCGAAGCGGGTGAGAAAAATAATTGCATTGCTTCGGTGTGTGTGCATTCTATATCGGGTTTCTCTGATGTCATGGGTGCAGATTCCGTCACTGATACAGATGGTTGATTATCCACTACAGTAATGGTTAAATTGCAAATATCTTTTATACAAACGGTCAGCTTGCCATCGGGCAGGGTGGCCGTTTTGCTTTTTAGTTTTAAAAATGCGCCTAACACTGCTGGATAGTCATGTACATTAAAGTTAAGGGAGTGTTTCGCCGTTACATTCTCGGCTAGGGCTGATATGTGCTTTATGTGTTCAACTTCTGGCGGATACACATCTATTGCAACATCGCTTCTATCGTATTGGTTTAGATATGTGCCAATGACTTCTGCTATGAGGCTAGGGTTACATAAGTTTAGCTCGCAGATAGTGGTGTAATCTTTAGAGGCTAATAAATAGCCGACTAGATTGTCTTTTAAGTATATGCCAATGGTTTTGCTTTCCCATGTGGCCATGATATCTATGAAGCGCTCGCGTGGCCGTATGATACGTATATTCTTTGTGTTGTACATATGGTAAATTTCGTCGAAAGCGTCTTTGTTGTCGGGTTTTATTTCTTTGAGAGTAACATCCGATTTGAATGTGTCATTAAAGTAATGGCGGATATTTGTTTTGTTGCAAGAATAATTCAGCTTTATGCCACATGGGGTATAGCCAAAGTATTCGTACCGCTGGCGTTGGCCTATTAGAAAGCTTAACTCTATGCCATTGTTTTGCATATCCTTAAGCGCTGTGTCCATCAGTTTACGCATATAACCTTTAGAGCGCGTACGGCGGTGTACTGCTACGGAGGTAATGCCGGCTACTTTTAGTTTGTGGCCACCTACATCATAGGTCGCCGGGTATGCGCCTACATTTGCAACAATTTTCCCGTCTTCTTTTACGATGTAATTTACCCCGGTTTCAAAGTTTTTGGCTGTGTAAAAGTCTGGTAGTATGGCCTCAAAGTTGTTGGGGTTGTAGGCTGTGCTAAATACATAGTCTAGAAAGTCTACTAGGTCGTGTAGGTCTTTTGGGGTTGCTTTTGTGTATTCTACCTTTGGCATTAGATGGCCTCCTTAAATTGTTGTAAAATTTTGTTGTATGTTGTGTGATTTTACCTTGTTGGCTTTAGAAAGGCAATTGGGTGTTTATTCGTTTTTGGTAAAAGCATTTTTTTGTTTTTTGAGTTATTATGGCTATTTTTAGAGTGGAATTGCCCATATTGCAGTGTTTTATAGGCGATGGTGCTTTGGAAAAATGCAAGAAAATTGGAGAATGAAAAATTTTTTTGCCGAAAAGTCTTGACGGGGGGGCGATGTGTTTTATAATCACTGCAAGCAAAAAGTTTGTGCAATTTATTACATGTCAACAATAATTTCATTTAAATTATTTTGTGAATTATTTTGGGGGTATATTTTGAAAGCATCAAAGTACAATTTCTTCTTTCCATATGAAGCAGATGATAGTAAACTGATAGCATATAATGCATTTTCAAATGCGTTGGCCCTTATGGAGAAAGATAAGCATGATATGTTTCAGCAGTTTGTTGATGGTAGTATAACAATTGATGATAGGGAGTTTGTTGAGCAACTAAAAAAAGGCTGCTTCCTTGTTGATGATGATGTCAATGAGCTTGATAGACTTAGATTGCGTATGTTCAGGAGTAGATTTAATACAAATTCTTTAGCCCTCACTATAGTTCCAACGGCCGATTGTCAATTTAGATGCCCATATTGCTATGAAAAAGATGTTATAAAACCTCTATATATGACAGCAGAGATTGAAGAAGCCATTGTAAAACTTGCCCAAAAGCATATGGGAACAATTGCATCGCTGTCAGTAACTTGGTACGGTGGAGAACCTCTTATGAATATGGAAACAATAAAGCGGCTTTCGGGTAAGTTGATTAAGTTATGCGAAGAAAACGACGTAACTTATAACGCTGATATGGTGACCAATGGATACCTGTTAACCAAAGAAAATGCGCTTTTGCTTAGTGAGTTGAAAGTCGTTACTATGCAAATCACACTAGATGGTTCTGAAGAGATACATAATCAGAGAAGGCCATTGGCTGATGGCTCTGGCACTTTTAGTAGAATAATTGACAATCTAGTAGAGAATAAAGATGTAATCCCCCCCGTGTCATTGCGAATAAATGTAGATAAAAATAATATGGACTCTGGTAAAGAGGTAGTACGAATCTTAGAGGAAAAGGACTTGCTTTCCAATGTAAAGCCATATATAGCTAGTGTTTTACCAGATAATGATGCGTATGATAAATCAAGTTGTTTTGATGTATGTGGATTTTCTGCAGAGGAGTTAATGTTTTTTAAAGAGTTTTATAACGATGAGTTATATATGAATCGCTATCCTCGAACGATTAGAAACTACTGTGGTGCGGACTCAATTACTTCCTATGTTATTAATGCTGATGGTGGGTTATATAAATGTTGGCGTGACCTTGGCAATTCATTAAAGTGCACTGGCAGTTTGGTTGGAGATGATAATATTGGTGAACATCTATTCTTAGATTATATGCTTTTTGACCCTATGTCGGATAGTGAATGTTCGCAGTGCGATGTACTACCCCTTTGTATGGGCGGTTGTCCTTGTAAAAGAGTCACAAATACAGAAAAATGTAGTGTACACAAATTTGTACTGGATGGATTTTTGAGTGTTATTGCAGAAAAGTTGAAGCTAAAAAAACAACTCAGCGTATGACCATTAAATGTTTTTGAGTAATTTTTATGTATGCTATTACGACATCATCACGCGCGTGTAATGATAAATTTTGAAGAAAGGAGGATGACAGATGGAATACTTAGTTGAACCTTTAGTAGAAGAAGTAGAAATCGCTCCATTACAAGATTGCCAGTGCGCTTGGGGAGACGGATTAACTTCGCCCTGTGGATGCCAAGGGCCGAATTTCTTCCAGTGTATAGGAGCGCTTCGCTAATAGTTAATTAGAGTGCTTGCTGAGAAAGCACATGGTCTGAAGTCTAAGTTTCTACAATACACCTGACTTAACTGTTAGTAAACTTTGGATTACTTCCAGGTAACATTAGCATTTGTGGCTCTAAAGTGATATTTGTCATAATACCTTATGGGAGTGAGACCAAGCGCCAAAAAGAGTCTCAAAGCGACTCTTTTTGGCGTTTTTTGTAGAATTAATTAAAACATACGAACCAATAAATAGTTTGTGTTGGAGGAGGCAGGCCATGAAAATTATTGTCTACTGTATCCTTGTGTTGTTTTATCTAACACTTGCAGCTTGTAGTGGTGCACAAAATCAAGTAGAGATAATGATGCCAGAAACATTAGACGATGTGTTAGCCATAGCTCTCACCCGGCGTGAGAGCATAGCCAGACCAACTTATGATCGGCTAGTACAAGTGACGGAAGGGCGCACTGCTTTGATGATTGATCCGTTTGAGTTGCGCCGTTGCCTTAGGCATCATGTTGGAGAAGAAATATCTGCAAATGATGCACTCCATGATACTTATATTTTATTCAAAGCACTAGCAGGCGCATATGGCGCATATATCTATTTTGGTGGTGATGAAGTTTTTTTACCTGTCAAGAGTGAGATTATTGATGTGATAAACACCCGCAAAACCTGGACTCCGCAAGCTCTGACAGAGTTGTTTCATGCAAAGCTGTCTCAGGTTATTAGTGATGGACATTTCTACATAGGTGACATGAGTTTGCAAGCTAATTATCAGTTTTTTACATATAGTGGCCGATTTTATGGAAGTGGAAATAGGTTTATGTGCGGGGTCAGTGGATTGTATGTTAGAGAGTTGTTACTTCCATGCCTCCCTGATTTTATTCTGGAGCTAAACGACACTTTTCGGCTAAGTATATGCGAGAGCGGCAATGGTTTGTTTTATACTCCCGTTGTAGTGTTACGCATCAATGCAGAAGAAGTCGGCCCTTATGAGCTTAAAATTATTTACGATGATGGTACTACGGATGTGGTACCCCTAAGGGCATTAGTGCCTGAATGCTGTGGAAACTTGGACGCCCCCCCATCACTTAATTTCATAGATTGCGTGCCTGTTGTTTCTGTTAGGTGGATGGGTAATCCAGTCGGTATTCATACTCCTAATGTACATGCGCGGTTGTTTCTAGAATATGCTTATGAACTTAGCAAAGAGCCTGTTTTAATTTTGGACTTGCGCTGTAACATGGGAGGTTATGGAAATTTGCCAGAAAAATGGTTTTATAATCTAACCGGTGAAATTATCTCACCAAATCGTCATTACTTGCGTCTTACAGGTTTCGATTCTCATTGGGAGCTTTTATATGGTCTGGATTCATTCATGCATGAAGCAATGCTTCCGTTTGATGATAATCATAGCATCGCTGATACATCACCAGATATAGTTACATCAAGTAACCAGTTAATAATCGTGCTGATAGACCGGCGTACCGTTTCAGCCGCTGAGATTATGACTGATTTGGCATTTAGTATGGAAAATACATTGGTTATTGGACAAAACACCGGCGGGTTTTTATTGAGTAATGTACATCGTATACATCTGCGTCGAAGCAACATGAACATCCATATGGGTTTTGGTCTGTCAGTATTCCATGAAGACCATTTTCAAGAAGGCATAGGCTTCGCTCCAGACATATGGGTAACAGGAGATGCTCTTACTGCAGCACTTGGGATGTTGCGCACGCATTTTTCCGAGGAGTAGACATGACATATAACCGTACCCTAAATTAGATACCAGGGGGAGTCAATGAAAAAAATATTCAACTTCTGCAAGCGCTATCTGTTAATGTACAAATGGCGCTTATTTTTATACATCGCAATCAGTATAATAGTAAGCGCCAGTGTCCTAATATCCCCATATATAATAGGCGATTTTATTGACCAGCTTATGAGCGCAGATGACATAAGCTTTATTAGGCGCTATTTTGCCATATTCGGCAGTATCAGCCTGGCAATACTGCTTTTGGGATATGTAAGTGGGCAATTATATATACGTTTGCAAACTTTGCTAGGTTACGCTCTAAACCGGGATTTTATCAAAAAACTGCAACATGCTCCACTTAGCTTTACCAGTCACCAAGACACAGCATATCTCAACCAGCGTATCAACAATGATACCAACTCGCTGATTATTTTCTGCATTGGCATAATCCAAAAAGTGCTGGTTAATTTGGTGATTATAATAGTCGTGCTTATTTATATATCCACCATTCATCCCATATTAGCAGCGGTTTTGTTTGGAGTAGCCGCTATATACTTCACCTTTTACACCCTATACAAAAAAGTGCTGTACAAAGCCAGCCATGTATTTCAAGAAGCTCATTCCACTTTTTTTTCTAAATTACACGAGCAGTTGTTTAACATCCGTTTCATAAAGGCACATGCCTTGTTTGTTCATTTTATTAATAAGCTCAATAATAGCATTAAGGGGCTTTTGGAAAGTGCGCTAAAGTATCAACGTGCCAACTACATATTTAGTGGACTAGACAAACTTGTAATGGCTGTAGCACAAATGATTCTGTTACTACTTGGCGGCATGGAAATTATCGCAGGGAGGCTGACCATCGGCCAATTTGTCATTATCTCAAGCTATTTTAATCTAATGCTTGGCTCAATCCGCTATTTTTTTAGCCTTGGCCAGACCATCCAAAGCAACATGGTGTCCTACAACCGCCTACAAGAGTTTGCAGTTATAGCTCCAGAACCAAATGGCGAGCTTCAACTTAACGAGATACACACGATAGACCTAAAATCAATATCATTCGCATATGGAGAAAGCCCAGTATTACAAGACATAAACTTTAACTTCACCAGAGGACAAATTTATGTACTACAAGGCCCAAATGGTACAGGCAAAAGCACACTAGTCGATATCATAATGGGCCTGCAAACAGGAAACCATACAGGGCAAGTATTGTATAACGGCATTTCCATAAACAATATAGACATGTACACCACACGCAATAAGCTAGTTGGCGTATCCGAGCAAGAGCCAATTTTACTGGCCGATACACTTACAAATAACCTCAACCTTGACCAACCCGGCCTAATAGAAGACAAAAAATCCCACGTGGATAAACTATTAAATATACTAGGAATCGAATCTTATTTAAACACCCTACCTGACCGGTTAGAAACCGTAATAAACGAAAGCTCTACAAACATATCCGGCGGCGAAAAGCAAAAGCTATCCATCCTACGGACGCTTATAAAAGACCCGGATGTACTGATACTAGACGAGCCTACATCTGCACTAGATACAGCAAGCAAAACAGCGCTAAAATCTTATTTGAACGAGATTAAGAAAGACAAAATTATCATTATAATCACACATGACAATGATTTTATTTATGATGAAGATATAACTTTGACCTGCTTTAGAATCAAAGCAACGCCCTTAGCTTTAGAAGCTGAGGCTATAGTATCTATATAAAATGTGCACCTAAGATACTAGACGAGTCATCGCCACAATTTATTAAGCAAAGCTAGGCAGCTTTTAATCTCTTTACCAATCCCGTCAGGCTCTTTTGCACGCAAACGGCCTTCAATACTGATTTTATTGTTATAATCTACATCCGCTACCATATTACGAAATTGTGTATATAAATATATATCGTCGCTATGAGACGGAACCATCCGCCCAATAGGGTATGCTATATGAAGATGTTTCAAAGCCTCAGGGTTTTTGTATACATCATCATAGTTTTGTTTGTCCATAGCCACATGATAGCTGTCAATCATTGCCGATACATGGGAAAGGCCCTCAGTTAGTCTCACTGCACTGCTATAGCAATTGATAATATTTGTTTCTGTCAAATTTAATGGCTCAACAGCGATAGTTATGCCTGTATAGTTGGCGTATTCGTTCATTATTTCAACCAAAGTTCGCAAATTCTCCAAGATAAAGTCTCGATTAAATCCATCTGGTACATTTCTTGCGCTGCCATTGCCAAAAACCAAATTTTCTACACCCAAATCTGCCACCAGTGGCAACATACGCTCTAGATATGCCCGTATTGCTGGTATATTCATTTGGCTACCAACAATGGTTATATCTGGTGTGAAAAACAGATTGCACGCCCGGCAGGGTATGACCTCAAGCTCATGCTTTAGATTCAAAACCCTATCCACAGGCAACTGCGCAAGTGCTGAAAGGGGCAGTTCTACATAATCAAAGCCAGCTTGTGCCACTGCATCAAAAATGGTACGGCTAGTTTTGTCACCGTCTAAAAATTTAATATCTAAGCAATATCCAAAACGCATGAGTTTCCTCCTTGCAGTTCATTATTTTTGCTTGTGTGAGTGTATTATAATACTTGAAACGGGAAACTCAAATATATTAATGCTCAGACAAAGTTTACAGGGGGATTTTTGATAGGGCGGCCAAGCTGCGGACTTAAATAAGTTCGATACAATGAGAGTTTGCGTATCAAATCACAGGGAAATGTGCTATACTAATATCAAGATCAATGGAAGGGGTGATACTCTCTTGAAATATGAAACCCCCAAAATCCTCTCTCCCCTCATGGATATAATATTTAAGTTGCTAATGGGTACAGAGGGTAGCAAGGATTTGCTAACGGATTTTTTACTTGCCGTGCTGGATATCTCGGCAGATGAGTTAGAGGACATTACCATAGCCAATCCCTTTTTATTACAAGAGTACAAAGGAGATAAACTTGGCATACTGGACGTTAAGTTGAAACTTAAAACAAGCAAGGTAATTAATATTGAGGTACAAGTTGACCCTATGCCGTTCATGGAATCAAGAATCCTTTTTTATGTTTCCAAGTTAATCACGGAACAAATGGACGAAAGCGACGAGTACGGCAAAATCAAGCGGGTAATTAGTATTATTATTACAGACCACCTACTGATAAAAGAAAGCGAAAAATATCATCATCACTTTAGACTATATGATATTGAAAGCGGTGTTTTGTTGACAGATGTTTTGGAAGTCCACACGCTGGAAGTACCAAAAGCTCGCAAGCTAGATGAAGATACAGCGAAAGCCGATTTATTAAATTGGATGAAATTTTTTGATGCTAAGACGGAGGAGGAGTTGAAAGTGTTAGCCCAAAAAAGCTCAA
>Ga0123355_10018909_pt1 | contig 10955 bp, 3 predicted proteins | sample TergutEmb28metaG_3_FD_89872 | JGI IMG/M metagenome (GOLD analysis project Ga0123355, IMG submission 89872) | Embiratermes neotenicus P1 segment gut microbial communities from Petit-Saut dam, French Guiana - Emb289 P1 | ecosystem: Host-associated > Arthropoda: Insects > Digestive system > Gut ...
TCCCATTGAAACATCTAGCAATATCCCATTGAAACATCTAGCAATATCCCATTGAAACATCTAGCAATATCCCATTGAAACATCTAGCAATATCCCATTGGAACATCTAGCAATATCCCATTGGAACATCTAGCAATATCCCATTGGAACATCTAGCAATATCCCATTCTTTTTGCCGTAATTGGCATACGCGAGCTTTAAGTTTCTGTTCAACTTACTTATTTGTGCCTTAATTAAAAACGTTTCCAGTATCTGAAAATATGTAGCAGCGGTGTGTGGTGGGATAATTAGTGACATATGAATTGGGCAGTATGTAGCAGGAAGCGGCCGTGGCCTATTTTGAGATGCTATAGTGTCATTTGCCTAGATTGACTGAGAAAAACCGCGGACATTTTCGTAAGAGTAACCTGTCTTAGGAGTGAGATTTGAATCTGGATCCTACGGAGTACGAAGTAGGGACAGGAACAAGAGCGCCAGTGGCAGTGCAAGTAGCAGTCGGAGTAGTAGTACGAGTAGTAGGAATAGGTATAGGCTTAAGAGTAGCTGTAAGAGTAGGTGTAGGAGAAGAAAAGGAGTGGAAGCAGTCAACCTCGGCATCTTTTTTTCTTATAGATTCTCGCTACTGGCTGTGTAGACATTAACTCCTTGGAACACATCCTTCCTTGAGAAGCCGCTATTTCCTCAGCTAGTGCAGCAGTTTTGCGCATTGTATGGAACCCGAAAATTCGTAACCGTTCTCATAAGTGCCCTAAAGGCCTGTCAATCCTGTATAGGGATACCTTTACCGTTCACTAAACTCTAGGTATATGTTTTCCCGTTGTCGTGATGCAACAAATTTGGATGATGATGATAATGATAATGATGGCCTTTTGAATGACACCGCAGTCTCTTAAATGGTTACCTAAGGTTTGGAGTAACTCTATTAGTACCCATAAGATGGCGTCAGAGCTTTTTTCCTACACGCTGATGACAGTGTTATAACCCACAAGAATAATATCTAAATTTCACCGCTTCGAAAATATCACATCAGCCCGTTGTGGTAGAAAAACACCATACTGGAAACTGTCGATATGTAAAATATATTCTCGTTGTTATTTACCTGTTAGAAATGTTGATGTATGTGGAAAATGAAACCCAGGAAATCCTTCGCTTTCACAAAAGCCACTCCCAAGTATTCTTCTAGACACCCTCAGAAACGCTATTGAACGTTAGAACTTAGTCTAAAGATAAGGACATTTAAACAAGTTTATAACTACTGTCTTATCACAGTACGTCCAGCAGAACGTGATATTTATTTACTTGAAGCTTCTTCACAAGTGTACATAGGAGTCACTAAACGGGAATATGCCCTGTATTTTTGTGCTCTTTGTTGACGTAATAAACGTCGAAGTCCATCTGAATATTTATTAACGAGTACAGTACAAAGATATCGATTACTACTTTTTTCCAGTGGCCTCTTCTGTCTCACAAGTTCAGGCATTCGTTTCTGTACTCTGGGTTACTTCTTCAGAGTGGAATATCTAGTGTCACATCCATGAGTAGCAACAGGTAAAATTATGTCGTTAATTATTTCACCTTTTTACGTTGTTAGACAAGAAGACAAAAGACACTGAGTTTTTTACCAGCTCTTAATTTCTTCGCGATAAACTTTACTCATTAACTCTCACTTCTGATTATTGCACAGAGCACCAGGGGAACAATAAAATAACGGAAATTTGTCGAATAAATACATTACAGACTTGTCGTCCATAAAAATGCACATTGAAATTTGAGTAACCCTGTTTTATTGGTAGATTCGATTTCGAGCACGTAACATATCAACTCGATATTATATTTTGTAAAATGAGACGCTGAAAAATGTGGGTGTGAGATTGTATTATTAATTGCTTTCATCAGGAATTTATGAGCCGCTGATTGGGCTTCTTACACAGTACAAATTACCTACGTCATCGTTTTTGTAAAATTTCGAGATTGTGTTATGGCTCAAACACATGTATGTATGGCGTAAATTTTTGTCATACAAAACAGCGTGTTATGTAAATACATACTGACGAATGGAAATGTAATAAACATGTCTAGGTCCTGTGCAAAATTAAATTATTACATATTTTTCTCACATATACTTTCTGGTAGGAACTGGGATTGAAAAGGGGAAAAGGAATTAATATCATACACGCAGTTCGGACATATTTTTTTATTTTGATAAAACATTAATATGAATCTGAACACAACATCTGCTGTTATTTTCAGCGGAAACATAACATGTCAGAAAAACACAACATAATGCGCCTACGTTACGAAAGATAGTTTGCTGTATAAGAATTACTAACGAAATTACTAAGCATTTAATAGTATTTGGCGATTGCTGCTAAGTAAAATGAACGGCAGGATAAACGTGGAATTGTGCTCCTTTACGCTTTGTGTCAAAACATAAGAACACTCAGGGGCCAAACAAATAAGGTAATGCACCAATTTCTCTAATTTCTGTAGATAAAATCCGAAGCGGAGTTCTAGAGTGACGTGCGTCTTTCTTAATCATTATACCTCCATCATTACGAAACACAGATATAGAACCTGTGACTTTTAAAGTTTGGAATTAATTCGGAGTTTGATGAGTGATTTAGGGCTTCCGCCGCGTTCTAAATGAGATCTTCTGTCTTCTAGGATGTTACGCAGAGTAGATTGGTAGTTAATTACCGACGTTTCGGGACAACTATTGATCCAGTGTTCAGCAGTCAAGAATTCTTCTTGGAGTGCTTGACACCTGAAGATGGAGCCTGTAGATTGTCCCGATAGAACTCAAGTCTACGCTGCATAACAGCTCAGAAGAGGCAATATATGTGTCAAGAGATTTTTTTTTTAATATCCTGTGGACCGTAACACAAAGGTGGATAATTTTAATATATCTTTGCTGTTTGACAAGGTCGTACAGATTATTAGATCACAACATAATTCGGTTGATAAATTAAACCTATTGCTTATAAAAGACATTAATATATATGCATATACACATTGCATCTTGCAGTCTCGTTGGACATGAAACATTATTGCATTGCATGATATTAAGTCAGTGAAATTAAGGACATTGACTTAATACTCGACTTTCACACGAGCGATTAATGGACATTACAAAAAATTCACTTGAAGCAGATTCTAGAGCTCAGCATAAGGTCTTGCAAATCCATCAGATAAAGGAATGTTTAGGCTTTAGGATTTGTGTGCAGAGGGAATTAAATCTTTAAAATGTTAATCACATATCATTTCCGGGTGAGAAAATACCCGCAGAAAAAAATGGCTACGTCTTTAAAATCTCTTATTTTTGCTTTAAACATTTATTTAGAGAGATTACTTGTAATGGAAGACTTTTAAATTATGAATATTACATGCTGTCGGTGTCTAAATTCTGTCTTTTCTTCTGACTCGTGGTTTTTAACAACGGCAGAAACCAGATCACAAGCACTGAAGGCTTGGCCTCTTGTTAAAAACATTAAAAGCTTTTTTTCTACATGTTGAAGTAGCTATAAAAGCTTAGATGAATTATGCAACTGTGAAATTCCGACTTTGAGCACTCTATCTGTCTGAGAAGCTAACCAGTTTCTATCCTACGTCTGGGCTTCGCCGTCTTAATACAAATATGACAGAGACTTCTTGTTTGAAATTAATCCTGCAAGTTCTGTGTCCAGCATCATTATTAACAACCAGTATACCGTGGCCTTATTGAAGACGAGTTTCATTTTTACGTCTATGAGGCCCATCATTATACAAAACGCTGCTATCTTTGCTATTGTACTTGCTGTTAAAACCTTGAACAAGCATTTAGTAATAACTAGCACGATTATTTCTTTTACAACATTCACGATCCAAGTATTCATATGTTATTGGGAAGTAACAACGTACAAACTACGTGTAGACTAAAACATTCCGGTTTTTTTTATTAATTCGCTTGTGTCTTCAAGTTTAAAAAACAAACTTCTCCATGGCGTGTTACCTATCTCTTCAAATTAAGTGGCTTCTTCAGACATTTGCCGGTTTGAAATATCGTTCCACGTAATCCTTTCCACGAAACTGTTCTATGATAAGCAAACGGTACAAAAACACATAAACACAGAAAATGACTGAAAAGCGTATATTTTAATTAACAGGTTTAAATGTAGATAATAAGAATATGACAGTAAAAATCCATCATAATATAGTATAATATTGCGGAGTGTTTATAAGTCAGACTTAGGAAAACCTGTTTCCAGTTAGGTGTGTAGGCCGTTCACTGGCAGATCTTTTATTTACGCAAGTTTTTCTTTCTTTCCCCCCCCCCATGTGGCGCTGCAGCCCAACGCGAGCCATGGCCTCCTCATTCTTGAGGTTTCTAGATCATACACAATGATGCATCACATTCGGTAGGACTTCGCTGGGCGAGTGATCAGCCCGTCGCAGTGACCTCTACCTGACAACACGTAACACTTAACACAGACAGACATCCATACCCCCGGCGGGATTCGAACCCACAATCCCAGCAAGCGAGCGGCCGTAGACCAACGCCTTAGACCGCGCGGCCACTGAGATCGGCTATTTACGCAAGTTATCCTTACCAAAATACAAAAGTGTAAAAATACTAATTAGCCGCATAAATTTCTAAACAAGTGGACTTTCGCAACGGATGATATTGTCGGCCCTGGGAACTTTAAATAATCCTATGAGAGTATGCATTTGTATGCGTGTATGTGCATGTGCAGTACACTGCCAGGATATTTGTCTATGTGGTTCTGTTTAAACCTCCAATGGTCCGTAGGACACCAGCTTTAACGATAAATAACACAGCGTTTCGCCCCACAGAGTGTGTATTTAGTTCAGCTGGTTCTCAGAACGAACTAAAATACGTATCCAACATATTAGTGGCTGAATTTCTTTCTTAATAGACTGTAGTGGGTTATTCATGAGATTTGTCCGAAACGTCTTATGATTAAACCAAATATACAGCGCTCCCTTCCAAAATTACCTTCAACATTCACGCCCAAATGGATTCCTCCCCACTATATCAAAACTTCTTCGGAATGCAGTCTTTCGATTGCAAAATTAAAATACCATCCAAATGCTCGGCTTCTCTCAGTAAAACTTTAAGTTCATATGTTTCCTCGTCGACGACCCGCGGTGTCGCCCCCCACGGGCAGCACTCCGTTACAGACACTCACCGACTGGCATACGACTTCCTTTATGCAAAACTTTCCGTAATCCGACCCGGTATCCATCAAACTCATATGAGTTTGTTTTTGGCGCAACAGCCCCCAGTGGGTCAGGACCTCCTCATCCACGAGGTTTCTATGTCGCACACAACGACGCATCACAATCGGTAGGACTCCTCTGGACGAGTGATCAGCTCGTCGCAGAGACCTCTACCTGACAACACACAACACTCGACAGACAGACTTCCATGCCCCCGGTGGGATTCGAACCCACAATCTCGGCAGGCGAGCGGTCGCCGACCTACACCTACGACCGCGCAGACACTGGGACCGGCAAATTTATACATGTACCTTTACTTATTGATGTAGTGCAAGCGGCGGCGTGTGTGCATACAGTTAAACCCGTAACTGACCACTGAGGCACTAAGCAAAATTAATTTGTGTTAAAACATTAAAATTAATATTAGATAATATAACTGAGTCACTGGAAAAGCATTATTAAGGGAGGGTACCTCAGTTCGTGTGGCGCAGTCTTTCAGTTTGGACGCATGTCGTTCAAAAAAGTCTCCGGTAACAGAATTTACGTTCCAAGTATAAGGTAATATTTACGCAGCTTTTGTAGTTTTTATATGTGGTTTATGGGAATTATGTATGTGTGGTGGGGTATAAGCAAGTCAGGGCTTACGTAAACTGGGGGACGCCTTTTTTGTTTTAAACCTAAATATCCTAAGCTTTTATAACTGACGACTGAAGGTAACGACGCTAAAAAAAACTGTTGCTACAGTGTGCCTGTACTTACGGTGGAATTGTTACAATAATTTAAACAATACGAAGAACATTGTCATGGAATTTGAAGTGTTACTGAATAGCCCTGCTCTCTCATCACCTTATGAAATTTACACTTTTCCATTAATTTCCTGTACACTGTCGGTTAAGCCTACCATAATTGCTTAGAATACTATAGTTTTTCAAAATGATGTGTGTTTCGAAGTTCTGGCTTCGAATTTGCGCCCGTTATGGAAAAAACTTAATTCTAGTATTTTCGAATTGAATGTTCACTCAACATTTTGAGATGTATCTGCTGTCATCGTAGGCTCTGAAGCAGCGCACACATTAATAAACGTAATTTGTTACATTGGAAATTCACCGTACTTATTTATCTTACACGCAGGCCAGGCAAGGTAGTCTAAAATGAACACGCAGCGTTTGGCTACATCATCATACTGTTTCATGCCTGCTATACTGCCATTAACTAATAAGATACACAAGAGTAACACATTTATTGAACAGAGAAGATGAATAGACTGAGCACCAAAATAACTCCCGTCCAGTTGGGTCTTTCTTCTTGAATAAATAAGTTCTCAGTATATCACCTATGCTTTACGAGCACAGTCTTTTCTATAGATCTGAAAGGAGCTTCGACCAGTAAGAGCAGGAACAGTGAGAGACCGAAAGCAAATGTGACGTCACCCATCGTCAGCCACATCTGAAACAAAATTAAAAAAAAAAATTGGCACTTTTTTTTTTGTCATTTCTTGCAATAAATTTATTTCCTTACAATAATAAGGAAGTCACATCAACGATAACTTCACAATTACTGCGTGTATCAAGTTACATTAATTCTTACATCGATGCATTCAAATTTTGATATTTTTATAGTGGTGTACCTGTCGATTCCACCCTACTGGGATTTTATGTTTCATTAATGGTTAACAGAATTCCAACGTTCGTCTAAGACGTATTGATCCTTGAGGGTGACGGCACTACAAAACGTCGAAACATTGGGATCCGATTACCCATTGGCGTAGCGTCAAATTCCAGAAAAAAAGGAATCATCGCTGTGCCCATTTTACAACCGCCGAAGTAGACATGCGTAACAGAAGCATGAACTAAGAAATAAAATCATAACAGACGGACGTGTAACGTTCGGTAGTAACAAAAGTGATTTGCTTACATTACTTGGCTCTGAACGCTGTGTAGTACAGTCTGCATATTATCATGCTTACCCCTGTATAAGCTGAGAGATACCGCGGCACACGGAGTGTTCCCTGGTCATATAGCTGACCCATTGTGTGTGCCAGATAGGCGCCGTACGTCAGACGGCTAAGTACAACAAAAGGCTTAGAGGAGAAGAACTTCTGGTATATATCTGAAACACAAACACGAGTTATATATATCGGGGAATGAAAGAAAAAAATCTTTCTTTATATTATACGCTGGGTGTTAGTGAGTGATTGAGTCACATCCGGATTGATATGTTTATCGAGTTCCTAAATTACCCATATGCTATATTTTAAATTACTGCTTGGTTTGTCATTGACGTCCACTGGATACGTCATGGTTGGGATAGAGCTCGGTTTGAAAGTGACGTCACAACTTCTGTTTGAGTGTTTCATGATAGGGCCTGACTCGATTGTATAGAAAAATGGAAACATGTATTGTGACGGCATTGCAAAATAAGCTCTATCATGATCTTCGATATGCTGTACCCATTCAAACCCTCCTTGTAGTGTCATTCATAAACCAAGCCCTGTCCTAACCGTCGCACAGCTAGACGGTCGAACTCGTTTATAACGTCATGAAAGGTATTCTATGTCGTTATTAACGAGTGTTGTTATAACCGAGGAGTGTAATGTTATGGTTAACAGTGAGGAATTATTTGGTACCACAGAATATCTGATTCTATAGACGAGGTGTCGCATAAATCAATGTCGTTATAACCGTGTTTATCCGTACATGAAACACGAACACGATTTCTACACAAACAAATGAAATAAAAATATTAAAAGGTAAAGGTAAAGTGATCCCGTTACATGCCCGGTGTGGCCCAGAGGGTGGGTAGAGGTATAGCTCTACTGTTCCATGACCGCGACACTAGAAGTCGGTGAGTGGTCAGCAGCACGCCCCGGCCGCACTTTACCCCCGGGAAAGACCCGGTACCCATTTTACAGGAGGCTAGGTGGGCCCCAGGGCCGGTCTGGACGGCGGGATTCGATCCCGGACCGTCCAACCCGTAATCAGTCGCTATACCAACTGAGCTACTCGGCCCACGAAATAAAAATATTAGTATATAAAAATAATAACAAATATAGGTAGTTTATCTACTTAAGTCAGTGTAGTGACTAGTCTACGGGCTAGAGGCAATAAGGGAACATGGCAGCTAGTAAGATATGAAGATTATGAGCTGGAATAGCCACATATTCCAATAGTTTCGTTTGGAAGTTCTCTGTTTTTTGCGCACTGTTACTTGCAACCCGCGGCTTGAGACTTAGGTTGGTAATCATGCAACACTTTTCTCACCTATCTGCCCCCACGTGGTGAAGACAAAAAATCCTCCCGCAGCCAAAGCGAAGCCGATCCGATGTAAGGAACCGTATAATGCAGCTTCCAGGGCGTTGTAGGGCCTTCCCGGGATGAAGAACACATACGCTGACAGTATTACGGCTACCCCTAACCCCCAGACACATGATAGGTAGGCGATGTGAGACAGCAGCTGTAAAAATAATTAAGGGTTCGACTCATGACAATTCCTACACCAGTAAATTAATTGCTGGTTTTCCCAAAGATTGTAAATAATATTTTATTTTTGCTGCAGATTCACATTGACCTGTTGAGCAATTTAGCTTATTAGCTTTATTCATCGATAGCGTTGTTCTGGAATAGATAGACTTTGACCCTAATCTGACAATTTCCAAGGATTTGTATACGTTTGTGATCCTTTTGTTTTAGATACGAGTGTCATAACAAAAGAAATTGTCGTAAATACGACTAGTGAGTGTTTTGTCTTTAATTTGGCCACACGTTTCGACCTCAGTTTCGATCTTTAGGTCAGTAAACTTAAAAACAAAATTGTACAAAATTCCCTCTACGTATTTTGTATTACTGGCCTGAAGAAAGTTTAAACATGTTGCCAAATTAGGGATGTAACACTTACTAGTTGTGTTGATGGCAATTTATTTCTCTTCTTTTTCTAAGGTTTTTCTTCAGTCGTGTTATCTGAACACTAGGATAGTGCTTCCTAAACAGTGAGAGAGTACAGAGGCCGATGTAGCAACAGGGGACTCCGAAAATCTATCCACACTTATGTCTTCCCCGTGGTGGAAGACCAAAAAGAAAATAAATAAATCATATACGACAATAGCAAGCAATGTTTAAAAGTTTACATAGATTCTGAGAAGAATCTGTTTTAGTAATTTTAATAGTTCTAACAATTTTAATAGTTCATAAACAGTGTGAATGTTGCGTTATAACTGCAATTATTCTAAACTTCAACTGATTACTATTATACACTTATATGTTATCCAATAAATTTCGGCTCATCATATATATATCACACACATATTTTATGATATAAAATTTGAGATCTCAACGCACATACTACAAAAACTAGATAAGGCGTAACACATGTATAATTTTCCCTTTGTACCTTATGGTAAGTCGAAACACACGTAACTGATAAATTTCAGCTTATACGAAGATTGTTGTGATACATGATCTTTGTGTATTTGTGTCACAATGGAATGCCACACTTGAAAAAAAAAAACTTCAAATGAGTCAGAGCCACTTTATATTTACGTTGAATAACCTCTTTCTTATTTCATTTGATTTGGTTTAACTTTGAGGCTTAAGGTACAGTCTTTGTGTTACATAAAATACAGCATGTAATTGTCGAAGATATTGGACATCACAAATTTTGATATCAGATCTCTGGAATACTATCGATTTTAAGGTCACGGGTTGTTTGTTGATATCATTTGTGTAGAGGAAGAATAAGAATCTCTACACAGCGTAGTACATATCAAATGTATTTTCTCAAGGTAATATATTTATTACTGGATTTCAACAAAACATTGGCCACATACCATTCGTACTGAACGTGCTGAACGTAAAGCAGAAATTAGTGAAACACTGAAATTCTTCAGCATTAAGATGTTAAACACAATGCTTTCTTACAAGGAACGGTATCGAATTGGTCATTCTGTAGCAGTGTTTTCTATTATGCGACTGTTAATGCGTACTTGATACTAAGCCTCTGCACCTATACGGGACATTAAATGAAGAACCACTGTTCAATAAACCAAAAAGTCAATTTATTATATCCCAGGTTTGGTTCTTATCTCATTCTCTTTTATAAAAAGGTAAAGCAGTCCCGTTACAGGCCCAGAGGGTTCCAGGAAGTTAAGGTTCCCAGATTTCATGACAACAGCACAGGATGGTGGTAAGGTTGTCAGTCTTACGCACTGGCCACCTTTACTCCCAGGAAATGCTCCTAGTACTCATTTCAGTTACAGGCTGAGTCGACCCCAGGGCCTTAGTACGATCGGAAGGATTTTATGTCAATGAAAAATTCCAATGACACCAGCTGGGATCGAACCAGCGACCTTACGATTTGTAGCACAGCATCTTAACCACAGTGCTACCGCGGTTCCACATTCTCTTTTATACAACTGATAATTTAATCTTTAGATACCTACAAAATCACGTATATTTTTCTCCTGATTGCTCACCCGCTCAAGCGCTGAATGCCTACTGCTGTTTTATTGCGTGACGAAATTTCATTGCATCAAACTGCTGTTGTGTGGCTTATTGAGAGTAAGTACTACAAGACATATGTTGTACAAGGTGACACAAAAAAACGGGAACTTTTGAAACATGTAGTGGCAGCCATGTACAGTTGGCAGCACTGCGGAACAGGGACCTTGAGCTACAGACAACCTCGCCATCATTTTAGTAATCATGGATCAGTGGAACGGTCAACAGCGTGCTTTCGCCATAAAA
>Ga0123355_10018910_pt1 | contig 10954 bp, 5 predicted proteins | sample TergutEmb28metaG_3_FD_89872 | JGI IMG/M metagenome (GOLD analysis project Ga0123355, IMG submission 89872) | Embiratermes neotenicus P1 segment gut microbial communities from Petit-Saut dam, French Guiana - Emb289 P1 | ecosystem: Host-associated > Arthropoda: Insects > Digestive system > Gut ...
AAAACGCATTCTTGTCCGTGTGGTTATATAAGCATCGGGGGGGGGGGGGGGGGGGGGGTCATAATCTCCTCCCCCCCCCCCCTCCGTTGGACTGGTTTCCTTTGGAAGAAGGGCGGGGGGCGGGGGGGTAAGCCATAGGGGCCCCCCCCCCCCCCCCCGATGCTTATATAACCACACGGACAAGAATGCGTTTTACACATCAATACACTCCAAGCCAATCACACCCAGACATCACACAGAGTAATAAGATAAGTTTCAGCTTGTACACCCTTAATAATCACCACGTCGAAAAATTTTTTACTGAACAATTATTAAGAAAACACTCAGAAGATCATTTCTAATTAACCTGCAGATGTTAATGAGGTTCGCATCTTATGGCAAGCACCAAACTTATTTCAGGCATCCGTAGTTCCGTTAACGAGGCCGATCCTCTATGTTAGACAGCAGCGGTTCTGAGCCTATGCTGCTCCCGGCGCACTCGGGACATTCCTCTGTTTTCTCGGGGCACCTTGGAACAAGGACATGGCGCAGGCCCCTACCGAGGACCCAAAATTCCGGAGTGAATTGTGTAAGGTCAGTTATTAAGGCTTTGTGCTCGACTCACCTGAGTTGATACACACTGTATTCGGGGAGGGGGGAAAGGAATTCAATAATCACGCTGAAAATATTGCGCACAATCGTACAAAATAGATTTGTGCACTCCTAGTATAAGCACACTTTATTACTGATTACAAACTTTCGCTGGGTTCTGAATGTTGTATTCTTTCTTTTGGTGATTCCCCGACGTCTGCCGACGTTTGGGAACACTTCTGCTCCATCGTCGTAGCTGGTGTACCTATGAAGATGGAACAGTGTTCCGAAACGTCGGCACATAAAATTCAGACTCCGGGGAATCACCCAAAAGAAAGAAAACAACATGAGTATATTTACTGCATTTTTATATAATTTTCTTACTGAATAAAATGTAATATTTAAAACAGTTCAGTTTCGACACATATATATTTCTAAAACATAAGTACATGGTACCCAAATTTTATATAATGGAACCCCCACCACTTACCTTAACTCTGTGCGCGGACGCAAGTATAAGGAACACCTTGATAAGTTTTCCATTTACGAATTTTAATTGGCATGCATCATTTTGTGTACTCAAATCTTATACTGAAACCTTTACGGCAAAGTGCTTGAGAAGCACCACTGCCGAGCTCGGAACGATCGGATGACAGCAAATAAGGAACAGAAGAGAATGCGAATAGGAGGCCGCAACCCCGTCACAGGTACTATCTCAGCACTTTGAAGGTTCTGGGGAAAACCCCGAAATAATGCTAGCATATCGCATGTTCCTGCCGCAATTCGACAACGGCAACTTCCTAATGCCAGAAATGTTGCCAACTTAACCTCTGAATCCATTTCGCGAAAAGTGAAATTCGATGTCAAATGCACGTAGAGCTAACTTACTCTACAAGAACTGCTGTGCTTAAATACGCCCTACGCCAAGAAGACGAGGTATTAACCCACACTTGACCATTATGTACCGACATTAAATTCGTCACAGAACGTTTGGAGCGCAAGTCCATACTAAATTTTATCGAAATTCGTTCGGCAGTTTCCAACACCAAACATGCTCTCCGACAGCAGGCCTTCCCAGTGGAACTGAGGTACATGCTTTGTTTTCTCGCAGATGAATTAAAGGAATCCGTAGTCGGTACAGTGGCTAGGCTACCAGCTGGACGGCCCGGAGTTCGAATGCCCGCCGAAGCGAGGGGTTCCCCTCTTCTCAAAAGCGTCCAGACCGGCTCCGGGGCCCAATCCGCCTTGTGTTCAATCGGCACAGGAGGCTCCTCCGGGGTAAAGCGGCCCGAGCCTTAGGCTGACCACTTACGTCAACGTAGTGCGGAGGTTAAGAATAAGTGCAGCTTATACCTCCGCGCCCCTTATATGCCTCTAGGGAGTGTGCACAGAAATTGCGAAAAGCGAGTATTAACTTCGTCATGTCAATCCGCACTGAACAACTCGGCTCCCACTGCACGGATTTTCATGAAATTTTATGCTTGAGAATTGTTTGAAAATCTGTCGAGAAAAATCAGATTGTATTAATATCTGACAGGAATAACAAGGCACTTTAGATGAAGACCAATGTACATTTATGATAATATCTCGGTGTATCCTTCTTAGAATGAGAATTGTTTCATACAAAAGTTATAGAGAAAATCGAAATATTTTGTGTTCGATGACTTGTTTAACGAAAATCGTGCCGTTCATGAGATAATGTGGAAAAATATAGTAGGGCCACAGACGACAATAAGGCGCATGCGCTCTCAGTGCCGGATAACTAAGGCAAAAACACACAAGCACACTTAGAATATTTCATACTTCTCGCATTTGCGTGGCAGCAATGGTTATACGGGCGCGCTTCTGTTAGGTCTGCGTTACAAACATACACGCCCGCCTTCTTTCGGTCAATCAGCAATCAGTCGAACAATACAGACGTTGATATGAAGATTCAGGGCAGCATTCCTGTTACGCATTCGAGGTCCTGAGTTCATATCTCGGTCCTAGGACCAGCCATCCTGAAGCCTTTCGTCAGCCACTCCAATCACATGCGGCACAGTGCATCAAAAGGAGCTATGGTCGCTGCATTCCGTAACATTTCAAATTCTGTGCTCACTATTCACCCCACCACCCCCCGCCACTTCGACTGGGCTGATGTCCTTATTAACACATACTGGAGTGATTCTGCAGTCATCTCGGCTCCCATGTTTATCTCGCTCCACTCGCGCAAGAATTTGTATGCCTCACTGTCCTGGAGTGGGGTCACATACATAGCACAAGGATTAAGGAGGTAAACTCCAAGGTGCAGAACCTTTCTTGAAGAAAGTAAAGTTGACCCTGTTCACAGGGCCTATAGAGGGAGCAGGGGTATGGCTCTACTCGATCGTAACAACGGTAATAGGAGGAGGCGAGCGGTCAAGAAGCCCCGGCCGCTTTACGTCCGGAACCCCCCCCTTAACCGGTACTCAGTGAATAATAAGCTGCGGAAGGGGGGCGCCATTGTCTGTCTGCACGTTTTGGACGGAAGTATCTTGCCACTGTACAGATTCGAAGCCCGGACCATCCAGCCCCCTACCCGTCACGATACTGAATGAGTTAAACCGGTTCCTACCGAAGGATTGTTACAGCTCAAACTAGCCCCTCACTTGCCCGTATCCTGCGCTAGATGAATCCAGTACACGCGCCCCCACCCTATTTCGTTACGATTAATTTTAACATCCTTCCATCTAAGCCCGACTCTTCCAAATATCCTCTTTACTACAGATTTAGCCATTAAAATCCAGTACATAAACGTGGTGCTGGTCCCAGTGGCCGCGCGGTCTAAAGCGTAGGTCTGCGGCCGCTCGCCTCCTGAGTGTGTGGGTTCGAATCCCATCGGGGGCATGGATGTTTGTTGTGCGTGTTGTGTGGTGCCAGGTAGAGGTCTCTGCGACGAGATGATCACTCGTCCAGATGAGTCCTACCGACTATGGTGCGTCGTCGTGTGTGATCTAGAAACCTCGTGAATGAGAAGGCCCTTGACAACTTGGGGCTGTCGCGCCATAAACAAACATACAAACACGTGGTTCTTTCAACAGCAGGGGTCACTTTCCTGAACAACACCGCGGCTGGCGAGGTCTTCAGGAGACACTCGAGATTCGGGAAACCCCCGTCACTGGCGACTTTGAGCAAACTAAGTCTCTCTAAGCCTGTTGTCTCTAAAACACCAAATGTGTTACATGTATAAAATAAATTTTGACACAACATGTACAAAGGTATGAAGTCCATAGTTTTAAGTACCATGCCACGCAAGCATACAGAAGCAGCAAAAGTATGGCTCCAAGTTTTAACCTCGGTCCGATAAGATCAGCTTAACGCTCTGTCCTCTCTACACCCAACGAAAAAGCGCCCCCCTCCCCGCCCACCGACAGTACCCAATGAGTGCTAGGCTTCGCGGGCCCCAGAGTTTCTCTTTACGCTTCAAAGAAAAATACAAATCTCTTGCCTCGGTCTTTTAGCCCGTAGCCCTGTACCCAATAAGCCCCCCACCCCACCCCACCCGGCTTCCCATAACCTGCAGGAACTGTCACGTAATGACGCAAGGCAATAGGACCTAGGAGCTATGAAAATTAGTTTTGAATATCACTGTAGTCCAACCCACTGAAAAATAGTGTCTTTTGGCGCGATCACTCCTTACGTGTGATACATACCTTACAAACCTCGAGATACTTACTTCTTTACTCTCTGGCGTACAGTCCTTCTTGACGGGCTAACCGGTCCTCAGCTATTGAAGAAATTCACCCAATTTTATGGAACCCGAAGGTTTACTACAAAATTCACAAGTGCCCAGCACTGTCCCTATCCTGAGCCCAATCGATCCAGTCCATGTCCCCACATCCCACTACCTAAACATCAATGTTAATATTATCCTCACGGAATAAAAGGGGGAAAACGACACAAACTGATACCTGCGGACGGTGAGGGAAAGCTGTACATTATACGGGGAGAACGCCTTACAAGTTCGACAGCATATTTATATCGCAGCGTTTCCGTCATCAGCTTGTTCCTTGAACGTCACGTCAAGGTACGCTGATTACACGATACGGGAAAGTTCTAATTGGGTGGCTGAGCGCGGCTGGATTTCAAAACACGAACCACGTGATCAAGTCACATAGCAGTTGGTTTCCCCTTCATGTCCTGGCCGCGGTGAAGGACACAGCAGTACCGACCTTACTTCTTTACTCGACGAAGCTAAACGAAAGCGTGGTAGAAGTGGCAACGTCCGCAAAGGCAACCAACAGGATAAGGGCAGGTGAAGGAACCAACGTCCTTCTACGTGTCCCCTTGCTGCAGCTAGCTTGGTGGCATCAGCAGTCATAATTACGGATTCGTAATGCATGCACCTGTGTCGCATTCACACCAGAACCAGCACGCCTTATTCCATCCTCTCGCCCGTTCTGGAATGCCGAGTCATTTAATGACGCCCCTTACAGTGCCCAACAGACTGGTACAGGAAAACCCATAGATATTCAAGGAATGTCACGTGGCTACGCCTGAGCGTGTAAGACTGCGATGTACCAAGAAAGGCGTGGCATGGCGTTAGGATGGCACGGACAGTACAGAGGGATATTAAGAGAACAGAGAGTGGCGTCAATGTAATTCATGAATAAGACTGGTTCCTACCTCACACAGAACACATCCCGTGTTCATTAGAAGGACCAATCGGTTAACACTGCGCGAATATAATATATTGTGAGAATTGCACCATATACATCGAGTAGGCAAAATGCACAAGTACCTTAGTGCTGCAAAAGGTGGCATGCAAAAGTTGCCGCTACGACAGGGGAGCACGAATTTTCTAAAAATCTAGAAGCCGCCAAAAGGGTGCCAAGAAACAAGTTCCGCACCGAGGACTCACGTGTTACGAGCGATCGTACAGTGACTTGTGCACCCCTGTGCTAGGCTCTAAAACGATTACATTGAAAAGGAAAATAAGGAAACTGGAGCTTTCATCAGAATTTTAGAGTTTCAACAAAGTAGAAGCCAATATTCGCGCACTGTTACGCAATTTATCCCGCAATGACCCCGTTCAACTCTTCCGCCTTAACTCAGCCAAATTTTGCGGCCATTCCTCCCCGGACCTAAGATAGCTCAGTCCACTTGACTACGGACTGGATGACGGAGGAAACCCGGCACAAGATAAAATGTATATTCTATTCCGAAACGTTCGTACCAGCTCTTGCGGCTCAGCAGCCTTCCTATTCAGCGGAAGAGGCGCTTTCCTTGGAAGGTAATGCGGCCGGGGCGCAAAGCTAGCCGTTCAACTCTACGACGTTTAAGCATTTGCCCTCGTGGCACGCACAAGAACGTTTTACATTTACATAGTACTCAAAAGTCCCATACGCGCTAAGGTACAAGCTAATTTAATCCTTGATCTGTTGACCGATATAATATTCAGTGACGAGCACGGATTTGTGCAGGTCCGCACTGCGCAACTAGCTCCACTTGCTCGACTGTTCTGGAACGCATACCAAATAATGTTCTAACTAACGACTATATTCACGTTGCAACTCTAATGCTGACTGACAAATTACGCGGCAGAGCGCGGCGCCAGCTGACGACCGGACGTATAATCTTGTGGTCAGTAGAGTTGCTAAACTGTGGAAGCTGAATGACCCAATTCAAGGTTATGACTTCAGACCCGTACAGAGCGAGGAATGGGAAAGCAAATCAGCATTTAAACTTGCGCAAACTTTGTACTTTCTCAGCATTCATACAATGTCTAGAAAGCTATGGATATTAAATTGGTAAGCACCATTTCATTTACAAACACACTCGCCGATGATTAACCGCCTAACACAACACTTATTAAAAAATCCATGATCATCTACATGTTTCGGTTATGTTAAGTCATCCCCAGGGCAAGTACTATATGAGATATCTCGGGTTGTAAGAATATTACGTGAACAGTTGTGCATTATCGTTTTACATAGTTGTATACAGGTCGAGGGCCGATACCAATGGCCGCGAAGTCTAACGCGTTGGTCTGCGGCCGCTCGCTTGCTGGAATCGTGGGTTCGAATCCCGTCGGAGGCATGGATGTCTACTGTGAGTGTTGTGTGTTGTCAGGCAGACAGGTTTCGGCAACAAGCTGATCACTCGTCCAGAAGTGTCCTGCCGAGTGTGGTGCGTCTGTGATCATGACGCCTCGATAATGAGGCCTTGACCCTATAGGGGCGGTCGAGCCATAAAAAAGGCCTAGAATGGGCTTAACATAGCTGCAACATGTAGCTGTCACTGGATTCTGCCAAATAAATGCTGCGTAAGACGGTTAATTATATGTATCTACAAAATGCCGATAATTAAGACGGACAGTTACTAATCTAATCAAGAAATTTCCCGCATTTTACGGAAACCGAAGATACATCGCCGTGATCTCATAAGCCCACCATATGTCCCTATCCTGAGCCATATCAACCCAATCCACGCCCCCATCCTGTTTCCTGAAAAAACATTACAGTATTATCCTTCCTTTTACGCTTACGTCTTCCATGGGGTCTCAGGTTTCCTCACCAAAAGTGTATATGTACCTCTCCTCTGTAACTGCCACATGCCTCGCCCATCACTGTTGCCCCTTCTCTATTACACACAACCACCATCGGCCTATGTTCCTCCCTCATTGTGACAGGGCATGTTTCACAGCCACGGAAATGAACAGGCAAAATATTACGTTGATAAATTTCTGATACGTACATTACCGACCGGCACAGGGGCAAGTTTTCATCCGAGTACTTCGGTCTTCCCCTATCAGTGTCACTCCACCACTGCTACATATTCATTAATCCATCAATGATGCTACAGAATCACAAGAATTGACAGCATTGTTAAACACCACATAACAAAGTTTTCTGCATTGAAGAGAAAAGTAAAGTTGTGCCTGTGTACGCCACGAAGGCATATGGAGCTAAAAGCTCTGGCCGTTTTACAGCACAGAAAACATCTCTAGCTTCTGCTGAAAATTCGCATTCATGGCGTGCGTAAGGACAACAGATCTGTTCACCATTCTAGTGCATTCTACAGCGGAGTCAACCTTTGAAATCCGAAGGAACTCGAAGATGGAGCAAATCGCGTTACGATAATGCCTAAGGGCGTGTTATTTATCACGATGTAACTGAATATCAAGACCGAGCCACAATGTAACCAGTGTAAGTGTAGGAACTGGCAAGCTAGCTGGGCATGGCCGAACTGCGCCTTTCAACCACGTTAATATCAAAACAACAACCAAGCTTGCAGCTATTTAAAAAATAATTGCAGCTCGAGGGAAGACGAATTGTTGCAGCCTCCCATAAGATGAGTAACGATCGGTAGTCGCCGTTCGTCGCGTGGCTGAATGACGTCACCAGACGCCACTGCCAAACACACATGGATCGATTGTACGAGGCAATCTCTTCCCACAAACGTATACAACCGTCGGCGAGACATGACGTCACAACGAGTTGTCTCATCCAACCAATCGCGCCGCGACGGCGAATGCGAACATATCTGAGAACCACGCCTAACCCCTACAAATAGTTCCGCATCTTACCGCTCTCAGCGCCACGTTACCCATACCCATGCAAAATAACGTATGTAAGTTACAATGACACAACTGCAACGAAGGGAGAAAACATGTAGATATGACGAAATGTGCTTTAAATATACTTCCAGAAGACATGTTCAAACAAGTGAAAGGCGTCGCAAAGAACGTAATGCAACACGCCAGCTGAATCATGTAACCCGCAAACACGTTGACTTATTTCTCGGGTATTTTTGTGACATCACGTCCAAGTCTATTGGGCTGCTAATCCGTCACTCAGCACCTTCGAACAACACAGACTGGATTCTGTGATATTTCGTGCGCACTACACACAAGTGAAAAATAATCCCATGGCCGTAACTTCTTTTAACCGCACTACCAGCACATGGCGGTCGGGATAGCTCTGTCGGTACAGCAACTCGCCACGGGCTGGACGGTCCGGAGATCGAAACCCGGTGACAGCGAGTCCGTGCCGTCCAGACCAACCCTGGAGCCCACCCAGCCTCCTGTACCAATGCGTACCGCGTCACACCCGGCGGTAAAAATGCCGGGGCGTGGCGTTATTGCCCACTTCCTTCCAGTGCCGAGATGCGAATGGGTTGGAGATACACCTCCGCCTCCCATCTGTGCCCTGGCACTGCTGTTAAAATCTGGAGAGGCCACACAAAATTTGACCCGTATGTTAATGAGACAGACATCGTTAAAATTATAGCGCAGCGTTTTCTAACTCCATCTTATCCGTAAGTCGCTACTAACCGGCAACTAAAGCATTGCTCGCCAATTGTGTTCAAGGATTTATTGTGTTGTGATATGAGGTTCACATAGTGCTGAATGTTAACAGTATTCCTCCTGGTATATGACGCCGTGCAGTCTGATACATCGGAACTTCCGTTTCAAACGAAATTTCTACATCCGTCTTAAGGGTATTACCGTCTGCCCAACAGTGGACCCTTTCCTGAGAGACAAAAATCCAACGTACCTCATCCCTATTCGCTGAAGAACGATAGAAAAAGTATCCAAAAACCTACGCCTAGGCCTTACTTAGAGTTTTCCGACTAATAAACCGTATACATTTCTCACACGTATCTTGCATGCTACGTTCCAAACCCGTCACCCGTCTCCATTCGCTTATCCTGAAATGGTACAATTTACGAGGCCTGTCATATGCAGTGTTACGTCACAGAAGTCAGTGCACTGTCGTCCCGCCTGTTTCGTTCGTTACGGGGCCCACAAATTGCAAAGCAAAGCCGTAGTACATCCCACGCAAGACCGTGATACATGGCTGACGTGAATAAAAGCGGACACGTCCGTACTGACATGCAGGTGACTGGTTCATTCACAACGCCGGATTTGACAGGATGAGACGACGTGTTCACAGCTAAACAGGGGCATGCGCCGTCAATTCTGGGCACAACAAAGTAATCAGACGTATGGGAATATCAGATAACCGCCTGAAGAGATCACAGCGGCGACCACGGCAGCTCGGTAGGTTTGGCGACTAGGTAATGGGGTGAACGACCGAGGCATGGTGGTTCGATTCCCGGCATGGGGAATTTTTCTTCCCTTCGAGGAGTCTAGACAGACGCTGCGGACCGCCCAGTCCCCATTCAATTGCTGCCCCACTCCATCTACTACCTCCCTCTCCCGCTAGTCTTTGTGTCTGAATATCTTTGTACGAGCCACTCCTATGTGCCTGAGGTGAACACCAGATGTGGCGATCAACTGGCTACTGAGTGCCGGAACTTTCCCCATTAAAACAGGCCCGGAAGTCGACTATCGTCACTGAGCTTTCTAGGTTTTCCTCCATCACACCGGACAGTATTTGGAACTCGTCCACAGCCGCTTCATACCACATCCTCTCCAATTCATCAGTCATTACTCATCTCACAATTCGACGCTATACAGCCTGAACTACCGACGGCGCCGTTACAAAACAATTATATTGCGCACGACGTTTAATGCAACAATAAGGCGCGTTCGTGCAATCGTTGTTGCAGTGGAAAAACAGCTACACACATTGAGATAGTACATATGCTGCTGCTGCTAATATTACTAGAATATTAATGCTCTTCACAGTACGTTTATTGCATGCTATTTTATTAGAATCCAACCAAATACAATGATCAGTTTCTCTACAAACCTTATTATTTGGACTGCCGTATGTCCAAAATGTTGCGGCTCTTACTAAACCATCATCTCGGAGATACCGCTCTCGACCACAATTATTTATATATATATATATATATTCGGTATTGTTACATACACTGCAATTGCTTATTTATACTACTGATCGGCCTTTATTTATAGGTATGTTGTTGTTATTTTGATCACAGCAATACACCCAGTTTTCTTTGTTTTTAAAAACTAAATTTTAACTGTTTTCAGTTATTTATAAGCTAACTTTTGTGACCAAATGGAGAGTTTGAGACATTTATCATAACGCCGTGAGGTTCCACTTTCACAGCTTGGGAGTTAATTGTATTCTTAATACTCTTGCAAAGCTACCCTGATGATGATCGCAAAAGCGATCAAAACATGTTGGTAATAGTATCTGATACAACATATTGTACACACGTGCATTTGTTGGTTTTAATACGTAAGCTTTTTATTCCTTAATGCAAGGATATGGAACATATTAACCAATGAAGTTCTATTGCCATAAGAAACGCAGGACATGCACGATAAGGCGATGTTAAATGGTACTGATCCAGACAAAACTCAGTATCTTATGTTTATTGGACCGTGCATCATTGTGATAGTTGAAGAATAAAAGACCAACTTGATGTCACTTGCTATTTTATTTCACTTCTTATGGGCTCAACATGTTTCGGACATTAATATATCCAT
>Ga0123355_10018911_pt1 | contig 10953 bp, 9 predicted proteins | sample TergutEmb28metaG_3_FD_89872 | JGI IMG/M metagenome (GOLD analysis project Ga0123355, IMG submission 89872) | Embiratermes neotenicus P1 segment gut microbial communities from Petit-Saut dam, French Guiana - Emb289 P1 | ecosystem: Host-associated > Arthropoda: Insects > Digestive system > Gut ...
CAAGCACCTGTGCTTTCATCAACGAAATTAGTGACCCGCAGATAATCAACATGACATTTTCGTCTTTCAAAACAGTTTCCCAAACTTTTTGCATAACAGACGGGAATGCCGGATTTGATTTGCCAATATACTGAAACTCATCGATTACAATTATCTTTTTAGTTTCAGGTTTATACTCTGCAAAAAGTTTAAACACCTTCTCCCAGCCTGCATCCGCAGTAGTCAAAAGTTCATTGCCAATATAAGCGGCAATTTGTCCTCTTAAAGCCTTGAGGTTCTGCAATTCAGATTCCTCTGTAGCCAAAAAATATATGGACTCTTTATAACGCTTCAAAAACTCCGAAATTAAAGAGGTTTTACCGACACGCCGCCTGCCATACATTACAACAAAAGCCGAGCCATTACGACTATATTCTCTTTCTAAAAGTTGTAGTTCCTCTTCTCTATTAACAAATTTTTTCATTTAAAAACCTCCACGCAATTATTATACCATAAATTATAATAATTGCAAATATAATAACTAGGTTTTAGGAAAGTTTTTGTTATTTATTGTACTTTTATGGCAAACAACATTTTGTTAAACAACACAAGAAGCACGATAAAATTAGTATATTGGTTAAAATCTTTGTTGTTGTAGCACAATAATATCGTGTAAAAATTCATCCAAAAATCACTTACATTTAGTTCAGTCTCCATATTGATATTTATAGGGATTGAATCTAAAAATAGCTATAAGTTACTTTTCGTTCAATCGCAAAAATGAAAAAACATTTTTCATGTTTAAATTATATACTCTTTTTACATATCTTGCAGACAAATTTTTTTTGTTACAATTTAACTACAATAATTGTATTTTTGCCTTTTTACATTCATCTAACATTTGCTTAGGCCAAACGGAAGCATGAACTTCGCCAATATGCAGTTTTTGCAATATCAACATACATAATCTTGATTGACCTATTCCGCCGCCGATAGTAAGCGGAAGAATATTACTAAGTATATCTTGATGATATTTATATTGTAGACGGCTGGTATTTCCCGTTGCTTTTAATTGATTTGCCATACTTTCTGTATCTACACGAATACCCATAGAAGAAATTTCTATAGGTTCTTCTAATAATTCATTCCAAAAAATCAAATCACCGTTAAGCTGCCAATCATCATAATCGGGTGCCCTGCTGCCATGTCTGCTTCCATTTGATAAACCACCGCCAATTTGCGAGATAAATACCGTTTTTTTATCTTTAACAATTAAATGCTCTCTTTCTTCTACAGTAGATTTAGGATATAAGTCAAATAGCTCTTGGCTGGATATAAAAAACACTTTTTTGTAGAGATTGGTTGTAATTAACTTAAACCGCTCTTTAATAACACTTTGCGTTTCAATTATACAATCTACAATTTTTTCTACTACGCTTTGCAGAAAATCAACCGTCCTTTTCTCTTTAGTTATTACAAACTCCCAATCCCATTGGTCTACATAAATCGAATGTACATTATCAATCTCGTCATCACGCCGCAGGGCATTCATATCCGTATAAATCCCCTCGCCCGCTTTAAAGCCGTATTCGTAGAGCGCCATTCGTTTCCACTTCGCTAACGATTGAACAACCTCCGCCTCGTAATCGGATATTTTAGCCGCGTCAAATCGAACTGCCCGCTCTTGTCCGCTAAGGTCGTCATTTATACCGCTTCCCGCAGGAACAATAATCGGCGCTGAAATCCGCTCTAAATTCAACACCTTTGCTAGCTTATGTTCAAAGGTATCTTTTATAAGCACTATTGCCTTTTGAGTATCCCTCAAAGACAATTTTGATTCATAATTTTCTATTTGCTTTAATTTATACATTTTCTAACGAGCGGCAAGCAACTCTATAAATATAGTATCATATTTATAGTAATTTCGGCAAATATAAACTAAGACAACTTTTAATACTTTTCTAAATAAGGGATAACCGCTCTTATTAAGAATAAAACTTGATTAATCCACTTTCCACAACTTATAAATATTTTCTTGCTGCGCTAACGCTAGTTGCCCACCAAAATTAGTAAGCGTACTCATTTGGCTTATAAATTTTTATATAGATTCGTTATTCTTTTTCGAGCTATCCACCTTAAAAAGCAAAAAATGTATAAGCCCAAATATATCTTTATAACAACAAACTAGCTAAAAAATACTGAATATGGGGCAGATACCATCGGTTACTTGTACCTTATACAATATAGTTTCTTTCACTACAGTATAGTGATTCTTAAACACATAAATTTATTATTAAAGTTCTAAAATTCTTGAAAAATTTTAAGATTTTTTTATATTTCCTAAAAATTTTGCTTTACATTTACTTTAAGGCATGATAGACTTATTCTATTGTTAAATTGCAAGGGATAATTCTAAATAAAAAACTATATATAAAAAAATATTTAGAAATATCCGGCAAAATGAATCTAATTTATATTGAAGGGAATAGTTTTATGCTAAAGAAAATATCAAAAGTTCCGACTCCGGAAGAATTAAAAAAAGAAATTCCTATTTCACCTGCTTTAATTAAACAAAAGGCAAAAAGAGATAAAGAAATCAAAGACATAATCGCAGGAAAAGATAACCGTAAACTTTTAATTATAGGACCGTGCTCGGCAGATAACGAGGACGCTGTTTGTGATTATGTTTTAAGATTAGCAAAATTAAGTGAAAAAGTGGCGAATAAACTTATGATTGTACCCCGTATTTACACAGGAAAACCGCGCACAAGAGGCGAAGGGTACAAAGGAATTTTTCATAGCCCGATACCGGGCGAAGGCACATTTATATCGGAGGGACTTTCCGCTATGCGAAGCATGCTTGTGCGTGTTATTTCTGAAAGCGGCTTAGAAGCGGCAGACGAAATGCTGTATCCAGAAAACTACGACTATGTGGACGACCTGCTTAGCTACATAACTATCGGCGCCAGAAGCAGCGAAAATCAACATCATCGAGAATTAGCCAGCGGTATAGATGTTGCAATCGGCATTAAAAATCCTATGCACGGCAGCCTTCCTATCCTACTGAACTCTATATACGCCGCTCAAATATCCAGCGAATTTAAATACGGCGGACATCAAGTTAAAACTACAGGCAATGAATTTGCCCATGCAATTTTGCGTGGTGCGGTGGATAGAAGAGGTAACAATGTACAAAATTATCATTACGACGATGTTGTAAAGTTTACTTTAAGCTACGAAAAGGAAGGGTTAAAAAATCCGGGAATTATAATAGATGTAAATCACTCTAACTCTGATAAAAGAGCGTTAGAGCAAATTCGTGTTGTTAAGGAGATATTGTTTAATCTAAAGCAAGGCTCTACTTATGCTAAGTTTTTTAAGGGCTTTTTAATCGAAAGCTACATAGAAGACGGTCGTCAAGAAATCGGCGAAAATATCTACGGCAAGTCCATTACCGACGAGTGTTTAGGCTGGACAAAAACCGAAAAGCTGATTTACGAAATAGCGGAAAATGTTTAATTCTATTTTTTCTAATGCTTAGGCGGCAATTTGCCGCCTAAGCATTAGAAAACTATCGCACTTCCGCTAATTATAGTAGCGGCAATCACCACCCATTTTTGAAATCAAAATGCAACATTTCCATCTGTAAAATAAACTGTGCTTACAATTATACCCGGTACACAAGCGATAGGCATTGCGATGTTTAAGATAGGCATTAAAGGTGCTGTAAGCGGTTATATTATTGGCGGTGTGATTGGCGGTTTAGCGGCTTTGGCAACAGGCGAATGCGTAGCGGATGGTATTGCTAGAGGTGCGATAAACGGTGCCATGAACGGCTTTATCGCCGGTGCTATAATGGGTGCCGGTAAGGCTATTGCTGTTAAGAAGGCTGTAAAAGCGGCGAATGCGGCGAAGGCGAAGTCATTTACCTCAATGACAGATGATGGTTTGACTGGTAGAGTGGCAAATGCTATTGAAGGAACTTATAAAGGAAGTGTTAAAGGGATTGATAGAGTTATAAAGGTTGGAGGTAAGAGGATAACTGATATAGATATTGAAATGAAGCGTATAGTTATTCAAGTTAAAGGTGGCAAAAATCTAAGAGGGCTTGAAGAACAATTGAATTTATCTGCGAAATATACAGGAAAATATGCAATAGCTTATGCTCCTAAAGCCACTCCTGCAATGATAAATCATTATGCTTCTGTACAGCAAATGATATTTACAAATTCAAACGACCTAATTATATTTTTAGGATTCTTTATTTAGGAGACAGTTTATGTTAGAAATTCTTTTAATCGGAGACAAAAATCTTTCTTTGAAAGATTTAGAAAAGGTAAATCATATCGGATCTACAAAAAGTTATTATTGTGATGATCTAAGGTATGTTGTTGAGTTTGGAGATGTTATTTCAGCTAGAAAACATAGACATCTTTTAGGCTTGTCAAAAAATCACCTAGTTGGATCTTATGCTGATCACATTAGATATGTTTTTGGAACTAGTAGTGAAGAATGGGTTTTTTTAGAATTTTCAGAAGAAGATATGGCAAAAGTTCCATTCAAAGCAGAAGTTTTCATCATCATGGAGTTTCGCCATAAGGAAACCATGAAAAGAATTTTAAGACAACTAGACTTTCCTCAAAATATTTATGTTGAAGATAATTATGGTTCAATATTACCGCTTTCTGAGTTCAATAAACTTGATTGGAAACCTGGGATGGGGAACATTTATCCTAAAGATTAAATCGTGATTGTAACTTTTATGAGTTATGCAATGGGCGTCAACATTTGGAGGATAGAAAATGAACATAATAAAATACAACCCGCTATTCAAAATTGATTACAATCCGGTGTCTAAAAGATGGCACGAAAGAGTAGATTGCTTGCCGCAAAAAAGGCAAGACTTGATTAATGCACCGCTTATTTCAAAAGAGAATTTGCTGGTGTTAAAAAAGTCAAAGAACCCAGTAAAAGAGGGTGATGTCTTTGTTGTTAGTCCTAAAGAAGGTGTATACTTTTTTGGTAAAGTTTTAGAGGCAGACATACAGCATATAGGAGGAGATCCTTGGATAACCGGCAGTTATGTAATTTGTATATTTAGACAAAAATCTGTTTCTAAAGATATTAAAGATTTCAAACCCGATTATTCTAACTTGCTTATTAGCCCACTAATTCTTACAGTAGATTATTGGAAGAGAGGTTGGATTGAAACGATAGGTAATATTCCTCTAAGCGAAGAAGAAAAGAAGTTGGATTATGGATTTTATGAGAAAGACTATATTGGTTCTGAAGGTAGTTTGTACAAAGCAAATGGCGAGGGGCTTAAAAAGATTCCTAAATATTTCGGTAGTTATGGCATTTCGACACTTAATGGATTGTATAGTAAAATAAAAACAGAGTTAATTATAGACCCTTCCTTGCTAGAATAAGGAATAGTTAGGAGATTAAATATTATATAATTTATTTTTCATCATTTAATTCGACAGATGTATATCATTATGTAGAATAAGATTTTATATTACAATCATTAGCCGTATTTTGGGCGAGGATAGGAGTGTCGGCGGACACCTGCGGTATTTTTACGATCCTACCGGTATTGCGGGTATTCGTCATAACGGCGAGAATTATAAGTTTATACGGGATGCTCACGGCAATATTAGTAAGATACTTCATGTAACACATCGTTACGACGCTGTTAGAGCCCGTAGTACCATAGACGAAAGACTGGTTGCCGAGTACGATTACGACAGCTTTGGTAATCATACTATAACGGCTTACGATAGCAACCATAATATAATAGTTCCCGGCGAAAATCATGTTGCAAGCTTTAATCCTTGGCGCTGGAAGGGCCATTACTTCGATATCGAGAGTAGCATGTACTATATTAATGGCAGATATTACGATTCTGTTATTGGTCATTATGTAGATGCGGACGATGTAGAAAATCTAATTTCTAACGCTTTTACCCTAAATGCACTTGACAGAAACGGTGTAACGGTAGATAATATACTTAGTGCTTTGCCTAATATGGCAGCTATTTTTTTCTGGTACGGAGTTGTATCCGGACCCTTACGACGAGAAAGAATCCCGCAGCTGGTGGTCTGCAAATTGGCGTCGTGCCGTGCAGTGGATAGTTTTACTGTTTTTTGTTTTAAAAATATTTATTTGTTAAACAATAACAAACATATTATTTGCAATGTGGCTTTTTGCTCGCCCAAACTTATTAAAGTTTTTGCTCCCGTCCACCTATCTCCACAGCAGAGACTGCAGGATATTACGGCGGACTTGCATTCCTTTGGTCGCCGCCCACCACAAAAATGTTTCAAACGGCTACACTCCAAGAGGCGGGAAATTAACCTTCTTATAATTAAAGAATATCTTCCTTATGAAAATTAAAAAAACATCCTTTATCTTTTTTGTGATAGTAACTTTCTTAACTATCTTTTTTATAGGTTGCAATAACTACTCTTGTAACGCTAATAATAGTCCAATAGATGAGATAACCGTTACCCCGCTATCACCGCCAAGAAATCCAACTATCCAAAACAACATCTTAAGTTGGTGGCCTATTAGTATGGCAAACGGCTACACCATACGAATACAATGCAGCCAATTTTTAATAGAACCGATTTATCAAATCTCCCGTGCCGGCGCAGGCACAAGTTTTAATCTAACACAACTAAACCTTCCTACCGGCACTTATTATATAAGCATACGCAGCAACCGCCGCTACTTCGATACCATTATTTTTGATTATAGCATTTTCACAAAACCAATTGTTTTTGTAGTGATGTAATGACTATCATTTTTTCTTAGTAAAATGCAAATATTATTCCGCATTCTCTATTCTAATTCCACTCTATGCAACTCAAAAACAGACTTTCACAAATTTTATCCTATGCAATATCTAAACTGTATAAACTATTTTGAAAAAAGTGATTCTTGTTTTTTTATTTTTCTTAATGTTCAATACATCCTCAAATATACAAATTTCACTAAGCTAAATCATCGAAATTAGTTAATGTTTCTAGTGGATTTTTTAGTAAATATATCTCTTCTAGTTTTATTTTTTTATCTTTTAAACTAAAGGCGTCGGTTTTGACGATTTTATATCCTATCTCACTCTCGCCTGCTTGGCTTATAAGCAATTCGACCAATTTATCTGCCTTTAGGTTTAAATTGCCGCAAAGTAATAAAAATTTATATTTGTTGCCATTGCCGCTTAAATCTAATATTCTATTTCTAACATCTTTACTTACAATCTCTATTTTTTCTCTTCCTCTATCTTTTACTAACTTTTCGAAATTCATATTAAAGTTTTTACCGGATAAAATTTTATCTAAAATCTGTTTTAAATTTAATTCTTTTTCAAATTCAATTTCATATCTAGCCGCAGCTAAAGCCGCAGCATAATTGGGGTTTGACCTAACCTCTTTTGCGCTTAAAACTTGAATACCGCTTGGCAATGTGCTGCTTAGTTTTTTAATAACAATTTCTGCTTTTTCGTTGGTGTCTACACATACATATTCTGCTCTGCTTTCTAATCCGACTGCTAAAGGAGAGCTAAAAAAAACTAGCATATGCGGATTATAGCCCTCGCTGTACTTAACAGAAATTTTTGCTCTTCTAAGCGCCATACCAAATGCACGCATAAGGTCTAAGTGAGCCATATAGGCAGCTTGCGATAGTTTTTGAAATTTTAGAATTATCATATATTTTTAAAAATACAGGGTAGTAAGTTCAGATTTATTTATCTTATATAAAAAGTTAACCTAAAAACTATTTTTATATTTATTATAAGTCAACGCTATCTACTTTTTATCTTTTACTTGTTACTTTAGCGTATATGCTCTTTCTCTTTCTTTTATAAAAAACTCCTTACTTGTGTCTATATCTATAATATCCCACACTAACTCGTCTTCTAAATCCTTTGCTTTTGTGTACTCGTCTAAATTTATTCCCGCACTGTTAAATGCCTCCACCCATTTTTCGAAACTAAAAAACTCTGTCCAACCGTCAAATTTTATTCCCATATTATGCGCTGTTTCTAACACACTAGCAATTTCTTTTCCGCCTCTTGCTAATGCTGCCTCAATTTTAGAGGTACCTGCATCATGAAAAGAAACTTTTACACCCATCTTTTTTAGCCTGTCCTTTAATTCGGATTGAGTTTTTACAATATCCCCATAGCTTAATTGCGCTTCCCATTGAAACGGAGTAAAGGATTTAGGAACAAATGTGGAAAGTGCAAATCTTAAAGATAAACTTCTTTTAGCCGTACTGTGTTTTTTATAATGAAACTTTATCTGTTTAGCTAAATCAACTATAGCATTTAAATCTTCTTGCGTTTCGCTAGGCAATCCAATCATAAAATATAGCTTTACCGCCGAATATCCAATTTTAAAAGCATTTTCTAAAGCAGAAAAAATATCGTTTTCGGTAATACCTTTTTTTATGACGTTTCTTAATCTTTGGCTGCCTGCCTCAGGGGCAAAAGTTAAAGAGTTTTTACGGCTTTCGTCCGCATGAAGAGAACTAAAGCTATCTAGTCTTGTTGACGGAAGTGACAAATTAACTCTTGCTTCGCTACACATTGGTTTGAGGCTTTCAATAAGCTCCTCTAGTTTAGGGTAATCACTAGTGCTTAAACTGGACAAACTCATCTCGTCGTATCCTGTATTTGCAATTAAGTCTTTAGCTAAAGAAGTTAATTTTTCGCTAGACCTAAACCTAACCGGTCTCGTTACAAACCCTGCTTGGCAAAACCTACAGCCCCTAAAGCATCCTCTAAAAATCTCTAACACCGCTCTATTATGTACAGCCTCTACATTTGGTAAAATCGGACTGGTAGAATAATAAATATTATCTAAATCTTTAACAAAAAGTCTCTTAATTTTTTTAGATGTTTTTTTTGCCAATTCCTCATCATGAATACTAGGCACATAAACCCCTTCTAAATTACTGACTTCATTTAAAAACATTTTTTTTATCGTAGCTTTATCGCTTATGTTATTCTTAATTTCTATATACAAATCCGCTATTTTTTCTATTACTTCTTCCGCTTCGCCAATTACAAGTATGTCAAAAAAATCAGCTATTGGGGCAGGATTTAACACCCCCATACCGCCGGCAATAATAATCGGGTCTGTATCTAATCTATCCTTTGCCCTAAATTTTAGTCCGGCAAGCGATAACATATATAGCACATTTGTAAAATTTAGCTCGCTAGCTATGCTAAGCCCAAATATTTCAAATTCCTTTGCCTGCTTTTTGCTCTCTAAAGAAAATAATTCAATTTCATTTTTCGCCATAACATCGCCCATATCAGGCCACGGGGCAAAACATATTTCACAATTGATATCTTTTCTGTTATTTAATATCCCATATAACACCTTAATACCTAAATTACTCATGCCAACTTCGTACACATCACAGAATCCTAACAAAAAATTAAGGCTAGCATCGTTTTTCACACGTGCCGCCCCAAATTCCCCGCCTATATATCTAGCAGGCTTAGATACTTTATGTAAAATTTTGCTTAATTTATTTTGTAGCATAATTTAATTAAGTTTTTATTTTTAATTATTATGTAGTTAAATTTCCAACCTTTAACAGCGCATAAATGCATTCGCTTAATTGCCTTGACGGAACACCGTCAATTCTAACGGTTCTTGCCCCTTCTATATAAAGATTGCCTCTAACAGGAACAAAATCACTACCTCTATAAATTTTTGCTTGTTTTAGAGTCAAGGTTTGTTCCGGATTAGAAAAGTCTGTCGGAGTAAATTCCAAAACCATACTATATTCACCCAAAAAGAAAGCAGCATATTCGTAAAGTCCTTTGGCTAAACCAAAAACCAATCTGAAATTATGTTCTTTTAGGTGCTTTCTAAATAATTCTGCATTTACTACAGTACCGCAAACCCGTCTAATTTCGTTAGACATCTTTTCGAAATCTGTTGCAAAATATGAAGGTCTTTTAATCTGAAAAAACGGTTGGGGTGCAATATTTAAACTTTTAAGATAAGAATACTTTGTCGGAATTTCTATCGGGTGCAATACTCCCACTCTGCAAGAAGGTTTTAATTCTACACTGCAATTATCTAAGTCGCAAACACACCCATCTTCTACTACAACAATATCTACAAGCACCTCTTTTTCGTAAATGCTAAAAAACAGCTCACTTGCCAGCTTATTAAATGCTTCGTCAGAGTTTAGTCTACTTAAAAATTCGCCTACTGCTATTGTAGTACCATCGGTTAAATAACACTCAAATTCTTCTAGCGGTGTTTGCGGAGCTTTTTGAGGTTTTTGAATATCTCTATCACTATGCGATATAATTAGTCGTCTTATATGTGCGCTAGGGTCTTGATTTTTAACTATTTCCAGAAAACTTTCGCATTCCGATTCGGTTTTATACAATAGTGCCAGTCTTACTATTGCCTCTCTTGTTTTTAAGTCACTTGTAAAATAGCTATCACCAAACAAATAATGTATATCAATTTTATTAGCTATTAAAAGCCTTCTTATAGCGGCTTTATTTATATTAACTCCGTAAAGAAGTTTTTCTATCAGTATAACCGCACTTCTTGCCACATCTTTTTCTAAAAGTATCGCAAATGTAGTAAATAAAGAGTCAAATTCTATAAGAAGTTTTGCCGTTTTAGAAAAATCTGCCTCAGCACATCTTAAGATATATCCCTTTGCCGCTTTTTGCCAAGGTTGCAACAAACTATCGCCAATAAAACTCTCTACCGCTACCTGCATAACAGTTTTAGAGTCTAACCCTACAAAATCCGCCAATTCTAAAAATAAATGAAAATATCCCGAGTCTAAATCATGAAGACCCAAGGAATTGGTTATGTAATGTTTAGGCGCATGCTCCGGCTTTACATAGCCGTATCTAAGAGCCTTATATAAAGAAACAAACGAGGTGTCTGTAAGTAATTTACCAAAAAAAATGCTAGCGGAATC
>Ga0123355_10018912_pt1 | contig 10953 bp, 10 predicted proteins | sample TergutEmb28metaG_3_FD_89872 | JGI IMG/M metagenome (GOLD analysis project Ga0123355, IMG submission 89872) | Embiratermes neotenicus P1 segment gut microbial communities from Petit-Saut dam, French Guiana - Emb289 P1 | ecosystem: Host-associated > Arthropoda: Insects > Digestive system > Gut ...
AATAAACTGTTAATCTGTACAGATGAAAGCACTTGGTATAATGGTTAATATCTTAGGTACTCCATGTTATAATACAGAGTTTGTTGATATATTGATAAAACTGCTAAAATTCAAAATAGTGTTAAAACAGGTAAAACATGGTGTGTTCAAGTTGTTCTTTGCAGTTTGTATGCACCCTGTAATAAAAATATATTATAAATATAATTTTATAATACACAAATTTATGTTTGGTAAAGTGGTTGTCAGTATAGTTACATACCTGTTTTAATGGATGTAGGTGTATGTTGTAGGAAGGTTGGTTTCAGACTGGTGTGTGAAATGTTTGTGGGGGTAGTAATTGGAGTACTAGAATGTGCCCAGGCACATGCCTGATGTCATAGGTTGTAAACCAGTATTTTGTACATGTATTTCTCAAAGTGTGAGTTTTTGGTTTCTCAGAGCAGTGATTCTGATGATTAGGGTCTTCTGGAAAGTGATGCTGTGATGCCAAGCTAGTAGTCCTGATGTGCTAAAGGAACATGGTGCCTTCAAAACAATGCAGACCACTCCCCCACTGACACAGAATCATACACAAGAAGTCCTGTTATAAACATTTCATGGGTGCATCTGAAAAGACAGATAAGCCAGTAATCATATTCCTTACCGACACAATTTGCTGCCACACAGTTTCCCATGTTGCCACTTAAATGCTAAGGACACAACATCATGGCATCCATTTTAAGTAAATATACATATTCCCATACAATCAGATTTTGGAGATTTTATTTCCCTGTTTAAATCATGTGTGTATGAAGTAACCAATTTTTGTGTAATTCTGGCTTAATCCCGTTTTCACATGCATCTGCAATTGTTTGTTATTCTGCCTATGTCAGGCTAATATCACTTTAACAAAGATTTTGTCCCATGAGGAAATATGTCTGTTTCTGATGTATTTTTGGATGCTGAATTCAAATATGTTCCCAGAATTTCTCCATCACCCACTCCTTTCATGTTGCATCAGACTATGTGAAAGTACAAGCCTACATATGTGAGTTATTGGGGCCCTGTAGGAGGTAGTCTGTACATGTTGTAACAAGCAAACAGTCATGTGTCCTACACATGTGACTAACAGTCCTCTGCCAGTTGCTGGCCAGAGCTAAGTGTGTTATTGTCTCAGAAGTACATAGTGTTTGTTGCACCATTAATTTGCCAAGAAAGTGCATAAGTCATCGGATGCATTCTGCTACCTCTGTGGTGAGGTGACATTCAGATCCCGAAGACAGCCTTTCACACCCCTGATTAAGAAATGCTATGAGCATTATTTCGGCTGCAAAGTGGGTGATCAGGACAAGAGTTGAGCTTCCTATTTTTGTTGTGTGATGTGCCAAGCTTCTCGCGGCATGGGCGAAAGGTTCATGCTGTATGACTTTCGCCATTCCTATGGTTTGGAGAGAGCCCACGGACAGTGTTTCAGATTGCTACTTCTGCCTGATCAGTATCACTGGTGTAACAGTAAAGTACATACACACTGTTCAGTATCCTAATTTACCATATGCGATGAGGCCAGTACCTCAGTGCAGAATTACCTGTGCCAAACCCTCCAACAAACGTGATGCTGAGTGACAGTAAGTCAACTGATGAAGATGTAGGCCAAGCTAACAACAATAAGGATAGTGATCCAACATTAGCAGGAGCCTGTTCTTCCAATGAACCACACCCGCTGACTCAAGGGGACCTGAATGATATCGTCCGTGATTTGAACCTGTCAAAGAAGCAAGCTGAACTTTTAGGCTCCAGGTTAAAGGGCTGGAATCTTCTGTGCCAGGACACTGAGGTGTGTTTTTACCATGAGCGCCATGAAGAATTCAAGGATTTCTTCTCCCAGGAAGATGGTGTTGTGTTTTGCAATGATGTTTGTTCCATTATGGAGGTTCTTGGCCATGGACATAACCCAGATCATTGGTGCTTGTTCATTGATTTGTCAAAAGTGAGCTTGAAGGTGGTTCTACTCTACAAAGGAAATAAATCACCTCCGTTCCTTTGGCTCATACAACCAACATGAAGGAAAGTTATGAAAGCATGAAGCTTCTGTTGGGAAAGATTAAGTATGATGAATTTCAGTAGAAGTTATGTGGTGATCTCAAAGTTGTGACACTGTTACTCGGAATGCAACTCGGGTACACAAAATACTGCTGTTTCCTGTGCGAGTGGGACAGCTGGGACAAGAAGAATCACTGGGTAAATAAACTGTGGCCTAAACGAACATCACTGACAACAGGGAAAAAAAATGTTGTCAGTCCTCCTCTTCTTCTTCTGGAGAAAATTTATCTGCCCTTGTGCACATAAAGCTGGGCCTCATGAAAACTTTGTGAAAGGTGTGGATAAAACCGGCCGTGGATTTGAATATGTGAGGAATAATTTCCCAAATATGAGTGATGCAAAAGTCAAGGAGGATATATTTATAGGATCCCAGATCAGGGAACTGATGCAAGACAAACAGTTCGATGAAGACCCGAATGAGACTGAAAGAAATGCATGGTTGTCATCTAAGAAGATTTGCAAGGACTTCTTAGGAAATCACAAAGCAGCGAACTATCAGGATGTTGCGCAGGACCTGTTGACTTCATACAAAGCTATGCAATATGAGTCCGAAAATCCACTTTATGGAATCACACCTGGATTTTTTTCCCAGGAAATCTCAGCAAAGTTAGTGACAAACATGGTGAAAGATTTCACCAAGACATTATGGCTATGGAAAAAGCAGTGCCAAGGCAAGTGGACCTCAAGTGTGTTGGCAGACTATTGCTGGACACTGAAGAGGGATGTACCCGATGCCAAATACCGGCAAAAGTCATATGCCTCTACATTTTAGAGGAAAGTTTCTGCCTGTTTCATGAGCACGTAAAGTACTATTTTACACATTTAAATTCCCCTTTATTCTTGAAACCCTGCCTGATAGGAAAATTCTGTATACATATCTGAATTCAGATTAAAAAGTACTGCTAAGTTCACCTGTTGAAGTTCGTGGGACAAAAAAAAAAGTTAAATTTTGTTGACCATTGTATTCATAGGTCTCATGTTCATCCTTTTGTAATTGTTTTGAAGGTTGCAGAGGACATATCAATATGATTTTCTCTCAAAATATTTTGTTCATGACAGGGGCCATTTTATGAGTGTGTGGTGTCGTGTGGTATGCCAGCATGAGGGGCAGGGTGTGAGGGTACTTGCCATGTTGTGCCCCTTATTTATGATCCGTTCATATCTGCCTGTGCCAGCTAAAGTTCTCATAGACACACCTGGCCTCAAGGTTCATCTCGAGGTATTGTTTTTTTACATACATTTCTGTGCTTCAACTATTTCTAATGCCAAATGCAGAGGAAATAGTAATGTCCATTATTCTTAAGTCTTTCCCTTCTCCCATTCATATTTACATGCCTGTTCATTTAATTTTACATACCTTGCTTGCCTCTAAAGTTCCAGATTATTAAAGTTTCTCAGTCAAAGTTATTTAAAATTACAGCACTTAGGAGACTGTCTGAATCATAAGAGGTAAATTAACATGCAGATAATTCTATAATTAGTAACTTTATAATTTGTTACTCTTCATCAGATATTACTGATGTGATCAAGTCAAGGAATTTGAGATGGACTGAACATTAATGCACACAGATGAGATTAGACATGCAAACAGAATTCAGTTCCTAGACTCAAAAGAGAGGAGACCATTTGGTAGACCTAGACTTGAGTAGGGTAATAACATGAAAATTATCTTAACATTTTGAGTTATCAGAAAAGATGTGCATTACCTTAACCATCTCAATAACTTTCAGCTTCTCATGAACAACTGTACACCACACAGTTATTTGCATATTTCACTGTAACACAGCAGACCTCTGCATTGTGTTAATATCTATAGAAAAGAACACACTGGAAATAGTATTGTAAAAATGAATTTAAATCCCAGCAGAACTTGTAAGTTGGATAGCTTTCAGAGAAAGTGATAAATGCTTTATTCGAATAGGCTGTTCTGAATTCTATACGTCAGATTCAGAAATAAGTTATCTTTTCAGCATGAAATAGCGTTTTTAAAGAAGTGTGTTGTGGAGGATGCTGTGTATAACTTGTAATGTACAAAGGTAGGTTAGAAAATAGGTTTACATGGCATGTAACTTTGTAACTAGTCTATCTAGCCTACATTGATTGTGATTATATCAGGGGAATTAGTGACTGAACAGTTATCATCTTTTACCAATGCTGAAAAAAAAAAAAAAAAAACTTTGGGTGGCCACAGTTTTAAAGATGATAATGAGGCAGAAATAGCTGTGGTGTGATTACTGGTAACACAGGACATGCACGTGGGTAGAGAAGTGTGTTCCACTATATTATGACTCAGTTGTGGTAGGAGCTATTTGGTTATATCAGAGCTGTAAACAACTCAGAACTTATGCATTGTAAACTTGTGTTCTGACAGAATATCATATAGTGACTTAGAAAACATCTGTTTTATTCATTAAGGTGAGCGTAGATGTGATTTATTAAAAAAAGATTTTTTGATGCTATTGTATCCATTTTGTGTCTTCAAATTGTTAGTTAACCCATATCCAGTATTTATGAAAAAGTGTTCCACAAAGTGCCCAGGTATTCCTCATTGTTGAGAATTAAAGTGCATCTCTGCCTCTGTTTCCCATAAAATGTGGTAATAGCAGTGAGATCTTCCTCATTCTTTTTCTATCAATTCAGTGGCCTATACTGCTTGACTTGTTTGTCCCTGGATATTTTTCATATTAATGATGACTCTGTATAGTTATCTTATTTGCTTGATTCCCATCAGCTGCTAGAAAAGCAAAGTTTGCAGATTTGAAAATAATACATGGAATTAAAGTGAACAGTGCTTTTGCAAGTTGTTAGGGAAATATTGAAAAATAAACCATTCTTGGTTTGAACTCTTCAGTAGTATGCCACTTATTTCATTGCACTGCCTTCACTTGTGGAGAATGTGCCACAGAGGTAAGTCCTTTCATGACACAGGTCAGTTTTGTATGTAACACATTCAAGCGTGTGACAAATGGCATGAAGAATTCACAAGATGCTATATAAATAGAACCAGTTCCTTCTGAATCAGATGCCTTTATTTCTTAACAATACAACTATCATGTTATAATAGACCTGGCTTGTATGCACATACATACATGTTTTAACCCTTTAACGCCGAACGGCCACTAAAGTGGCCGCGCAGTAAGCCCTTTATATAGCCGAACGGCCACTAAAGTGGCTGCGCAGTAAGCCCTTTAAATAGCCGAACGGCCACTAAAGTGGCTGCGCAGTGAGCCCTTTAAGTAGCCGAACAGCCACTAAATTGGTCGCACAGTAAGCCCTTTAAATAGCCGAATGGCCACTAAAGTGGCTGCGCAGTAAGCCCTTTAAATAGCCGAACGGCCACTAAAGTGGCTGCGCAGTGAGCCCTTTAAATAGCCACACGGCCACTAAATTCCGGTGTCAAAGGGTTAATGGTGCTAATTTAACATATTTATACCATGAGACATTTGGAATCGTAGCTCAGTTGGTATAGTGACAGGCTAGATACTGAGGAGTTGTGGTTCAATTCTCAGCAGGGGCGACAGATTTTCCTCTATACAAAAATTATCCACACCATCCCTGTGGCTTGCCCGGTCTACTGGATGGGTGCTGAAGTCAAAAATGAGTGAACTTGTATCTCAGGTCCCATATATACCTTCATGCGTGCTCAGGAAAAACTTTCCTTTACTTCCAGTCACTGTATATTGCAAATTATTTTCTAGCAACAAAACTGTAGTACATGAAACAAAAACTGTATCACTGTGTTTTCATATACTGTATTTCTACATTGTAGTTGCCTGTTGTACTGTTTCAGGCAACAATTAATGGCCGAGGAAAAGAGCAGCAGCTGTATTGCCCAGGCACAGTGGACCACTCACACAAGTTAACATTCAAACTAGATAATAATACTCCCCCTTCCAATTCCTATGTTCCATTATCATATGCACTGATAGATCAGCGCACATTTTTTAAAATGGATGGTAAAAATATTGATATAGATGCCATTATTTCATCCCTAAATGAGGTCAAGACTTCAGTTTGGCCTTTTGCTGGGGAGGAATTTGCAAATGTTGAATGGGTAGCTGCAGACCAACCAGAGACACATATCCAAGTAAGTGTTCATTACATAAGACTGATTTTTGACTTCCACTATGATTTATTGTTGATGTGGATCATATGTTTGGGTGTTGGTACCATGTGGAAATGGGCTATGTTGCAGATGTTGCGAATAAACTTCTGCTTGGATGGGAGTAGCTTATGCCTCCGTGCCTGTTCCGCAATGTATGAACATCTAAAAACAGGATGTGCTCTGGCTCAGATGTTTGTTATACAGGGTGTACCAGGACAAATCTGCCATACTTTGGGAGAACATTCCTTCGGTTAAATTATGTTGATATAACCAAATGCACCCATATCCAAAGTTGGAATAATGATGAGTTAAGTTTTACATTTACATTTATTGATTATAATCAGTGCAATTTAACATGCATGTGCTACCTAACCATATGCATGTTAATTTGCATTTATTACCAACTAATTGTGTGTAAGGTAGAAGTGATACATTTGTATCATTCCACAGTACAATGTCCTATATGTTGTACACTGTGGAATGATAATAATTTAAGTTTACTACCTTATCACTTTTATTATCAACCAACAACTGCACTTACATAACTTTCACATAAAACACTTTAAAAACGCTTAAAATCACTCCGACATGTTTCGATCTTGTCAGATCATCATCAGGGAGCTTTGTTGTTTAAAAACGCTTAAAATCACTCCGACATGTTTCGATCTTGTCAGATCATCATCAGGGAGCTTTGTTGTTCATTCCTAAAGGTATATTACGATATTCAAAATTTAATTAGTTTTTGCAAGGTGTTGTGGCAGCATGTCATGTTGTGTAGGAATGTGTTGTAGAGAGAGCAGTTGGCTAGGTGTGCGTCGTATGCTACATAATGAGGGACTCATTACGTAGCATACAACGCACACCTAGCCACAACACCTTGTTTGCAAAAATGAATTAAATTGTGAATATTTCGGTGGTCTAGGGGTAGCGTGCTGGCCTTTAGTGCCCAAGTTTGCGGGTTCAAACCCGGCCGAAGCCGTCGGATTTTTAGGGGGGGAAAATCCTCAGCACGCCTTCCTTCGGAGGGGAAGTAAAGCCGTCAGTCCCATGTTGTAGGTTTGCAGCATGTAAAAGATCTCTAAATTTACGTGGAAGTCAGAATTTAGGAAAAATTACTACCGGACATCTTTCTCGCCCACAGTTCCACCTTTCGCTGCTAGGATCTCTGGTGTTGTTGCGTACGGAGGCACCTGGCGGCTAGAGTGGGAACGTCTAAAGGCGGGGGAAATCAATGGCAAACTACCCCCAAGTACTTGCGCAGGATGCAGTGTGCCAGAACCATACCGGTCACATGACTGGGCTCTGGTTCCTGCCAAGCCCGGCCTTCAAGGCTGAATATTAATGAATGAATGAATTGTAATATAATTTTGGCAAGGAACAACAAAGCTCCCTGATGATGATCTGACAAGATCGAAACATGTCGGAGTGATTTTAAGCGTTTTTAAAGTGTTTCATGTGAAAGTTATGTAAGTGCAGTTGTTGGTTCATAATAGAAGTGATTCTAAAAAAGTGCATGGTGCAACAATAAGATTTACTACCTTATGTTCAATTAGGTGGCAATAAATGCCAGTTACAGTGTCTGTCACATGGAATATAGTCTAGTACTTTGAATTTTATGTGTCTTCTTGTTCAGGATGCACCGAACTTTTTAATTTAAAAAAAAAGGATGATAATGAGAAAGGAGTGAATATGTTTTAAAGGAGTTTATTATGCATTGAGGAATTTTTGTGTACACATCGACAATTTTTGTAAGCAAGTACAATTCACTGTCTGTAATACTATTTCAGCAAGGCCACTTGTTCTTTGAAGGAACTGATATTTTTGAGAGTCTAAAAGAGTGAAAAGTAATACCTCAAATTTAAGACATACTTTAATTTTAATTTTTGGAAAAATTTGAAGAAAGGTGCATCTTAAATTTGAAGTAATACAGTGTATAATGTTTAGTTACCAAATTCATATTAAATGAGGAGGAATTTATAGTTTCTGTGTTTTTAACACCTTTGTTTAACAGCTGATTAAGATGAGATTATTAACTTGTACTAGTTTCATAAAAATCATCTTAGTGTTCCAAGTACTTTTTATACAATGAACTGGCCTGCAAATGACTGGCCTTGTCTCTCGACTGAAGGATGGACATGTGCAGTGTACAGATAAACCCATATTAAAGAGGTACAGTTCGTGGAAGTACAAGAAGTCCGCATTTTTCTCACTTTATTAACTCTGTAGTGGCTCAGTTTTTGATAAGGTAGTTTGGTTATGTCAAAGTAAATTAATCTAAGAAATGTTCTTCTGAAACATGGCAGATTCCTTCTGGTACACCCTGCAATATATAGGTAGCTGGTTTTTCTCTTTCTCACACACGAATGACACATAAATTTTAAATATGCCTTAATGCAAAGAACATGAAAGGACTTGACAGATTTCAACAGAAGTTAGTTTGTGAGAAGACACATGATGACTTGACATAATAAATATATTGATTGATGTGTGTTGCTTGTTGTGTGATTTAGTGTTATAGGATTAAGGGACACTTCTGATTATTATTTTGGTGGTGCCCAACTGAAATCTTAGCTGCGACACTGATTGTCGTGACAGGTTTTCATGCCTTTTCTCGCCCCCTCCAGGTTGTTGCTAATGTAATACCTTAAATATGGCCATTACCACTTCCTTCCACATCACTTCCAGTTCATTATGTACCAGTGTCTGACCATTGCACACTGTGTAGTCAGAGTTACTGATGGCATTGTGGAATAAACTACAGATATGGAGCATTTCACCAAAATAAAGGCAGAAGTTTGACATTAGAGAATTTCTACATTTCCAGCATTGGATGTAGGAGTGGCTTGTAGAAAGGTGAATAATGAAAGACTAATGACCTAGAATTTGGGTTTGTTGTAATGTCATCTTATTGCATATGGAATTAGTATCTTGTATTCTAGAATTTTCTTAGCTGTCGGTACAAGTAATTTGTGGATCGAGAGAAGGAATGGCCACTGTAGCCATTGTACATTAGAATGGGAGTAGTCAAATTACAGTATGACAACTTTTAGAGACTGCACTGGATGTGGACTTCCACTGTGGCACTGCATCACCCTAGCTGTAGGGTGTGTGGCAGAGCTTACAGACTGAGTCAGTCTGCTGTGCAGGACAGTGAGGGGGTTTCAGGCTTTTTGGTGCTAGCCAAGATAAAGATGAGGAGCAGGGAGCCTGGGGTGCATCAACATTAAAGCAGTGCCTCCATGTGTTTCAGTGTAATTCTTATAGGGTGCCTTAGAGTACACCGTGCATGGCTGTAACCAGTGCTGTTTCTTTCATTCATTGTTTCTTTTTAAGAGCTGTGACTCACTAATTGATGGCCAGGGAAGTTGAAAATGTCCTTTGTCTTTGTATTGGAAATGTATTAAAAAAAGGTTTGCTGATATGGTGGTTTCATTATGTGATAATGTTGTTGGATAAAACAAGTCAGATTTATTTTTTCCACAATTTCTGGATTACAGTATTCATCTAATACGTCATTGTAAGTAAAGATGGTGATATGCGATACCATTGCATACGGTCACAAATAAGGCACTGGCTGTAACTGACACAAGGCTATATAATCACTGGTCAACAGTGAAGTTGTTTTCTTCTAACTACATGGTACTCACCTTAATTAAACCCCAGACTTCCTCAACTATACTCCTGTCCTAAGGGAATGTGGATTTATTGGGTTGAATAACCTCTATTAATGTGTATTTGCAGGTGAAGTATGTGCCACAAGGTTTATCTTGTAGTACTTTGCTTGTGGAATTACAACCATGGGCACTCTTGGTCAATGTACTTGGCTGTCCAGTTGTTGTCACAGTTGAAGACTCAGTTGTCTGCAGGTATTTGCTTAAGCATTTATTAAGGCTTTAATAATTTTCAGTGATGTTATTGGATGTGATAGTATCATAGTCATGGTGATGCTAAGAGTGTTTCTCTCTGTTGTTGATGTTTTGTGTGGACATATTTCAAACACCGGTATCATTTGTCATTGTCATCGTCACATTGTCATGGTTGGCATTCCTACTTTATATTTACTGAGACCAGCTTCTCTTTATTATGACTAATGTTTCTTGTGCTCTCCTTGGAACTTCCATACAAATGCTGGGATTGCACTTTGAGATATGCCACAACAGTTGCCACAAATTTTCATATTTTTGCAATCAGTATTGCAAATCATCTACATGTTTGATGCAGTATCATAAAAGTAAAGAAATGCTCAAGTTTTATGTTTTGTTGACTGCATCTCGATATATTCATTTAAAGAAAAACCAACTTGATGCACGATTTATCTTCAGTATATTTCGTCAAATCGGCTTCGGTGGTCTAGGAGTAGCGTGCTGGCCTTTAGTACCCAAGTTTGCGGGTTCAAACCCGGCCGAAGCCGTCGGAATTTTAGGGCGAAAAAATCCTCAGCACGCCTTCCTTCGGAGGGGAAGTAAAGCCGTCAGTCCCATGTTGTAGGTTTGCAGCATGTAAAAGATCTCTAAATTTATGTGGAAGTCGGAATTTAGGCAAAATTACTGCCGGACATCTTTCTCGCCCACAGTTCCACCTTTCGCTGCTAGGATCTCGCGTCGTTGCGGATGGAGGCACCTGGCGGCTAAAGTGGGAGCATTTAAAGGTGGGGGAAAGCAATGGCAAACTACCCCCAAGAACTTTCCCAGGATGCAGTGTGCCAGAGCCATACCGGTCACATGACTGGGCTCTGGTTCCTGCCAAGCCCGGCCTTCAAGGCTGAATAC
>Ga0123355_10018913_pt1 | contig 10953 bp, 6 predicted proteins | sample TergutEmb28metaG_3_FD_89872 | JGI IMG/M metagenome (GOLD analysis project Ga0123355, IMG submission 89872) | Embiratermes neotenicus P1 segment gut microbial communities from Petit-Saut dam, French Guiana - Emb289 P1 | ecosystem: Host-associated > Arthropoda: Insects > Digestive system > Gut ...
ATTTTTTATTTTCAGTGGTATGATGTGGTTGTGTATTGTTGGTTGGTTGTTGGTGGTGTGGGAGAGTGTGGGGGGGTGCATAAAGATCATATGTGATTATTATTACTACCAATTGGTGCTGCAAAGGAATAATTTTTTATACAAACCAAGAGCAGTGCGAAGATTTGACAGGAGTTTCATGAGCAGGCTCTCAGAAAGGCTGGGAAAGTCTGTGATCATGGTCAAAACTTGCTATGATCCCTGCATTAAGCCTTAGACCCAAGTGTACAGACGTGGACCCAGTGAGTAGGATTTTATCAAGTCCCTCCCTTTTGCAGCAGAAAGGAAGTTGTGAAAATCTGCCAGTAAAAGTAAGTATTCAAGTAATGGTAGAACTGAGTGGGTAGTAGTGGATTTTTTGTGGGTGAACAACGGATATTTTGTTGACATACAGAAGGTATTGGGAAGTACCATCATACAGAAGTAAAATTTTGATGTATATGACAAATATTTACACTATTGTAGTAATTGTAGAGTATTATATTTATAATTATGTTGATGGAAAAATCCAAGACCACATTTTGCTGCTCAAAATTCACATGGGTATGTGGAATAGTTTCTCCAAAAATTATCCACAGTATGGGTACACACATTCAAAAAGTTTCACCTGCCCCTCCCTGACTGCTCACTGTTTTCTTTTGTTAAGAATGTGTGGAGCTGAACCCCCATTTCTACAAATGAGGCAAAGGATTTAGTTAATTACTCATAAAGTATGACTTTATGTTTGTCATTCCATCAGCTGCAAAGATGTGTTTATTCAGGAAATAAATATAACATACCTTGTAAAGAGAGGATTCCCAACCTTCATAATGGTTCAGTGATGATGTACATTCTGTTGCTGGGTGTCGCTACTATGTAGAAGTGATCATATTGCCAGCATTTCAGAGATACTGACATGTCAGTTTCTCATCAGATTTTCAATCCATAAAACATCTCTTAATGATGCTAATTGAAAAGTACAGTTACATTATCTAGTAATCTGTTATTTCATACTTTCTGATGCAGATGACGTGCAAAATGTGGCCAGCATGTGTCACATCTGCTCCACCTTCTAGCAAAATAATGAAACAAGCCAGGTGCTGGTAGGTGGCGGCGACATGCAGGGGATGGGTCCACTGAGGTGTTGCATAGGCCCAATCAGTCTGAGCCCCAAAATCCATCAGCAGCTGCAAGAGGTAAGAGGTTACATCAAGCAAAGAGCATTAGGGGCAATAACCAGGTGGGATATGAACTCTGGTTGCAAATGGAAGGGACTGAGGCTAGATGTCAACACAGCTGTAAATGGAATAGGCAGTTATGGACATTCAAGATGGGGTGTTTTCCCATTTTGGGGTTTAGTGGGGCTTAACATCACTTCAGCAATCAAAACTAATGTTATGAAATGGGTTCTTTCAGACAGCATGCCAGTGATGTTATTTGTACCTAAGGGTGAGGAAGTGAGTATGCTGGGGAAGTATTGATATTGAGAGTTGTGATTTGGACTCTTCATTGCATATTAGGGTGGTCAAATCAAGGAAGATGCAACATGGCAATTTTTGTATCACACATGGAGAAGTGAAATAAAAGCATGCATTATATTTGGAAACTTGGGGAGATGTAAGTGTATCTGATACAGTAACATCCAGTGATGTAGGAGGGAGTGGACTAGATTCTTGAGGGCTGAGGATGGAGAAAATGGTGGGATCTTGTGAATGTGATAATGAAACTGATTTCCATTGCCAAGCCAGCTTCCCAGGAAGAACAGAGCTGCCTGGAGTTAAATTAGCTAGGAGCAATCATAGCTTAGAAATTCTGACCAAGAACAAGAATTACAGGATGAATTTATGATCTATACTTCCCTTTTTTCATAAAAAGTAATGTTTTGATAGTCTAGCAGATACAGTAGCTTTTGAATACAATTCACCTCTGCTATTGAAAGGACCTAATACTTTTTTCACTAACTAGTTTCATGTGAGAGCCATTTTGCTTGTATCTATAGTAGATTTAAAATGGACAGCATGGAATTGTATTAGAAGGCAGAATATTGATAAAATTGTTAAGTTTCATTATGATGTATACTGAATTGTGGGAGAATGACACATACCAGATGTATAAATATAGGCATGAAGTATAAAATTATAGAAATATTATATATCTATGTTAAGGTTTTTTTTTTTCCTGCACAGCATTTAATAACATAGCTGCAACATAAAATATGCATTACGTTTCCCTCTTTTATGTGCATTTAGAGTTAGAGCAAGCAATATGTTTCCTAGGCTTGAGTATGGGAGACAGGGTAGAGTAGCTGGTAGACTAGGCCACAGGCTAGACAATCCAGTGGAGGAAAGAGATTTTTTCCTGTCCAGAGCATACAGACTGGCTCTGGGACCCATCTAGCCTCCTACTTAGTGGATACCAGGAGCACTTATCTCAGGGATAAAGTGGCCAGAACATCAACAGAGCAGCCAGAACACTCACTTCCATCTAGTTCTGAAGTTAAGAGTGAGTGGAGCCTTAACTCCACTCTCCTGTATGCTTTCATGGCTTGTACATGGACAGCTTTACCTGTACTTGTCTTATGACTTAGTACAAAGATGTCTGTCTGTATAGCAAGTTGCAAGGCAGTGGGGCAGTGGATTTTGTTGTCTAATAGAATTAAGTTGTATTTCTGCAGTTCTTTATGCACCCTTGAACTGCATGAGTTGGGTATATGAAATGTTGTTTTCTACTTGATCATAAACATGCCCACAATGAAAGATTTTGGCAGATCAACAGTCATAAACATGACACAGACTAGATATTGTCAAGATGCATATGGTAAATTTCCAGTATTAAATATATGTATTAGGAGAAGTTCTGCATACAGGCAAGTGACTGCATGTTGTACAGATATTATTCACTTTACAAGTTTCACCAGCCCTTCTGTTATCAACATTGGAAAGAAAGTATGTTATTTCTTCCCAGATCTTGGAGTTGCTGTGTACCTTCACACCTACAGCATATCCATCCTGGCAGGCAATGTGAAGAGGAGTGGACAAGTTCCGTTGGTCTCCATCAGGGGAAGCCCCTGCCTGCAGCAGAGTAATGCAGCTGTCTGTGTCCCAGTTCTTCACGGCGCAGAACAAAGGGGTCTGACCCTTGCAGTCCACTACATCGACCGAAGAGCCATGCTCTAGCAGCAGTGCCACACAGTGTGCGTGGCGATCTGCAGGATCAGAGATAAACTGAAAATTTTAACTCTAGATAGCATTATAATTATTCAGTTATTGGATTGTCAATTACAAGCCGTGCCATAGTTCAGGTTGTTGGGTACTGGTCTGTCATTATAACGGTCCACATTAGAACTCAGGCCAATCTGCACATGAGTTGCAGTGGACAAGTATCATTCCAGCACTGCTCCATAGTCATTCATTCATCTGTCATTGAAGCTGCATGGTCCTAGCAATTGATAGCATCCTTAAATAACATATTTTACAGAAAAATATGTTTTCAAATTACTATGTAGTTCAACCCTTTGAAAACTGCATTCATCTTAATTATACATATAGGTTCATTTCTTACGTCATGGAGAATATGATCCACCTCCACTATATAACACATTTGTTAATGCTATACATAACACTTCCTATGGTTCTGCTTTCTTTGTGTTAAGATGCCTAACATTCCCGGTAGACTCTATGATGTTTTCCATTTGCCTATCTTTGTTCCTTCTTCTTGTGGAATTCACATACATCAAATCTGTCTTGGAACAAATACTTCGCTCTTTGCTGGTGATCAAGTATTTATTCCAGACTCCAAAGTTCAAGGTCCTAATGAGTTAAACAAAAGGAAGAAATACACTGTGTTGCAGAACACAGGGGTTGTTAATGATGCAGTGGATGGTTCGTATTGTTACCGCTGGGGTTTAAATGTTTAAAAACAAGAGTCACAGCCAAAGGCTGCTGCCAGTGCTGATTAAGACGATTTACGGGACAGGGGCTAGCTTGTAGCATACTCACTGGCGGCAGCCAGCCTCAGCGGGGTCGCGTAGAAAGGTCGCAGCTGCATGTCGATGTTGGCCGTGCCTTGTGACAGGAGTCGCCGCAATTCCTGCACGTCCCCTCGCCAGGCGGCCTGGTGCAGAGAATCATCATATTGTCCATTTTCGTTATCAACAATGAAGTGGCTGAGCTCTGACGATGACACACCTGCTGCGAGCAACACGCGAAGGGAGGAGTGTAAAGCAAAATCGGAAAGGTGCAATTCTTATGCCAGTACTTTCAGTCACGTACATTGTGCAGTACTTCATTGCGTCGATCTGCATTAAAATCGACTTGCTCTTACAGACTTTTGTTGGCATCTTATATCAAATTTTATCGAAATGCGTCCAACGGTTTTAGTGTTGAAACATTCAGACTAAGAAACTTATTATGCGCGTCAGGCAAAGAATGTGATGACTTCCACAGAGAGAAGGCTTAAAGTTCTTTTGCCACACGATTTGAATCTTAGGCATGCGGCCCAGTTGCCCCTAGGCTTGTCGCTCCTTCACTCAAGAAACCAGACAGCCACACCAACTATCCTGACTGAGGGCTTTCGTTGTTTTTCTCAGTCTCTCGCGGAAATTAAATTAGTCTGCTAGGCAACATGATTCTGAAAGCGAACCAAGCAAAAATGAAATTGTCAACGTTTTAGGTGGGTTCACTATGCCAAGTTTATTCCATATCGGTCCGGTAGTGAAGACACATGGACGGACAAGATGCGAACAGGTGGCTTTCTAATTCTTTTGTCCAAATATATTTAAAAAAAAACACAGAATGTTACATGTCTTCACTTTCAGATTCTACTTATTTATTAAAATTTATTTCGTAATTTGTGTGATAGGACTGAATATACTTGGCTTCCAATCCAGTTGATACTGAGAGTTATACACCTGAAATAAAACGGACATGGCGTGAAACCGAACACCGTATGTCTGTATGAATCTATAGATGTATATATGATGTGTGGAGTCTTAACTGCACATTGTAGCTTGGTGTGGTGTCTAAGTAGTAGCTCAAACTGGCCGTTAACTTGGCTTCGGGCTTTATCACGTGCCGCCGACGACTTACTAGTGCTTGTAGGTAATTTATGTAGAAATATATTGCTCACTTGACTGGAAATATACATAAATTGTTCAGAAAACATACTTAAATTTATATACATTCATTTTAGAAGTTCTTTGTAAAAAGGTAAAAGAGTAAAGTGATCCTGTTACAGGCCCGTTGTGGCCCAGGGGGTGGGTAGAGGTATAGCTCTACTCTTCCATGACCGCGGCACTAAAAGGGGGTGAGTGGTCAGCAGCACGCCCCGGCCGCACTTTACCCCCGGGAAAGACCCGGTACCCATTTTACAGGAGGCTGTGTGGGCCCCAGGGCCGGTCTGGACGGACGGAAAATCTCGTCCCCACCGGGATTCGATCCCGGACCGTCCAGCCCGTAGTCAGTCGCTATACCGACTGAAGAAGTTCTTTGTAAATTTCATAATTGCCAATCGATGCAAATGGAATTTAAAGCGTACACATCATTCCCTTCTTCAGAGAAGTTTCTAGACACCACAAGCTTTACATGCGAAACGCCGGGTGTTTAGCAGACAAAGTAACATCGTTTATTAACAGTTCAATTATTACATCATCAGAATGGAAACAAAAGCGACTTCTATAGCTATGTGACAGTCATTAAACATTGTCGACAGTAATCTTGTAAATGAAACCAACTTGGTGCACGTTTCATTCTTAGGGTATTTCGTCAATTTTATAGCTGACAGTCTGGTATGCAGGATACCTGCATACCAGACTGTCAGCTACACAGAATAACAAGTGCCAAGTGTCGCATAAATACAGTTGTTCCTCCTAATGATGGACCTGGAGAGGTCCGAAACATGTACAGGTTATAAATAAAATTGACGAAATACACTAAGAATAAATCGTGCAACAAGTTGGTTTCATTTACAAGATTATATAGAGAAGCACCGTCAACAGGTCATACAAAAAAATTGTCGACAGTAATTGGCACCTTTTCATTCGGTTCGTAAAATAAAGAAACACAGTTAATTACACATTGTAAGTTCCAGCACCACCAACTAAATTGCGATGTAACACAGAAGTTACTACGACAGTGAGGTATCCTTAAACTTGTGTGTACTTGTGTTGCAGTCAGCTGTAGTCACCAAAATAGATCGGCAGTACGGCCGACAGTGCTGCCCTACTCTAAATTCAGACATTCATCCCTCCACGAAAGCGAAGTCCATGGTACAGGCTATTCATTTTCAAATTAAATAAATCATTACTTTCACAAATTAAATCTCCTGAAAATTGTCTTCACAGTTTTAAAACACTTCGTTTCCCTTCGTAGCGAGGGAAGTAATACAAGTTTTTCTCAGAAGATGGGGGTCCATGTATCCTCTCCGCAGACCGTGGTGCTGTGTACAGATATGCACCCGACATGTTAAAAATAAGCATTTATTTTAAAATAGATCTCCTCATGCGCTGGAGGCGCTCTCCATTTCGAGCGACCACTTCTTATGCTGAACACTTCCACTTAGTTTCTGTCCATATGCAGAAGCTTGACTTCCACGATGACTGTGTCCGACTCGCCGCGGTATGACGAATCCGCAGAATTCGGCTGGAGGAGACAGCTCCCAGATATGGAGGGTAGCTACGAAAACGTTAAATAAACAGTCGCGGTGAGCCGAAAAGGAGTGGCCTTCCAGCGTGGGGTTGATTGGGGAGCTAACAACTTCTCACCTTTAAAAATCAGCACGCCAGACTTTCTTGGTTTGTTTGGAAGAACCTAATTAATGAAAATGGACGTGCGATTTGGGACTTCGAATGTTGGTCAGGGTCACTGAAGATAGCTGCAAGACAGTTAACAAATTAAAGGCTAGTTATTGGGCCTTTGTCAAGAGGAGTTCTACCGTGTGTGTGTGTGTGTGTGTGTGTGTGTGTGTGCGCGCGTGTGTGTGTGCGTGCGTGTGTCATTAAGTGTTATCAGATGCAACAATAACCTTCTACACCTGCAATAAGTAGGTAGAAGAGGTCAGACAAAGAAGAAGAAGTTTTAGACAGACTTTACCTGTTGCACTTGCTGTTCAGAATGGCCTAAAATCAGCAAATTCTTTAACGTCTTTGCTTTTAAAACTATGTGTAGCACATACCAAGAGGAAAGCTGAAGAAAACTAGGAGCGCTTGAAATTGAATGGGGCACATAACTGTACGCTGTACACTGATGGTGTTAATTAACTGGTCGAAAATCGAAATACTGCACAGAAAAACACACGCGTTATTAGTCACTAGCAGAGGTTCGCCTAGAAGCAAATGTTAAGAGAAGCGGTATATAGCAGGACAGGATCACAGCACATAAATAAGGAACGAGTACTCCGAAAATGTGTGGTAACTTCATATGTTTGAGAACGATATTATCAGATTAAAATTAAGGTGCGTTCCAGGCTTTCCATTTGTTTCCTAAATCATAAACATTAAATATACATCATTATTGTCCTGCCTTTTCTTTATTATGGGTGTGAAACTTGGTCTGTCGATTATCACACTATTTTGAAGCTGAGTAGCTTATTCACTGAGAAGTTACATTGCCCACATCCCTTTGCACCACTTTCCTAGACTGAAATTATATTGCGCTCTCCTGTGATTGCTGTTGATCATTTTTATTCAGCGGTTGTCCGCTGGACTCTCTAAGGACCTGAGCCCCATTCCGGGACCTACGCTTCAGCCGGTAACTTTTTATACATAACACAATAACACCAACGCATGTCAGCGAGCATACAATGATAAGAACTATCATGATCGTTAACCAATGATCTATCTCCTCAGAGTCCTCAGAGGAGAACCCTGAGGACTCTGAGGACTCTGAGGACATTGTTGACAATATTGGCTCTTCCGTCTGATCCGTCGTGGTGGTCGTTTCTTTCACTGAAAACCAACGCGCGATCGCTGAAACGGTGGTAGTTTTGCATCCTAAAGCATCATCAATAACACCCCAATGCCTTTCCTTTAAACCATCAGGAAACTCGCAAGTCAAATTCAGGTTGCAATTATTGTTTTTGGCACAACTGGAATACACGTTAGCGGAGTCACAGTCACAAATCCACGGGTTTCCTTCCAGATCTACCTTACCAATTCTAATAACAGCGTGCAGAAATGTGATATTGATCCTACTTACATTATTGTGACACAGAGAAAGCGACTCTAGTTCCGAGAGATATGAGAAAACTTCGGCATCTATATTTTGTAGGGCGTTGTAACACAAATCTAACGTCAGCAGTTGATTAAGATAACGAAAGGCTCTGTTGTTGAGGGAAACAATTTTGTTATTATTGAGATATAGTTGGCGAAGTTTTCCCATGTCTTTGAATGTATCTGAGTGTATATTCTGTATGCTACAATGGGAGATGTTCCAAAATAAAAGATTTGAAATGTGAAAGCCTTTGTTTGGGAGTGTGAACGTGGGGTTAGCGGCTAAAGACAACCACTCGAGTTTCTTGTTGTACATGAAAGTGCCCGAGTCAATTGAGTCTATGTAATTCCTTGTTAAGTCCAGAGACTTCAAGTGCTTTAAAGTCATGAACGCTTCTGAATGGATGCTGCTAATTATGTTGTAAGAGAGGTTCAGGTGAGTTAGCTCTTGAATGCGTCTGAGAGAATCCTGACTAAGATAAGTGATCTTGTTGAAGGATGCGTTCAGATTGGTGAGATATTGGTTGAATCCTGATTGAGGAATTTCACTAAGAAACGATTTGGTGCAGTCTGCGTTATGCAGCACTACGCAGGTACACGACGGAGGACATTGTCCCATTACAGAGGTGATGACGATTGATAAAAAGGCACTTGCCAAAACAACCAAAGGAAAATATGACATAATAAGTGCCGAACTAAAAGTGGCTACAACATGTACAGAGGATGGACACAAACAGACTACCAGAACAAGCACTACAATATAAACCAAAAGGACGAAGGAACATAGGACGACCGAGGAAGGGATGGAGGGACCAACTTCATCTTGAGGATCATGGAACAGGAAACACGCCTAACCCTTCAGGAACATGATGATGATGATGATGAAGTGCCGAACTCCCACGTGTACTTTGATCACCACGAATGAATTTTGAGGACGTTAGAATTGTGTTGCTGCACTTGCGGATACGAAACGGCGACTGATAGAAAGGTTGAAATAATTCATTTCGGTATTGCAATTCACTTTAAAACAGCATTCTTTGGATTTCTTGAGAAAATTTATATCGGGTGATGCTTGGGATACGTGACTGGGATGTTGACACTAAGCCCCTGATCCACATTTATCTTCTTTCTTCCTACAGTTAGGTAATTTTACTTTTGCTCTCGACGCTAAATATAATTAGTCTGACACCTTACGTATTTTTTCATGTAGGCTAAATATCCTGCAATATAACTGTCAGTTTTTTCACTGCTAATGTAACATAACGCGTACTGAAAGTGTCATTTTGCAAGTTAATATAAATTTTTGATACATGCAACCACATACGTTGAGTTTTGTGAAGTTCTCGTTTTAAATCTTTCTGCATTCCATTATATGTGAATCTGAACATGATTTTATTACATTATTGACCCCATATTAACACACAAATTGACGCACAAACTCGATGTAGTTCTCGCAGAAATTCAGCGTGTAGATCACATTTTTACATCTTTCGTCAGGGAGCACTACTGTGGCTGAGAACGGAAGACTTCACACGCCTTGTGCAGGATACATCTTCTTGACACTTTTGCGCGATGCACTGAATTTAACTTCACTGCATTTCTTAATATTCGATACTAGGATGGATATTCGTTGGTAAATGCAGAATTACTTGATTTTCGAACGTGTTTCAAACGTCTGTAGCTGCAACTCATCGAGCGGGATAAAAAGGCAACTGACGAGCAGGAAACGAGATAAGAAAGTTAAACAAGGGTGGTGAACTACAGATATAGGTGGGGCAAGGAGGATAAAACTTTTTTTTTTGTACTGTCAGTTGCTAAAAATTATATACCTTTTGGCGCCGGAATTATTATTATTATTATTATTTTTTTTTTAATTTTAGCACATACTGTATATAAAATGTGAATAAAACAGGAACCAAATAGGTTAGAATTATGAAACAAACTGCATTTTGAAGAACAAAAAAACGGAGATTATATACCATGTTTAAAGTATTCAGTAACTATTTGTTGAATAAATGTATAACATGCAACGTTTAGAGGTCAGCGGTGCGGTACGACCACTAAAGGGGTCGTTAGGCGTCAGAGGGTTAAACCATACAGGGAGAGTGGACGTATCGCTCAATGTATTCTTAACCTCTGTCCTGGATTGAGGTGAGTGGTCAGCCTTACGAATTGACAGCTTCAGGCTAGATTTATGTTAGAACGTGACGTGTGCCATACGGAGTGAAGTGACACCGAGCCCGTCACTGCTTTTATATTTATGCTATAACGGGCCAGCTGCGGGCGGGCATGACGTGTACTGCTCAGTCGTGCAGTAATGTTCGTTGTGAAAACGTTATATGCTAAGTTGTTACGTTAATTGATGAAGTGATGACGAATTTAACATTACTTGAATTAGCAGCAATCGTTGTAGTTCTAGACGAAAAATAAGGTGCAGAAAGGAAAAGGAGAATGTGGGCTGTGCACCCAGCATGGTCTAAGAGAAATCGAAGGAGAATTTGTCACTTTTTACAAAGAACTGATTGAGGACGAAGTGAAATTATGCGGGTATTTGCGGATGAACAGAGGATTTTTTTTTTTTTTTACTTTACTCGAGAAAGTTACCCCATTAGGCCTGATTTATGTTAGAACGTGCCGTGTACGAAACGGTTATCGTACGGGACACGCCGATGTTTCGTGTAATTGTTTTCTAATAGATGCATTTATGTTACAACGGGACGGGTCTGCGC
>Ga0123355_10018914_pt1 | contig 10953 bp, 12 predicted proteins | sample TergutEmb28metaG_3_FD_89872 | JGI IMG/M metagenome (GOLD analysis project Ga0123355, IMG submission 89872) | Embiratermes neotenicus P1 segment gut microbial communities from Petit-Saut dam, French Guiana - Emb289 P1 | ecosystem: Host-associated > Arthropoda: Insects > Digestive system > Gut ...
ATATATATATATATATATATATATATATATATATTATTTAAGCAATTTTGTTAGTGATATGTACTGATGTTAATGATAGTGTAGTAGTAGTAGTAGTAGTAGTAGTAGTAGTAGTAGTAGTAGTAGTAGTAGTAATAAATTCATCACTGAGTTATTTGAGTTATTTGAAATGTACCCATGTAGTGGTTGAGTGGTGTACATTAGAGGTTCATGTTTAAAAGTTTGGAGTTTTAAATCTTGGTCTAGAGATAGTTATGAATGAAAATTTTTTGTGGTTTTCCTGCCTTTGCACGCAAAATTGTGGGTTAGTACCTCAAATGAGGCCACAACCACTTTCTCTCCAGTCATTCATTAATCAACCTGTCTTGTAGTGCTGGATACCATAAGCTTTTAACAGTCTCTTTCAGTGTGTTCTAAATAAATGTTGCAGTTGTCATATTTTGTAACTGCAGATACTGACAAACTAAAAGGTTACTGCAATTCCTATGTCCTGTTTAAATATGTGCAGTCTTAATGTACCTTGTTTGTCACATTAGGTGTGTTAAAAAGCTGCGTCATGCCATCTGTGATTGTTCACAGTGACTGAAGTAACAGCACTAAGTAAATGGTGGAATGTGGAATATATGTATGTATATATTGCAGTTTTCAGTCTCAGGAACCAGACAACCCAGATGAGTAAAGTAAAATGTGGTTTCTGTAGCAGTGGTTGATCTGAAAAGGTCTGTTAGCTGTAAATTATTTCCACTTGCCATCAACTGGCAGCACCAAACACCAATTCTGAGGGTTTGGCCATTAAATGTTAGTGGTGTCTTGTTGTTCTGTATATGATGTAATTATTATACAATTGCCATCATGACAAATGTAACGGATGGAATTTTGGGAGTGCCTGGTATTAAGTGATCCAGAATCATTTGTCTTCCAGTTTACTGCACAAAATATAATGGAACAAGACAGGCATTGTACGTATAATGTAATATTGAGGTGTGTTCATGCAACAATGGAAAAGCAATCAGTATTACATATTCTGAGTGTGTGTTTGTAGCTGTAGGTATCAAGCTTGCCATGTACATGCTCCATATTGTCATCTGTGGCCTGCTCTACAATATTTTTCCAAATTATCTCGTAAAAGGCATGATAAAAAAAAAAAGCTATTGAACATAAAATGTGTTATGATTTTATTTACAACTTTTGTATGTAGCATTTTTAAATCTAAGAAGAACTGAGTGAGATATGATCAATAATGTATATTGGTCTTTATGTAAAAGACCTGATATTCTTGTTAGATTTTAATGAAAGTTGAATTTTCTTGACAGATTTTCAAAAAATACATAAGTATAAAATTTTGTGAAAATCCGTCCAGTGGGAGCTAGATGGACATGATGAAGGTAGTAGTCGCTTATCACAATTTTGTGAACACACCTAAAAAATATACAGAACCATCATTTTGTTTGTTGCTTTATATGGGCCTAAAACTGTGTTTCATTTTGAGGGAGGAACATAGGTTGAGGGTGTTTCAAGATAGGGTGCTGAGGAAGATATTTGGGCCTCAGAGGGACAAGGTAACAGGGGACTGGACGAGATTATATCATGTGATTACTGATCTGTACTCTTAACCAAATATTATTTGGGTGATCACATCAAGAACAAGATAGGCAGAGTATGTAGCAGGTATGGAGAGAGGAGAGGTGCATATGGGGGTTGGTTTGGGAATTTTAAGAAGAGAGAACTGGGAAGACCTAGGCATAGCAGGATGGATAATAGTAAAATGGATCTTCAAAAAGAGGATAGGGAGGGCATGTAGACTCGATCTGGTTTAGAATAGGGACAAGTGGCAGGCTGTTTTAAATGTAGTCATGAACCTTCATGTGCCATGAAATGTGGTGAATTTCTTGACAAACTGAAGAACTGTCCACTTATCAAGGAATTCACTCCATGGAGTAAGTAAGTATACACGTGTTACATAGGTAGTGAAATAGAAGGTGCAACATGAAAAACAGCACAATATCAAGTGACACAGCATTCACCACTTGCGTGTTGCATCACTTAATGCTGGTGACATTGAACAGTTGAAGTGAATTGAATTGTGCTCAGAGCTGTGTGAACATAACCTGAATGTACTTCCATTGCAGTACATATTAAGGAACCCATCAGGCCAAATACAAGCATGATTATTGGTCAAAAAATGAGAGATTTCAGGTTCTAATAGCAATAATAATGATGAATGCAGCCCCCTGGAATGGACAGCATTTAAATTGGTATACAGTCCACTTAGACTTCTCTGAAAATGGAGGAAAGACCCTCTAAAACGCCGGCATTATACACCATTCTATATAGAGACTAGAATCTTCAAGTAGAGATATGATGTCACTAATATAAAATGGAAAGATGCTAATTGATTGTATTAGTGACGCAGCGGTAATACGTTTTTGCTACATGTAGAAACTGCTGAAACACAGTTCCCTCACCCCCCATTCCACAGACATGCAATAAGCCAAATATGGACTTTAGATTAGATTGGGCTATTTGTGTAAACTGCTTTCCCGATTTCGAAAAGGTTCGATTGGAAACCAACGAAAGAGTAATGAGTCCTGGGTTTACGACTAACTATGGGTTGTGACACCATGAAGTCTTGTAGAAAACTGCGGACTTTTCGGTGGAGCTGTGGTAAATTCCTGCTCGACTTCAAAGCGTCACAACCAAAGAACTGTTTCCAACGATAAATGATCCTTCATATGAAAGAACATTTACCGTCGGAACGAGAGCTCATTTGAATATCAAACACGCGTGTGTAGTACGCCATAAAAAAGCATTCGTTGTCGTAGGGTCCGTGGTGTTGTAGCGTTCACTGTGATCCATGGACACAATGCCAGTGGTTAACTAAGAAGGCAGAAGTTGTTGAGTTACAAGCTGTGTTGTTGGATTAATGTTGTTATGGCAAATAACAACAGTCATAATGTTAAATATGTATATGATTTACCATATTTTGAGCGTAGGAAGCTCTGTCGAATATTGGACCGAATGGATAAGTGGGAGGAACTAGGTAAGACACCTGCTTGTCTATTCTGTACCTGTTGCATGTTCGGATGACATACGAAGGAGGAAAAATTGAGCAAACCAATTTGAAATCGAAAGCCAGTACGGATTGATGTTTGGTGTAGGCCTGCAATATCAGGCAAGAGATCTTTTGGAAATGGTTTAAACAGGATGCTTTAAAAAATAACGGTACTTCAGTTGCCAAACAAACCAAATCCCAAACACTCATTGCGTGTTTCAAATCATTATGAATATATGGATTAGAAAACGTTTTTAGACAAAGTATGATTCGTATTCAGAACCTTAACGATTTAATAAGTAGGTAAAGTAAGTAAATGCTTGGTTACTTGCCTGCACTGTATTTTGTATCGCAGGCACCTCATGTTAAATAGGCGATGATGCAACAGATTATTTTGATTGTAGCGTGACATATTCTCTCGTTTCCAGCAGACCGTAATTCGGCGATGTGGTAGACTGTGTTCAGTTTGGTTTAGTTATGAGCGAGTGCCTCACCTGTCTAATGCTAAGGTTAAGAATGAGTGGAGCTCTACTTTCACTTGCCTTCTGTGCCTTCATGGCGTGTGCGGGAACAACCGTACCTTTTTATGAGTAAAGGTGAAGGTAAAGATGTTATTGTGCATGTCTAAATACATATAGGTGGAGTAGAGGTGTAGTTCCATATATTCTTAACCTTGGCATTAGATGGAGGTGAGCGTTCACGATCATGCCCAGGCTGTATTATGCCTGGGGAAAGAACCCCCAGTACCCTTTGACACAGGAGGGTAGGTGCGACGCATAGCCTGCTGCTCTGCTTGTAACAGCCGACCACCATCAACCAAGGCATTACACACCATTTGTGGCAATAACACAAGTATAGTCTCGAGCTCCTGATGATGGGCATATATGTGCCCAAAACTTGTTGAGCAGATTATAAGTGCAATAAAGCATTCAGTAGCATCTGGTTGGTTTTGTTCTCTATGCTTACTAGTGCAGTACTCATTAAACAAAACATCTTGCATGTTTCAGTCCAAAATGAAATTCGCTTTTTTAATCTTACTTTCTGTGACCGTAAGAACCTTATCATGTTCATATGTGTTGTGAATTGTCTAACAACATAACAAGTGAATAATATTTTATCAGTCATATTACAAGCCGCGATGTTTCCGTCTTGTAAAGACTTGGATGTGTAGAACATCAGGGTTGGTTTCCTTGCAGAGGCAGAGATTTTTGCCTCTACCTATATCCAGAATGGCTCTGGGGCCCACATAGCCCCCATTCCGGCTGTAAACTGTGAAGCTGGCCACTTAGTTTTATTAGTGCTGATGGCAAGAATGTGTGGAAGCACACCTTCATGTCCCCTGTGTTTTCATAGCAGGTGCTTCATTAAGTACAGAGACAGCTTTGTTTCATTTTATAAGTTTAAGGTACTCCATCCACTTCTGATTCTTGTGGCAGTTGTAGTTAACATGTGTTAACTTTAATTGGAGTAAAGTATGTACAATGTCTGCTTTACAACCTGCATTTTTGCCAGAGTATTTATCTCCTTTCTTAATGTTTTACTGATATGTTATTATCTGTATATCCATTTATCCTCCCATCTAGGAGAATGCAGTGCATTGCAGCAAGAAAAAGTAAAGGTAAAGTTTTTCTGTGAATGCCATGAAGGCATATGGAAAGTGGAGGTATAACACCACTCATTCTTAACCTCACTACTGGTTGGAGGTGAGTGGTAGGCTGTGCACTGTCTTCCATGTTTCCATGGATGGCGAACCCCTGGTAACCATTGCATAGGAGGCTGAATGGCCTTCAAAGCCAGTCTGGATGCATTGGAGAAGAGGAAAATTGATTTTTTCATCCAGAAATTAAATCACAATTTTTGGGCATCCATCCCATAGCCCTAGCTACTACACTGACTACAATATTTTGGCTCCTGTATTGTAGCCAGTAGCATTTGATTTGTTTAAGGTTCTTAACACTTAATCACGTCATTGTGTGATTCAGTATTGTAAAATGGTTGACTAACCAACCAGCATACCAGTTATGACATTTTCAGAACCTGGCTGAATTAGAAACAAAGTATGCTAGCAAAGGAAAACCCTGAAAGTGTGAGAGTGGGAATATGTTGCTACTTAAGTTTTTAATCATATTTCTTGTCTCATTAAAAGACTTTAAGCATTAGCAGAGATTACAGACTTGAGCTTCCTTGTGTGGAATTTGCAGAAAGAAATATAACATATTGGTATGAAATAAACTGAAAATATATGCTGATGCAAATACATTTTCATGGTGTGACGAAACTGATTGGGCATGTTGGTTTAGCAGTACTGTGCTTGAATTACATTCTGGAGTCACTCAGTTGAAGTATTGGCTGGAGTATGCATTATCCTGATTTTTTTTTTGTGATTTCCTTGAGTACTTCAAGAGAAATACCACCATATGTTTCAGTTGACTTCTGTCTGTTAACATCACAGTAATGTGTCATTATATTAGACTTCCACAGTCATCTCAGGAGCCAGGGTAGTGTAGTTGGTATAGTGACTCACTACGGGCTGGGTGGTTCGGATATCAAATCCCAGTGGAGGGCGAGATTTTCCACACCTGTCCAGACCAGCTCTGAGGCCCACCCTGCCTCCTATACAATGGGTATTGGGTCTTCCCCAGGGGTAAAGCAGCTGGGGCGTGGTGTTGACAGTCCACCCCCATCTAGTACCGAGGTTAAAGGAAGAGTAGAGCTGTACCTCTACTCCCCCTCTGGGCCTTTGTGGCCTGTTCTAGGGTGAACTTTAGTTTACATTATCTCTCATCTGGTGAATTCTCTTTGTCTAACCTGTATCAACCAGTATGTTAATGCTTTCACTTTGTCTTTCAATTTTATGTCCTACCATGAAGGTAGATATTTTCACTGTGAAAAACATGATAAAATACTTATTTTGTGCACATATTAATGTTGGTGTGTTGGAATATCAACAAGATTATACCAGTTTGTTAAATGAGTAAAAACAGACATTTCCCTAAGTTTGTGGTCTTCTGAAAATGTGACACCGTGTAGTTTTGTAGGCACATATTAGTTATTTGAAAGAATCCATTGCCTCCATTCTCAGGATCATTTCACTCTGATGATGGAGGTGACAAGTTCCTCAGATTTTGGTACCTGCTGACCAAACTGCATGGTGTCACATCTTAGTCAGTAGACTGCAATATTGAAATTCACTGCTGTGGAAACCACGTTTCGTAAAGTCTTTAGACAATTTCTGTTAATCTATAAAACCACATTTGGTTCCTGTTCTAGGTGGCATATACATGAAGTTTGACATGATGACTATTCAGGATCTGCGCAGGGAGATTCTGAGAGGCAACTCCCCATCTGATGAACTTCTGACACATTGGGGACATCAAAATCATACCATTCTGGAGTTATTCATCCTACTTTCTGAGATGCAGCACTTTCAGGCTATGCTTGTTTTGAAACCTTTTGGTATGTTCCATATTTGAGTTTCTTAATTGTAAGTGTTCCCACTGACACTGTGTGATCAGTTTTTCTTAGAATAAATACAAATGTCAGACAAATTTTTGGAGAATGTGACTGTGTTGCCATCTGGATTTAAAGTTGTCTCATTTGGGCAAACAATAACTCAGGGTTTGTGGGTTTAGGTTTCACTTTGTGTTAACACCAACAGCACAGTGACCAGAATGCAATAAGAGAAGAGTTTGTTTTCAGTGCTGTTAACTCCAGGTGGTTTTGTGTTATATAATTTGGCATTTATATACATGAAACTAATTTATTGTGTGGTTTCCTGACACTTTATAAGAACACTGTTTGAGGTTGTGGTACTGCTGTAGGGTAGATATTTTCTTCACTACTTGTGTTTATTTATGAAATGTTCTTATTGTTTTTAATGGAATTCACTTAACCCTTTGGTGCTGGAATGAAATACATGGTCTAGCGTCTGAAGACAGGAGTTAAATAAGGGCTGAATAAGAGCATCTGTAACTGGCAACAGCCAGTTAGAGTGTTTGGAGCATTACACTGTGCTTTTACCAGTTGATTATGTTTGGTGCCAGAGGATTCAGGATACAAGCATTAAAAATGTGATCTTTCCTATGCAAAGTCAAACAAATCTAACCCTTTGAACATCAACTTAAGAGTATGCTCATGTATATAGTTGTCCACTGGGACATTCTGTGTCTCCACACCAGTGCCAAATACACATTTATTTTATGTTTTTTGAATTTTTGTGTTTGCTTAAAGCATGTAACTGCAGGAGGGTTTGAACCTTTTTTTTTCCCCTGGGTAAAACTGAATAACAAGTATGGTAGCAACACCCAAAATACTGACAAACATCTCATCTGAAGGATATGTCAGCACTAAAAAAAATCTATAAATGAAATGGTTAAATGCCTAAGGACCTTACTGAAAGTAATCTGCTGGGTGTAGGAATGATTGTCTAAAGCACATGAATAATTTGATTAAAATGACCTCACTCTTACTTTTCCTTGAAGAGTGGTGTGTGATATCACAGATAGCCCCTTATATAAAACTTTACTTCTGATGTCAACTGACCACTGTCTTAATTTATTTCAGTTGATCCTTGGTATCATCGGTTTATTTATGAAGGAGAAGAAATGTTACGACCATTGTCTAATGGCATCCGATCACTGGGTACAGACAACAAAGTACCATCAACAGAAGAGAAAGAATCAGCTGCTGCAGCAAAGGAGGCAGGTGTTGCAGTTAATGGTGAAGCATCAGGATTGCATGGCCCCTCAGGAGACAAGAACCTGGATGTTGGTCGTCATAACTTGAATTTAACTGAATCAACAGAGTACACTCACAGTAAACTCACATTTCCCCCTGAACAACAACAACCAGAAAGAAAGATCCTGAATACCATGAAGCTGTCACCAGCTCAAATTCCAGAGTCTGATAATGAAGCAGCCAGAGTTCCCAGACCTCCTGCTGGAGTGACCCCACCAACTTCAGAGGACAGGGCACGCAGGCATACACCAGATAACAAGGAAAATAATGTTCCTGTATATAGTCAACACAGAAAACTTTCAAGTAAGCAACAACAATTTTGTATTTATTTAAGATTTATTTAACAATGCTGTCAGTGGCTCAGGCTATGTAGTGTCTGAATTGTACTGTGATTGGCAAATGTTGAGTTAGAAAGGATGTGATAGAAAGTGGAAATGTCCTAATTTAAAGTACTGTCCTGACATTTGTCTGGATAGATTGAGGGAATTTATGAATAGCAGTCTATATAGCAGGTCTTCAGGGTGGCATTTTCACCCATATTAGAAGAGAATGTGATGGGTGAGTTGGTGGCACTGTTCGTTCATATTCACAGGGTCATTTTGTATTCTAGTCTTCATGTCCTATACATGCAAGTTTGTAGAAAAATAATATGGGCAAATCTCCTGAAGTCAAATGTATGAATATTTCAAAAGCAGTTTCAAAATACTTTAATAATTAACCAAAAAATATTTTAATGAGTCAGCTGTAAAGTGCTTATCAGAATTTAAGACTGCAAACACATGTGGTTTGAGCTTAGTAGTAAATTCATGCTAATTGTTTAAATTGGAAGCGCTCAGTAAATTTGGCCCACACTTGTGGCCAGAGAGTGTCAGTTGCATGGTACATGCTTACCTGGATAATATAATCTTTGGCCCTGAGAGTTCAAACCAGCATACTGCATTTATTTTAATCCTCTGATGATCAGTGGTTTCACTATGAAACTACCCAGTGCCAGTCTTTCTTAGGTAGTAGCATAGTGTTTACATATGAACCACCATGTGTGGGGTGATGCTCGTGTGGTTCAGTATTATAACCGGCTAAATCTCAAAGTCGGGAACATGAACTCCACTCAGGGAATATAACGCGTGGTAGTCACAGGAAACGTTAAGTAGCTACCGACTAGATGACAAGATGGATATTTGTGGTTAGGCCTCTTTAGGTTTATTGTCACAGTCACTTCAATTTATATACTTTAATATTCACAATCAAATTATTTGTGTCCAGCACTGTTATAAATTGTATCAACAAAATACACCTTTTTATTACCGTCACGCTTCCCCTTCAACCTGCTCACACCAGTGCCCACTAAGAAGTCCCAAACCAGCCTGTGCTAGCTTCACCGTCTCCACTCCTCAATTTCAACAGCTGTCTGACTGATGCATGCCTAAAGGTCATGGAATGTACTTTTCCCAGGGCAGTATCGTTGTAACCCTAGCTAAAAGCAAGCCGCCTCCCTTCGCGCGATAAACACAGTCATGAAATTAATATCAGTAACCTTAAAGTTCACATGCTCACAATGTACCAGTGTATAGTAGACAAGCGAAATTCTTTCTCACATAATTTTTGATCTGGCTTTGAACCAGGATCAACGGTAACAGTATGTGTTCAGAATTCACAGGCATTCATGAATTTGCACCTGACTGTGATCAGCACCCATTTTCCGAAGTGTTAAATAATGGAATAAAGATTCAAAGAACACATCCGCTACATCACATCAAACAACCCACTATTGTCATACGCCAACCATATCCTCCACAGTGCACAAGGTGTACAAGAATATGGACCTATGAAATTACTGTGACCTTCATTGTTAATAAAAATCCAACCAGATGCAACAGTATACCGATATTTATTTACTGCAAAGTCACTCTGCATGTTCCGGGTGTCACAGCACCCATCATCAGGAGTACTAAAAACTGTAACCGCAGCCTCCGGTACAGGTCATACTGTAAACTACAAGGATTAACCAGAATGAACTAACAGTGTGTGTGTTGGCTTGTTAACTTCTGATAGTAATGGGTGGTGGTACATTAACATATTTACAAAAGTCTAGGTATATAATATCGTTGAAGTTTATAAGTTAAAAACTCTTTGGATAATAAATATGAATAGTTAAAAGCGTAATAGGAAGATGCAATGGATGGAGTTAGTTAATGAAGTACTCACATACTGGTACAGCTACTTCCCTCTAACGTGGCCTGATTGGGACTGGTTTGTGCAAGTCATGTGGTAGGTATTGATTGGTTGAGCATAGGTAGTTACATAAAGTTCCAACGTGGCTAGGTCAGGACTGGTGTGTGCGGATTGTGTGGTAAGTGCGGTTTTGGGCAGGTGGTCGGTAGCTAACAGAAATAGTGGGTTATGTTCGCCACAATTTTGCTCAGGAATGAGGTTTCCATTTTGATGGAAAGTTTGGATTAGTAATTATTCATAGGGAATTAGCATTGAGGTTTTGTGGATTGGTTTGAGTAGTGACATGGTGTCTTTGGGGGAACCATATTCATGTATGTTTTGCAGGATGTGCAGTGCATAAGCAGACTGGGGATCATTGTTTTTTATGTAACGGATGTGTTCACGGTACCTAAGTGTCAGGTTTCTACTTGTCTGGCCTATGTACGACCTGTTGCATGTTTTACATGTCAGTTTGCATATGCCGCTTTTGTCGTGGTCCTGCGTTGTGTCGTGGGTTTTGGGTTTGGTTAGTTGTTGCAGTGTGTTTGTACTTTTAAAGGCTATCTTTATGTCATTCTGTTTGAAGAGGTTGGTTATCATTCTGAATTTGGAACTGTGATAAGTGAAGGTGGCCCATTTATTGTTGTTGCCGTTGTTGGTTGTGTTCATCTGGGTTTTACATTGTATTTGTGCTCTCAGTTTGACCATGTGATGAATGGGGAATTTATTGTTGTTTGCTGTGGTTCGTATTTTTTGCTGTTCTGCTATTCTCCTTTCAGTTGAGAGTGGTAGTGAGAACATCCTGTTGATCAGGTAGCGGTAGGCTGCCATTTTGTTTTCGGTAGGTGCTGTGACACCCGAAACATGTAGAGTGACTTTGCAGTAAATAAATATCTGCATACTGTTGCATCTGGTTGGATTTTTATTAACATTCAATTACGATGCACGGAACC
>Ga0123355_10018915_pt1 | contig 10953 bp, 8 predicted proteins | sample TergutEmb28metaG_3_FD_89872 | JGI IMG/M metagenome (GOLD analysis project Ga0123355, IMG submission 89872) | Embiratermes neotenicus P1 segment gut microbial communities from Petit-Saut dam, French Guiana - Emb289 P1 | ecosystem: Host-associated > Arthropoda: Insects > Digestive system > Gut ...
TATAAAATTTCTTTTGTTTATCTTTTTATTCATAATAAGTTTCTTCTTCTGTTATAATGTTAAATTGTATATGTTCTACTAATGTTATTTTATTGTAAGAACTCCTAATACGACTTGTATAAAAACGACTCATTGAAGATGTTATATAATTGAGAGAGTGAGGGATTATCGTAGGCTGTAACTGATACCAATTTTGTGGCAAATTCCAAAAATATAAAAATCTAATCGTTATTTGCTGCTTAAACACAGCGTCTTTTTCTAGTCTAAACCTTGTAAAATATTCCATCCTATCACTAGCTTCAAAGTTAAATCTTGGGGCAAAAGTATATAAATAATCCCTCCTGTTAGTATACCAACAAAGTTCCCAAGGCGACATATTAAGAAAAGTTTGCCAAATTTGATACTTAGTAAAATCTCTTGTTTCACTATTAGGATATGGCGACCAACTAATAGCAGAACCGGGAGTAGCATCCACATATAAATTCAAATTTCTACCACTTAAATTTCTAAAAGTAGTAATTATTGTTACCTCTTCACCAAATCTTACATCGGTTCTATCCGCTGTAACTTCTAACGAAAAAGAGTTCTCGCTCCATTCGTAATCGGATACAAACCCATCCGAACAACCGCTAAGCGAAACTGTTAAAAACAATATTACCATTATAACGTAAAACAGCGTTAATTTTTTAAATATCTTTTTCATGATTTTTTATATCTCTTATAATTATCTATTTTTTATGTATTTCTTGTCACCTTTTATTATATTATCTACCTCTACAGACAGTCAATAAAAAATAATAATTATTATCCCCTATGCTGTAGAGAGTATTTACAAGAAAAAAGGTTACATTTTTAAGAAAACTTTATATTCTTTTATACGTATGCGTTTATAGATTACTATAAACATTAATAGTAAGTTGTTATATGTGTTTATAGCTACAATTTTATAATTGTTATTATTGTTTAGTTAAATAAAATATTTTAGCTTTAAAAAACATTTTACTATTTGATAAAATATACATATAATAGTTAAGGTATGTGGCAGGGCTTTTTTAGAAACCAAGAAGTAGCGGATATCGGCATATCGGCATCGGAACAATTTAGAGTATCAACTTACGGATACTTTAGTTTTTGGCATGTCGTAATGATTTTTATTGCTATAATAATAGTGGGGATATGCGCTATTTTGTTTTTTAGAAAAAAGCACATAGAACAAGCGGTTTTAATAACTACATCCGCTATTGTTTGTACAAGTATGTTAGCGCTTCTAATATGGAGCATAGCAACGGGTGAATATAATATAGAATGGTTTGTACCGCTACATATTTGTAATGTATTCGGTATAATACTGCCTATTTGCTGTGTTAGTAAAAAATTTAAGAAATTTATTTTAGATTATGTGGTATGGATGGGTATTGGCGGAGGCATTGTAGCGATAGTTTTTCCTATAACCTCTATGGTACATATGGGAGTTTTTCATCCGACCAGTATAATGGTATGGGTGCATCATGTGGCGTTAGCGGCGCTGGGAGTCTATTATGTTTGTAGCGGAATTTACCGCCGCATAAACGTATTCCCTATGCTTGGTATTTTTACATTTTTAATAGGAACAGGCGCAATTGTAAATCATTTTACAGGCAGTAACTTTTTGTTTACCAATCCCGATAGATTGGTACAGCCAATGTACGGAATGGTAGCTATTTTCGGAAGATGGGGTGTACTTGTAGTAATCGCCAAAATTTATGCGATATTTATTGCAATTCATTTTGTATATAGGTGGTTCGAAAGGCGCAGACACCTAACTGTTAGGCAGTTTGTTACAGAAAGTTGGTTTGTTAGAAAGGTAATAAAATCTAAGCTGATTTCCGAAGTTATTACTTTTACAACAAAGAAAGTAAAAAGTACCGCAACCGGCATAAATAATAAAATTAAAAATAAAACCGCCCGAAAAGCAATATTACTTACCGAACGGTTTGTTAATTGTATAAAAACCTCTAATATCCTAATAAAGCTATACGATACAGAATTAGCCAGCCTTACCGATGCCGACTACCTTATAGAAACTTTTAATAAAAGCGGACTTATAGAAAAACTTGCTACCGAGTTTAGCTTACAAGAGCTTAACGAATTAAAAAGTTTACCAATGGACGAAATTTATTTATTACCGGCGGGTACAAATTAGATTAAAAAAAAATGATTACTTTATAGAAATATATTTAAAAAATTAAAACATCACCGTAAACTCACTACCTTGCCCTAGCGTACTTTTTACGCTGTAACCGGCTCCGTATAGATTACAAATATGCTTTACTATTGATAATCCTAATCCTGTTCCTATGCTTGTTCGAGAGGTTTCTTCTCTAAAAAATCTTTCGAAGATTCTTGATAAATTTTCTTTAGCGATACCTTTGCCTGTATCTTTTACCTTTAGGACGGCTCTTGTGCCGTCTTTTTTTATACGTACCGTAATAATACCCTCTTCTTGCGTATATTTAATTGCATTATCAATTAGATTAGACAGTAATTCGATAATTTTTTCTTTGTTCGCCTTTATAGTAACAGGCTCAATTTTTTGCACCAGCTTAAGATTTTTTTCGGCAATTCTTGGGTTATGAGTTGTAATAACCTCTAAAGCAATTTTTTCTAAATCAACATTTTCTACCGCTAATTTCGCACTTCCCTCTAAGGCTGATAAACTTAGCATATCACCTAAAAGCGCTAACATCCTGTTTGCCCCTGTTATTATCCGCCCTACAAATTCCTCTTTATAGCTTTCTTCTTTTTTCAGCATTTCGGCATAGCCTAAAATTGATGTAAGCGGAGTGCTTAATTCATGGCTGGCATTTTCGAAAAAATCTTGCTTTTCTATACCTAATTTTCTAAGCTCCGTAACATTTTGCGCTATAATAAGAAGCGCCAACCGCCCCGATTGCACGGGTAAAATTCTTAATTCTATAATATCGCCGTTTGGAAGAATATAATCACAATTTGTAATTTCGTTTTGTTCAAACGCTTTTTTTGCTCTATCAACAACCTCCAGATTTCTGATTACTTGTCTTAAATCTTGATGCTCTACCTTAAACTCAAAAAACTGCTGAGCCGTTTTATTAGCTATTCTGATTTTACCGCTTTCATCCAGCGCCATAACACCTATATGAACACTTTCTACAATTGCATTTAAATTATCCTTTTGGTAGTTATATTTTTTAATTTGCTGAGACAGTTGTACTCCAACCGCATCAATATCGAATAAAATTTTATTAAATAGATCACCTTTTACTAATCTGATAGGAGGCTTTTCACCTTTTTTAAGATGTTTCACTTTATCTTGCACCGTGCTTATAAGCCTTTTTTGTTCTTTGTAATTTAAAAACAACACCAGTATAACAACCGCTAAAATTATGATTAGACTGGCTAACAGTCCTATTACGGCATGAAGACCGCTTGATGATATGAATGTTTGATGTATCATTTTTCGTTTCTTTTATCTTTTATTAAACTACTATCTTTTATTAAACTACGCAAAGTTAAAAGTAAAGTTATTATTACAATATCTAATAAGTCAACACTTTTTACTTCTTACCTTTTACTTTTTACTTAAATTATAAACTGTTTTTGTTTTTAATCCGCCTACGGCAAGATTACCCAATCCTATACCCTATTCCCCTTACCGATTCTATTTTCTCACCGTTATCGCCTAACTTCTGTCTTAGATTTTTTATATGAATATCAACCGTTCTACTTTCGCCTGTGTATTCGTAGCCCCATACCTCTTGTAAAATCTTTTCTCTGTCTACTACAGCACCTGCATTTAACATTAAAAACTTTAATAATTCAAACTCTCTATGAGTTAAATCAATTTTATTTTCGCTACTAAAAACAACTCTTGTATTTAAACATAATTTAAGATTGCCTGCTATTAATTCACCGATGTCGTTGACACTGCCGCCGCTCTTGCGTAAATTTGCTCTGACTCTGGCAAGAAGCTCTAATACCGAAAACGGCTTTACAACATAATCATCCGCTCCGGCATCTAAACCTTGTATTCTATGAATCTCGCTATTTTTAGCGGTAACTAAAATAATACGGGTATCGCTTGCTGAAAAATTCTCTCTAAACTTTTTTAATGCTTCAACTCCGTCTAAATTAGGCAACATTATATCCAGCAATATAAGATGAGGCAAAGTGTTTTTACACTCCGCTAACATATCAATAGCGTTATCGAATGCTTTATAATTGTAGCCCTCGCCCTCAACCGCATACGAGATAAGTTCTCTTATAGCTTCGTCGTCTTCTACGATGTATATTAAGTTTTTGTTTTGATTTTCGTTCATGATGTTTTTTTTAAATAATAGACTTGTTTCCTAACCTAATGCGGCTGGATAAAATGTGAATTTTTGCGGAAAATTTGCTGTTTTTTTTAAGAACGGAGATAGCATAGCTATTTTGATGAATTAAAAAAATAACAAATTTAACCAAAAATAGGTATTTTAGACATTGCCGCAATGGGTTAGAAAAAACAAGTCTAATATGCAGAGAACAGATTGCTTCCATACTTTTTTTTAAAAAATGGCCTTTTTTATTCTTCACTTTTCTTTCACTGTGTAAAAACTTATATTATAAAATTTTTACACTTTTCCTCTCTCCTGTTTTAGCAAATATAACCCATTGAGCAATATTCTCGGCGTGGTCGCCAATCTTTTCTAAATATTTACCCGCCATTAAAAAGTAAATCATTTGGTCGGCATGGTCGGATTTTGTCTTTAACATCTTAATCATTTTTTTCTTTAATTGGCTAAATAGTTCGTCCATTTTATCATCCGTTTCTATAACTTTTTTAGCCAAGACTATATCTTGCTTTACAAAACTATCAACGCTATCACGCACCATAACTCTGCTAAGCTCCGCCATTTGCGGCAGAATCTCTAACTTTGGCTGATACTCCTCTTCGTAAAGAGCAATAACTATATCGCATAGGTCTCTGGCTTGGTCGCCAATCCGCTCTAAGTCGGTAATAATTTTAAGCGCTGCGCTAATAGTTCTTAGGTCTCTGGCTACAGGCTGTTGAGTAAGCAAAATCTTAAGAGCTTTAGATTCTATCTCATTTTTTAGAGCGTCTATACCCCGCTCTTGTGTGATTACTTGATGAGCCAATTCTAAATTTTGATCAATGAGTGCCTTTGCACTATCGTCAATGGCTCTTTCTACAAGCGCCCCCATATGCACTAATTCTAGGTTTAGTGTTTCTAATTGTTTGTCAAATTTATTTCGTAACACGGCTTTGTCTCCTATATTTTATTTTTTTATACATTATAGATAAGTTAACACTTTTTAATTTTTACTTTAACTTTATTTGATATGAGTAACTTTTATATTAGATAAATAAATCCGCCTACAACGGCTTATCCAAATCTTCCTGTAATATATCTTTCGCACTTTTCATTTTTCGGATTACTAAATAACTCTTGCGTTGGGGCAAATTCTAGCATTTCTCCAAGTAAAAAAAACGCAGTTTTATCCGAAATTCTTGTTGCCTGTTGCATGTTATGCGTTACAATAACAATCGTGTACTGTTTTTTTAACTCCTCGCATAATTCCTCTATAATCCCTGTGCTTATAGGGTCCAGTGCCGAAGTCGGTTCGTCCATAAGTAATATCCTAGGCTCTACCGCTAGCGCCCTTGCTATACAAAGACGTTGTTGCTGACCGCCGGATAGTTGAAGCCCTGATTTATTAAGTTTATCCTTTACTTCTTCCCAAAGTCCCGCTCTAACCAAACTTTCATTAACTATTTTATCTAAATGCACACGCTTTCTTATACCATGAGTTCTTGGACCAAAAGCAATATTGTCATAGATACTCATAGGAAAAACATTTGGCTTTTGAAAAACCATGCCAACTTCTTTTCTAAGTTTATTAACATTGCGTTTAGGGTCGAAAATATCAGTATCTTCAATAAAGATTTTTCCCTCTACTCTACAACCCTCGATAAGGTCTACCATTCGGTTAAAGCATTTGAGTAAAGTAGTTTTACCGCAACCGCTAGGACCGATAAAAGCAGTGATTTCATGTTCTAAAACATTCATATTTACTTTTTTTAAGGCTTGAAAGTCGCCATAATATAAATCAAGGTCTTTTACCTCTATAACTGTTTTTGTTGTTTCACTCATATATTTTTTTTCCGATATGTTATTTATAACATATTTTTTATTGCTTGTCAAATTTCCTCTTAAATAAAATGCTGGCTAATCTTTTCTTTCGCTTTACCTTTTTCTCTCCTCCCGCTAAGCGTTTTTGCAGTTGAGTTACAATCAGCGTAGCTGAAACATTTAGAACAATAACAATAATAATAAGCAGACTGGCTGTTGCAAAAGCAGCAGGAACTAAGCCGTCTTCGGATACTAAATTATACAGAGCAACAGCTAAAGTAGTAGCAGGATTAAAATAACCGCCCGGCATAGGTCTCATAGTAGCACCCATAGTAAACATAAGCGCCGCCGATTCTGCCGTCATTCTGCCGACTCCTAATATAACCGCTGCCAAAATACCTGGGATAGCAGACGGAATTACAACTTTCCATACCGTCTTAACCTTACCTGCTCCTAACGCAAGGCTTCCTTCTCTAAAAGCATCAGGCACCGACAACAAAGCTTCTTCTGTTGCTCTAACCGTAACGGGAATTATCATAATCGCTACTGTAAGCGAACCGCCTAAAATAGATAATCCCCAACCGAACATAAGCCCAAAGAACATCATTCCAAATAAACCAAAAACAATACTTGGCATACCTGCAAGCGTTTCTACGGCAAGACGCACAACTTTTACTAAGCGGCTGCCTTTTTTAGCATACTCTACTAAATAAATAGCTGTAAATATCCCTAACGGAAATGCAACAACAGATGCAACTGCTATAACCATAAGTGTAGCCACTATAGAGGATGCAATCGTTGTTTCTAATCCTGTTACAACACGACCGAATAAAAGACTAAAACTAAGATGATGTACTCCGTTAGTAAGAATAAAAAATATTATAAAAATAAGAGCAAAAACCGCAAAAGCTGCTGCCGCTACAGAAGTAATTTTTAATATAAACGGAATATGTTTTGTAACTACAAACGATTTAGATATACGAGAGTCTTTTTTACTTATAATATTTTCACTTGTATCATCAAATACATCAATAACTAAAGCTTTTTCTTTAATTGATTTTGTTTTCTTATCCGGCAATACTGAGACACCTATAGAAATTGCCGCTAAATTCTGATGTTGTAATAACTCCTGACTTGCTATTGATTGCTTTTCTTGCTTTAATTCAACTTCATTATCTACACTTGCTATCGCCTTAGCAGGCCGTCTGCTTATTTTACCAAAGAACCATAATATCCGCCTTTTTGCCACTTGCAACCAACTCTCGCCTGTTTTAGTTCCGCTTTTAACCATATTAAAAATTAAATTTATTGTAAAAACAAATGCAAGCAGCACAACACCTGTAGCAATTAACGCACCTCGATGTAAAATACCGGCATATCCTTGTTCTTCTACTATATGACCCGTCATAACCCTAAACGAACCAAACAAACCCGGAACCATTCTGATACTTCCGCCCTGTACCATAACAACCGCCATAGTTTCACCGATAGCTCTGCCAATCCCTAAAATAAGAGCGGCAAACACTCCGCTCTTAGCAGCAGGCAATACTACTCTAAACACCGACCTTGATTTTGTAGCCCCTAAAGCAAGAGCGCCTTCCATATAAGATTTGTCTACAGCATCTAAACTGGCTCTTGCCAACGCTACGGTTATAGGTAAAATCATAATCGCTAAAACAATCCAAACCGACAATAATCCCATACCTGTACCTATATTGCTAAATCGCCCTAGTCCGGGAATTCTAAACGGAAAATCAAATAATCCGAAAAATGTCATTGTAGACCTTCTTGGTAATAATACCGCAACAGCAAAGAAACCGTATACAATACTCGGAATACCTGCAAGAAGATTTATAACTTGAATTAATATAGGTCTTAGTTTTTTAGGACAAAATTTTGATAAAAATACAGCTGTTAAAACTCCTAAAGTACCGCCGATTACAACCGCTCCGCTCATAGCTGCAAGCGAACCTATTATAGTATAAAATATACCGTAAGAGCCTTCAAAATAAGGGTTAAATACATCATCTTGATTAGGTGCCCATTCTCTGCCAAAAATAAATCTAAAAATACCAATGTGCCAAAAAGCAGGCAAGCTATCCATAATAAGAACAAAAAATATGCCGATTACAATTATAATTGTAAATACAGCACAACCTAAAAAGATTCGTTTAAATAAAGTCTCTATGTACATTTGTGTTGTTAGGCTATTGAGTAAGAACAATACAAAGCCCGCTAACCCCGCCCACATAAAGCTGTACATAAAAGCAAAGTAAACAGTAGTATTAGATAAAGCATACGAAATAAAAACACCTGTAAAAATAGTAATCATTTTTACCAATACCGCCAAAAGAGCACCTTTTGATATATGATTTAGCCTTTCGTCGTAAATATTTTTCCATTCGAATATTTTTACAATAGGAAAAATTTGTAAAGTAAATATGCCAAATAAAAAACCATACCAAAACCAGTACCTACCGGATTTTTTCTGTCCGCGTACCGGTCTATGCTCGCCTATAGATGACGGTTTATAATCTAGTTGTTCTGCTATTTCCATAAAGTATTTGAATAATAGAAAGTGCTAAATAATCGTGATGCTTAAAAAATATCCTTTGTAGGGGGCGATTGTAGTCGCCCCCTACGATTTTAAACAACAATAAATCATAAATATTTAGCACTCCCAAATATATAGGTCTTATAGGAAATTCCAGTGCGCTGGAATCTCCTATAAGACCTATGAGTGAGAAGAGTTTGTTTTTATTTTATGCCATATCTGCCCAATGTCTATATATTCCTCTAAAAATCCCTCTTAGTTGAGTCATTGTTAAGTTTGTAATATTATTATTAGGATGCACAATAATAGCAATGGTATCTATTGCGATAGTATTTTGTACGCTGTTTCCGGCTTGCGTCGCATTTAAGTTAGCACTTGCCATAGCGATAGTTCTATAACGATTTGTAGTGTGTAAAATACCGTTAACATCACCAAAGCCTACACCGGTACCGGGACCGTCTATATCAATATCCGCAACTGTTAAAGCCCAACCGGCAGGAGCCAGTTCTAAAAATCTTGCTCTTAAAGTCTGCATTATCGGAGTAACAGAAGATGAACCCCTTATAAGCACTTGGCTGCCTTCCGGACGCACCGCCGGAAACGTAAACGCTTCTCTAACACCGAGACCTGCTACCAGCGTTTGCGTAATAGTTTGTTGAGCATTTGTACTTATAACAAATTCCCAAAAAGCCCGAGTTAAAGGTTCTAAATTATTTAACCCGACATGAGTATTATAAGCAACAATAAAAGGTCTGGAAACAGGGAAATCAGCCGCTGTGTGGGTTCTTCCGTCTATTGTAATCGCTCTAACTGTAGTATTTACTGTATAACCGGACACATATCCGATAGCGTTTTCGTTAGCGGCAACTGCGGTAAGAACACCACCGTTTGTTGCTATACTTTGATGGTCCGGCGTGATAGGATTTTCGGCATTTAATTGCACAATACTATCAAACGCTGTACGAGTACCGCTGCCGTCATTACGGATAATTACATGGATACCATCGCCTGCTCCGCAAGCGGTAAAACCCAGTGTTGCCACTAAAGCAATTGCAACCGTTGCTATTATCATAAATAATTTTGTTAATTTTTTCATTTAAGTTTTGATTTTCTCCTTGTGAGGTTTTTTACTTATCTTTTTCTTTAAAAAATCATCCTCACATTTCTATGCCAACTTTGCTAAGAGGCACAATAACAGAATATCAAATACGATTATTTAATTCAAACATCTACTGTAAAGACTGTGTAAAGAATTGTAAAGACAGATTAGAACTTTTAGTATTTTAAGGATTCCGGATTTTTGTAATTATCATTTATTGTAGAGGCGGCAGGGTGCCGTCCGCACCTTATAAAAACTTGACATCTTTTACTTTTCTATATATAATACTCCCATACTCTAGGAGAAAAACTAACTAATAATGACTAACGAAAAGCTAAAACTAATTACATCAGAATCCGTAACGGAAGGCCACCCCGACAAAGTATGCGATAGAATATCCGATACTGTTTTAGACGAAATTTTAACTCAAGACCCTAATGCCAGAGTTGCTTGCGAAACTTGCGTTACAACGGGACTTGTATTTGTATTTGGCGAAATTACTACAAGCGGCTATGTTGATATTAGCTCCGTTGCCAGAAAAGCGATTAGAGATATCGGCTACACCGAAGCAAATTTAGGATTTGATGCCGACAGCTGTGCAGTTATGAATGCGATTCATGGCCAAAGCCCCGATATTGCAATTGGCGTAGATAAAGCGTTAGAGGTTAGAAATCTTAAAAAAGCAGACAAAAAAGAAAGTACGGGAGCCGGCGACCAAGGAATGATGTACGGCTATGCCTGCCGCGAAACCGACGAATATATGCCTATGCCGATTTATTTAGCACACCGCTTAACAAGAGGCTTAGCAAAAGCAAGAAAAACAGGACTTCTCCCCTATCTTAAACCCGACGGCAAAAGTCAAGTTACAGTAGCTTACGAAAACGGCATTCCAAAAAGGATAGATACCATTGTAATATCCACCCAGCACGCAGAGGATGTTACGCTAGAGCAAATCAGAGAAGACCTTAAAAAATATATCGTTATGCCAAATGTAGCTAACTATATAGATAACGATACAAAATATCATATAAACCCTACCGGCAGATTTGTTAAAGGCGGTCCTGCAGGCGACAGCGGACTTACCGGCAGAAAAATTATCGCCGACACCTACGGCGGAATTTGTCCGCACGGCGGCGGCGCTTTTAGCGGAA
>Ga0123355_10018916_pt1 | contig 10952 bp, 1 predicted proteins | sample TergutEmb28metaG_3_FD_89872 | JGI IMG/M metagenome (GOLD analysis project Ga0123355, IMG submission 89872) | Embiratermes neotenicus P1 segment gut microbial communities from Petit-Saut dam, French Guiana - Emb289 P1 | ecosystem: Host-associated > Arthropoda: Insects > Digestive system > Gut ...
ACTTATTTTATAAGGAAAAGCAATGTAGCATTCTAAAGTATTGCAAACAGAAATATGTGAATGAGACTGTTTTATTAAACAGAAAGAAAATCATTTCCTCTATTTGCGTCTTATCTCGGCTCATTGCTAGCCGTATTAGTTGATTCATAATTGACAAACAAAGGAACTAAAGTAAGAACAAATGCACATTCGGAGTCACGTTGTTACTGTCGGGTTTTTATTATGTTAGCTGCTACGCCACAGTTAGTGTCCACGTTATGACTGGGGCCACAGATTGCTGATATGTTACAAACAGTTCAGGTGGGCCACTTTTTTGAGAAAAATTTCAAAATTGAATTTGAAACGGTTCATGTAATAAACTTTAATAACAAACCAGTACTGTAGAGAGATACAGTGGCTGTACAGCTGACAGTTGGTTAGCGGGACTGGGGATAACTGAATTGGGAAGTTGAGACAGACAACAGGATTTACTTTTGTGTGGCTTCAAGTTCTGTCAGCGGTGCTGCTGTTGAGTCGGTTCCTGTGGGACGTGTTTCGATGTTTCGAAGGGTCATGTTGCCTCCATCTTCAGGATTAAGCAGTTCTGTTAACTACACTAAACTTGTGCGTCACACGCTGCATGTTAGCTGGTGATAAAATTAATATTGTGTGAATACACACGTCTTAAACGATACGTCACAAGAGAGGTAGAATTTCCGGAATTATCTGCAGAAAACCGGTAGGAAAATGCCTTCCATAAATCTTGATCTGATCCTTCCAGTAACTCACGTAAATGCAGTTACCATTTTTTAAATAGTCTCTGTGGATTAGACAGCTTAAAAACAGAAGCTACATATCATCAGTGATCCCAATGGCCATTACTTGTTAATACAATCAGGTGGGAATTTACAGTGAAATTGAACGCGTGTCTGTAGGTATGATATTAACATATTGACAGTTGGAAATTTAGTGCAGCAGCCTCAGGAGATCAGCAGCATTGCACCGGACTGTTTATAGTGGTACATTATATAGCTTTATATATGTATATGTTGACAGGTCTGCAGAGGTACCAGTGACTGCGAACAGTTTGCGATTATTTTGGACTGAGGGAGCAGCGCATGTGATGTAACGACAGCTGCTGTTTAATGGCAGTTGATATTGACTGTAGGATCTTGGTTACAGCACTGTGTTGAAATTGCAGGAGTGACTGGCTGCTGCATCTTTTTGACGTGAGGCTGTACGAGGACCGCGGACGTTCATTACAATTGGGGAGCGGCGGTACGGAGCAGAGTGACAGTGATCATAAGGAACACTGAACACTGCAGAGTGACAGAGACCATAAGGAGCAGTGAACACTTCACAGTGACAGTGACCAACCTGTCACTCATCATGCAATATTATCAATATGTGTAGTGAAGATTAGTGTCCTTTCAGCTGCTGAAATCCCTGTTTGAATTCTCTCCACAGTGCGCCTGTAGAACAGCGGTGTGTTGAAGGTTTAGGCGAGGTGTGCAAAACTGCACTAAATAAAGTTTCCTTAAGTTGTTAGAAAAGGTGATGACGCTAGGTCATATGTAGTTGCTTTGGAGTTTAATGCAAGCAGAATTGGAACATAGAGGAAGGGCTGAAATCTTCTATGAAAACTGTAATAAACTAAAAGTATCAACAACTGTTGTACCAGTGGAACTGACGGCAATCTTAACGCTGTGCAACACTGTAGAGAGGTTTTTGTGTGATGACAGTTGTATATCGTGTTTTATCGTAGTTTGATATTTTATTCTACTTACAGTAGATATAAATAAGAAATAAGGTACTTGGCTAAAAAGAAAAAAATAAATTGTCTTAAATTCTGAACAATTCATACTCTTCCAGGTTTGTTGAGGTTTTCGCAGTTAGATTCATATTACACTGTCAAAAAAATAATACTCTTTAGACAGCATAAGTTAAGGAGGAAATTGTTAGGGTCCTGTTTCTCTGGCAGAATATCTGGCCAGCATAATTGATAGAGTGGGCCACACACAAACACATATATGTTATCAGCATTATAATATTGAGGAGTTATAGGTTAATGTGAAACTGTTTAATGTTGATAAGCAAAAGTAATACTTTCATAAAAGCAAAATTTGAGGAAATTCAAAACTTTTAGGAAAGAATCCGAAAATTTCTAAAAATGTACAAGTTGGTAATGAATACTGCAATTTTGCTTGGCATTTGGGAATTAAATGGCCAGGAGTTGGAGGTGGTTAATTCTCTGCTTAACAAAGGTGCAAGCACGTGCTTTGAAAACGGTGATGGAAAAAATCTTTTGGATTTGGCTGAAGAAAGTGAAATTGTAGAGAATATTGAGGCGTTGATAAGCTCTAGTTTAGAGGAAGACGGGAAACCCTCAGACACAGAGAGACTAGAGTCACACAATGAAAATGAGCTTGAGGAAAATGTGTTCTTTGACAAAGAAAAGGATGGAAAAGCCGCGTGGAACAAAGCAGCGGCAGAAGGAAACTTAGAGTCATTAGAGACCATATGGAGTTGGGCTAAGGAAGCGGAATTAACAACAGAAGAATTGTTGCTGGCAAGAAATGAGGAAGGAGAAACTGCCGTGCATTTGGCAGCACAGGGAAATCACGTGAGGGTGTTAGAGAAATTGTGGGATTGGGCTGAAGAAGAGCAAATAAATGGAAATGAGATAAAGAAAAAAATGTTCCTTGCCAAAGACAAGTATGGAAAAACCGCGTGGCAAAATGCAGCAGCGAAAAGGAATTTAGAGTCGTTAGAAACAATAAGGCGATGGGCTAATGAAGTTGAATTAACCCCTGATGAAATGTTACAGGACCAAGATGAGGAAGGACTTACTGCCTTGCAATTGGCAGTGGAGGGAAACAATGTTGAAATATCAGAGACACTGGGGGTTTGGGGCGAAAAGACCGAAAAGAATCCAAATAATTTAAAGAAAAAAAAATTTTTAATCAAAGACAAATTAGGAAACAATGCGTGGCACTATGCAGCATATTTCGGCAACATAGAGGCATTACACACACTGTGGATTTGGGCTAAGGAAGCGGAAATAAGACCAGATGATTTGTTGCTAACACGAAATGAGGAAGGAGAAACTGCCTTGCATTTGGCAGCACGGGAAAACCATGTAGGGATGTTAGAGATATTGTGGGATTGGGCTGAAGAAGAGCAAATAAATGGAAATGAGATAAAGAAAAATCTGTTCCTTGCCAAAGAAAAGAATGGACAAACCGCGTGGCACAAAGCAGCAGCAAACGGGAAATTAGAGTCATTAAAAACAATATGGAGATGGGCTAAGGAAGCGGAATTAACCCCCGTTGAATTGTTACTGGACCAAGATAAGGACGGACTTACTGCCTTCCACTTGGCAGTACTGGGAAATGAAGTTGAGATATTAGAGACACTGTGGGTCTGGGCCGAAAAGGCTGAAAAAAATTCAAATGACTTAAAGAAAAAAATAACTTTAATCAAAGATAAATTAGGGAAAACAGTGTGGCACCATGCAGCATATATCGGCAGCATAGAGGCATTAGACACACTATGGAGTTGGGCTAAGGAATTGCAACTAAGACCTGATGATTTGTTGCTAACACGAAGTGAGGAAGGAGAAACTGCTTTGCACTTGGCAGCACGGGGAAAGAATACAGGAATGTTAGAGAAATTGTGGGATTGGGCTGAAGAAGAGCAAATAAATGGAAATGAGAAAAAGAAAATTCTGTTCCTTGCAAAAGACAAGAATGGACAAACCGCGTGGCACAAAGCAGCAGCGAACGGGAATTTAGAGTCGTTAAAAACAATATGGAAATGGGCTATGGAAGCGGAATTAACCCCAGCTGAATTCTTACTGGACCAAGATAAGGACGGACTTACTGCCTTCCACTTAGCAGTAAAGGGAAACGAAGTTGAAATATTAGACTCACTGTGGGTCTGTGTCGAAAAGGCCCAAAAGTATTCAAATGAATTAAAGAAAAAAGTAATATTAACCATAAACAATTTAGGGTACACAGTGTGGCACTTTGCAGCATATTTCGGAAGCATAGAGGCATTAGACACACTATGGAGTTGGGCTAAGGAAGCGGAAATAAGACCAGATGATTTGTTGCTAACACGAAATGAGGAAGGAGAAACTGCTTTGCATTTGGCAGCACGAGGAAACCATGTAGGAATGTTAGAGAAATTGTGGGATTGGGCTGATGAAGAGCAAATAAATGGAAATGAGATAAAGAAAAAACTTTTCCTTGCCAAAGACAAGTATGGACAAACCGCTTGGCACAAAGCAGCAGCGAAAGGCAGTTTAGAGTCTTTAGAAACAATATGGAGATGGGCTAAGGAAACTGAATTAACCGCAGATGAATTGTTACTGGACCAAAATGACTACGGACTTACTGCCTTCCACTTGGCAGTACTGGGAAACCAAGTTGAAATATTAGAGACACTGTGGGTCTGGGTCGAAAAGGCCCAAAACAATTCAAATGAATTAAAGGAAAAAACCATTTTATCAAAAAACAATTTGGGGAACACTCTGTGGCACTTTGCTGCATATTTCGGCAGCATAGAGGCATTAGACACACTACGGAGTTGGGCTAAGAAAGCGGAATTAAGTGATTTGTTGCTGACACGAAATGTGGAAGGAGAAACTGCTTTGCATTTGGCAGCACGGGGAAGCCATGTAGGAATGCTAGAGAAATTGTGGGATTGGGCTGAAGAAGAGCAAGTAAATGGAAATGACATAAAGAAAAAACTGTTCCTTGCCAAAGACATGTATGGAAAAACTGCGTGGCACAAAGCAGCAGCGACACGGAATTTAGAGTCATTAAAAAAAATATGGAGATGGTCTACGGAAGCGGAATTAACCCCAGATGAATTGTTACTGGACCAAGATGAGGAAGGACTTACTGCCTTCCACTTGGCAGTAGAGCCAAACAATGTTGAAATATTAGAGACACTGTGGGTCTGGGTCGAAAAGGCCCAAAATAATTCAAATGAATTAAAGAAAAAAATCTTTTTAACCAAAGACAAATTAGGTTACACGGTGTGGCACCATGCAGCATATTTCGGCAGCATAGAGGCATTGGACACACTATGGAGATTGGCTAAGGAAGCGGAACTAAGACCAGATGATTTGTTGCTAACACGAAATGAGGAAGGGGAAACTGCTTTGCACTTGGCAGCACGGGGAAACCATGTAGGAATGTTAGAGAAATTGTGGGATTGGGCTGAAGAAGAACAAATAAATGGAAATGAGATAAAGAAAAAACTGTACCTTGCCAAAGACAAGAATGGACAAACCGCGTGGCACAAAGCAGCAGCGAACGGGAATTTAGAGTCATTAGAAAAATTATGGAGATGGGCTAAGGAAGTGGAATTAAACCCAGATGAATTGTTACTGGATCAAGATGAGGACGGACTTACTGCCTTCCACTTGGCAGTGCAGGGAAACAAAGATGAAATATTAGACACAATGTGGATCTGGGTCGAAAAAGCGCAAAATAATTCAAATGAATTAAAGAAAAAAATCATTTTAACCAAAAACAAATTAGGTTACTCTGTGTGGCACCATGCAGCAAATTTCAGGAGCATAGAGGCACTAGGCACACTATGGAGTTGGGCTAAGAAAGCGGAAATAAGACCAGATGATTTGTTGCTAACAGGCAATGAAGAAGGAGAAACTGCTTTGCACTTAGCAGCACGGGAAAACCATGTAGGAATGTTACAGAAATTGTGGAATTGGGCTGGAAAAGAGCAAATAAATGGAAATGAGATAAAGAAAAATCTGTTCCTTGCCAAAGACAAGAATGGACAAACCGCGTGGCACAAAGCAGTAACGAAAGGCAACTTGGAGTCATTAGAAACGATATGGAGATGGGCTAAGGAAGCTGAATTAACCCCAGTTGAATTGTTACTGGACCAAGATAAGGACGGACTTACTGCCTTCCACTTGGCAGTAAAGGGAAACGAAGTTAAAATATTAGAGACACTGTGGGTCTGGGTGAAAAATGCCCAAAGGAATCCAAATCACTTAAAGAAAAAAATCATTTTAACAAAAGACAATTTAGGGTACACCGTGTGTCACCATGCAGGATATTTCGATAGCATAGAGGCATTAGACACACTATGGAGTTGGGCTAAGGAAGCAGAACTAAGACCAGATGATTTGTTGCTGACACGAAACGAGGAAGGAGAAACTGCTTTGCACTTGGCAGCACAAGGAAACCATTTAGGAATGTTAGAGAAATTGTGGGGGTGTGCTGAAGAAGAGCAAATAAATGGAAATGAGATAAAGAAAAATTTGTTCCTTGCAAAAGACAAGAATGGACAAACCGCGTGGCACAACGCAGTAGAGAAAGGCAACTTGGAGTCATTAGAAACGATATGGAGATGGGCTAAGAAAGCTGAAATAAACTCAGTTGAATTGTTACTGGACCAAGATAAGGAAGGACTTACTGCCTTCCACTTGGCAGTAAAGGGAAACGAAATTGAAATATTAGACTCACTATGGGTCTGGGTCGAAAAGGCCCAAAACAATTCAAATGAATTAAAGAAGAAAGTCATTTTAACCATAAACAATTTAGGGCACACTGTGTGGCACTTTGCAGCGTATTTCGGCAACGTAGAGGCATTAGACACACTATGGAGTTGGGCAAAGAAAGCGGAACTAAGACCTGATGATTTGTTGCTAACACGAAATGAGGAAGGAGAAACTGCTTTGCATTTGGCAGTACGGGGAAACCATGTAGGAATGTTAGAGAAATTGTGGGGGTGTGCTGAAGAAGAGCAAATAAATGGAAATGAGATAAAGAAAAATCTGTTCCTTGCCAAAGACAAGTATGGACAAACCGCGTGGCACAATGCAGCAGCGACAGGGAAATTAGGGTCATTAGAAACAATATGGAGATTGGCTAAGGAAGCGGAACTAACCCCAAATGAATTGTTACTGGACCAAGATGAGGACGGACTTACTGCCTTCCACTTGGCAGTACTGGGAAACCAAGTTGAAATATTAGAGACACTGTGGGTCTGGGTCGAAAAGGCCCAAAATAATTCAAATGAATTAAAGAAGAAAATCATTTTATCCAAAAACAAATTAGGGAATACTGTGTGGCACCATGCAGCATACTTCAGCAGCACAGAGGCATTAGACACTTTATGGAGTTGGGCTAAAGAAGCCGAACTAAGACCAGATGAATTGTTGCTAACACGAAATGAGGAAGGAGAAACTGCCTTCAACTTCGCAGCACGGGGAAACCATGTAGGAATGTTAGAGAAATTGTGGGATTGGGCTGAAGAAGAGGAAATAAATGGAAATGAGATAAAGGAAAAGCTGTACCTTGCCAAAGACAAGAATGGACAAACCGCATGGCACAAAGCAGCAGCGAACGGGAATTTAGAGTCATTAGAAAAAATATGGAGATGGGCTAAGGAAGTGGAATTACCCCCAGATGAATTGTTACTGGACCAAGATGAGGACGGTCTTACTGCCTTGCACTTGGCAGTACATGGAAACAAAGATAAAATATTAGACACACTGTGGGTCTGGGTAGAAAAAGCGCAAAATGATTCAAACAACTTAAAGAAAAAAGTTATTTTAACCAAAAACGAATTAGGGTACACAGTGTGGCACCATGCAGCATATTTCGGCAGCATAGAGGCATTAGAAAAACTATGGATTTGGGCTAAGGAAGCGGAAATAAGACGTGACTGTTTGTTGCTAACAGGAAATGAGGAAGGAGAAACTGCTTTGCACTTGGCAGCACAGGAAAACCATGTAGGAATGTTAGAGAAAATGTGGGATTGGGCTGAAGAAGAGCAAATAAATGGAAATGAGATAAAGAAAAATCTGTTCCTTGCCAAAGACAAGAATGGACAAACCGCGTGGCACAATGCAGTAGCGAAAGACAACTTGGAGTCATTAGAAACGATATGGAGATGGGCTAAGGAAGCTGAAATAACCCCAGTTGAATTGTTACTGGGCCAAGATAAGGACGGACTTACTGCCTTCCACTTGGCAGTAAAGGGAAACCAAATTGAAATATTAGAGACACTGTGGGTCTGGGTGGAAAGGGCCCAAAAGAATTCAAATGAATTAAAGAAAAAAATCTTTTTAACAAAAGACAATTTAGGGTACACTGTGTGGCACTTTGCAGCATATTTCGGCAGTATAGAGGCATTCGACACACTATGGAGTTGGGCTAAGGAAGCGGAACTGGGAACTGATGATCTGTTGCTAACACGAAATGAGGAAGGAAAAACTGCCTTCAACTTGGCAGCACAAGGAAACCATGTAGGAATGTTAGAGAAATTGTGGGATTGGGCTGAAAAAGAGCAAATAAATGGAAATGAGATAAAGAAAAACCTGTTCCTTGCCAAAGACAAGTATGGACAAACCGCGTGGCACAATGCAGCAGCGAAAGGCAATTTAGAGTCATTAGAAACAATATGGAAATGGACTAAGGAATTGGAATTATCCCCAGATGAATTGTTACTGGACCAAGATAAGGACGGACTTACTGCTTTGCACTTAGCAGTACAGGGAAACCAATTAGGAATACTAAACACACTGCGGGTCTGGGTCGAAGAAGCGGAGGTGAATGCCAGTTAATTAAAAAAAAATTTATTGGCCAAAGACCATCAAGGATACAGATTGTGGGACCGAGCAGCACAATTTTAGAGACATTAGATACATTAAAGAATATGACAAAAACCGGAACTAACCCGAGATGAATTGTAGCTAGTTCAAAATATGGAAGGAAGTTCTACCTTGCAAAATGGAGCACAATGAAACCAAGTAGGAATATTACAGGAATTGGGTTTTTGTCCGAAGAATAAGCAACATAATCCAAACGAGGTAAAAAATGTTACTTTCCAAATACAATTACGGAAACATCGCTTAGCACCGAACAGCAGAAATGGGCAGTTTAAATTCATTAGTGTAATTACATAGATTAGCAAAGGAATCTGAGCTAATGCTACGTCATTTGGTTCTGACCAAAGTCGTTTTCTTACAGGAACTTTGGTGTGGAATTTTCTTTATATTTGAGGTAACCACAATTAAGCTGTGTGAGGTATTGTTAGTACCCTTCTTTTTTTCTCTTTTTTAAACGGTTTTTATTGCTTATGCTCTTAAGATGCTATTTTTGATCTAATGGTCATGACAGACTGGATATTCATCAATTCATTCATTACACCACATTTAATGAACCACACGCTATTTTATCAAAATAATATTAAATTCCACATTTTCACAAGGCATTTAAAAAATATTTTAATTTCTAAATTTTTTGATAAAGCCTGATGATGGGCATATCGGGCAAAAAAATATACGTGATTGTAACGGGATCTATAGTGCAATAAATGTAGTTGTATTGCTTGGTAAATTTAATAATTAAACCAGTATTAAAAGTCATTTATTAGGATCCTATTCGCAAACATTCACACAGAAAATAGATACAATAAATTATATAAAAAATAAACAACTTCAAACATTTTGCATGAGTTGAGCAAACAGTCTTGCTGAGTTGACAATTCACGCCTCTTGATGTGATGCACTAAGAGGTCACATCCCAGAAGTCTTGAATATAACAAATTACTACTTTACTTCATGCAGTCTTTCAGTATGTCTCTTCAGATCACGTTTCAGAGTGAAACTCTCACCACAATGACAGGGGAAATGTTTCTCACCACTGTGCAGTCTCACATGTCTCTTCAAACTGATCTGCCCAGTGAATGCATTCCCACATACCAAAAACACAAAGCCCTTTCCACCACACTGTACCATAAGGTGTCACATAAAGTACCCTCTGACAGTGAAAGGTTATGACATATTGCACATGTTTATATTTTGTCACCAGTCTGTATCATAAAATTAAGTTTAATTGCACTTTGAGTGATAAAACCTTCGTTACACATTGCACTCAGGTGGGGATGATCATTGGTATGTACCCTAGGATGGTCAGTTAAGGCCCTATCTGTGTGAAGTGCACAATGCATGTATGGCACAAATATGTTTTCCCTCCAATTTGTGTTCTCACGTCCCTATCGAAATTTCGATTTATTATGAAGACTCCCCACATACAGAGTACACGTGCTTTTCCCCTCTGTGTTACTTAGTGTGCTGATTTAAATCCGATACGCACTTGAAAGCTTTACCACACAGACCACAACAAGACAGCCACTCCACTGTATGCAATGTGTTATGTTTCTCACGATTGCCTTTCTAAATAAACCGCTGGCCACAAACAGAACACTGGTATTTTTTCTCACCTGTGTTCAACTTCATGTGTAAATTCAACTTTTGCACACAGCACACTGCTGGTGTTTTGAAGGCACAGAAATGTGGTTGTTTGAGCAGCCATAAGAACGTTATTTTTGTACACCAGACACTACGCTATGGCCAGCAATGGTAAATGTTGTGTTTCCACTACAATTAGCTAAGAATGAAACTCTTGTTTCACAAGTGACTCACTTTCCTTACTGTCTCAGTTCTAAGTCATCACACCATAAGAGATGTCTGTCTGAAGTGATCTCATTTCCCCTCCCCAACAACCCGGTACACAAAATCTCACCTTTGACATACTGAAACATCTTGGCCCATTCTTGTTTTTACAATCTGATGACAAACTGACAGCTGATACTGATGACACTGTACTATCACCATGACTGACAGCACCATCCAGTGTAGCAGCAGTCTACAGAAAGAGAATAAAGACAATTTCAATGTTTTGCTTAAATGTACATGTCAGATATTCTGATGTTCTGAAACTGTAGCACATATCACTCCATGTGCAATATTCTTGTTCAATATACATGTCAGATATACTGATATTATGAACTGTATCATATGTCATTCCATGTGCAATATTCTTGTTCAATATACATGTCAGATATACTGATGTTATGAAACTGTATCACATGTCACTCCATGTACAATATTCTTGTTCAATATACATGTCAGATATACTGAT
>Ga0123355_10018917_pt1 | contig 10952 bp, 7 predicted proteins | sample TergutEmb28metaG_3_FD_89872 | JGI IMG/M metagenome (GOLD analysis project Ga0123355, IMG submission 89872) | Embiratermes neotenicus P1 segment gut microbial communities from Petit-Saut dam, French Guiana - Emb289 P1 | ecosystem: Host-associated > Arthropoda: Insects > Digestive system > Gut ...
AGACATTCCTAGCCTACCTGCTATCTGCTTCTGGGTGATACGGCGGTCATGCTTGATCAGTTCATCAACCTGTTTTTGATGCTTGTCATCTGTCACGGAAACCGGCCTTCCACTGCGAGGTTGTCAACAATATTGGCACGACCTGGTTCACATTCACGAAATTTAATGGCCCAATGATTTACTGTAGTTCTGTTAACAGTGTTTTCACCACACACAGCCTGTAAACGGCGATGAATTTCAGCTAGCATTATGTTTTCGGCACTTAAAAATTTAGTCACCACACGTTGCTTCAATCTCGTTGACATACCACAATAACACAACTCCATGCTAACAAGCACTGTTTTAGAACCAGTGTAGAGAAAGGAATGAAACTTTGCACCGCTGTGCAGGAGGGTTGTGGCTACAAGGACACACTGCGCGCGCATTGCTTCTTTGCTGTGTTGGCAAAATATTTCACTGTGTGCATTACTTATCAGCCGCCTCTCATAGTACAATGATTACATAAAAAATGTTAATTATAACATTAAAACATAACAATCTGTAATATATATTATTTATTAAAATATTCCTCAAAAGACTAAAATGAAAAAGGAGAACACTCTTTCAGGCTGATTTAAAAACGTGTACTTCATTTGCTGCACACTTTATGTGAGTAGGAAGATGAATAAAAATTTTAATTCCTGCATATTGAGCTCCTTTCCGGTATTTGGTTAAATTAGTAATGGGTAGATGAAAACTATTAGCAGATGTAGTGTCATGGTTATGGACTTCTAAGTTCTTTATAAATAAATGTTGGTTGTACACCATATACAATAAAAGTGAAAATATATACTGAGAAGAGAAAGGTAAAATTTCCATTGTTTCAGACATTTCTCAACACGAATCCATTTTCTTTGAATTAGTCATAATTCTTAAAATTTCTTTTTTGCATTCCGAATATTTTAATACTCTTAGGCGTGTTATCCCCCAAAATTATGCCATAGGATATGATAGAATATACATAAGAAAAATATAGCATTCTTAAAACTTCCCTTGAGACAACATTGCTTTTACAGCTGTTAATAATGCATAACATGCAGAGTTCGGTCTGGAAATTAATTGGTCAATATGATTATCCCAAGTTAGTGTGTCATGTATTTGCCCTCATTTGCAGAGGAGTTTCTGCACTCAGCACAGATGATGTCACAGATCACACCATTGGAGGTAGACATTTTGTTCCTTCTTTGTGACCTGCTTCACCAAACAGGGTGAGTAACAAGCTGCCAGGACTGGTGTCGCATGTTCTCTTTCCGAGTGATCAGTAATAACTGAACCATGAATGCCATGTATCCACATTCCCAAATTTTTAACACTCTCTTTTGGGAAGCACTTTTTCTTTCTGACTTATGTTGGACATTGTTCATTGCCAGACATGTTTGGAAAGTTTATTATATATTAAATGAACTTCTAATGTTTAGGTGTTTAGGCTGTCTAAAAAAATTGATGGTCGTTTGTGAGTACAATGAAATCTGCGTATAATGTAATCATGAGGGTAACAAAATTATATTTATTGGAATGACATTTCATTACACTGAAATACTCTAAAAACTTAAGAATGATAACTCTGAACGTGTAAAACAGTGAAAAGGAGACAAACCTACCTTGTTTACCTTTTAAAAAATCCCATAATGTTTTTATGGAGCCTGTTTTAATGATGATTTCCTGCCAGATTCTTCTGGATTTCTACTGCTGTCCTTTTAGGCCAAACAATTGTATGAAGTGTCAGGCTCACTTGCACAGAAGTGGTCCATTCACTTAGACATCTCCTATGTACTTCTCTGCCCTTCATTGTTCGCAGTTGAGGTGCTTAAGAATCAGTTCTGTTTTGATTTTCCACCTGTCTTTGAGAAATATAGACAACATTGTCTGCTTGCATGTGCTGTTGTGACATCACCTTTGTCTGCCATTTCTAGAATTTTTTTCTTTACATATAGTGGAAACTTGCTGCACTTATTTTTCTTATTCAAATGCCCTGCACAGAGAATTGAATTAAAAAATGAAATTATAACAGTAACAACAAATGATAAACTATATGTGAATTCAAACTGCTGTGAAGAAAACTTGCTTCTGGACTCTAGTATGTTTTACAGTACCTTGATAACAGTGACTGTATACACAATTCCACCAAATCTGCCTGTGCACTGCACATTCCTCCCACTTTGTTACTAAGAGTAGATGCCACATAGCTGTGATGCTGTAAACAGTTTTGTCTGGAACAGGAACATACAGTTCAGGACTCAGCTTTGTGGCACTTTAACTCAGGGGAAATGTGTGCAAGGTATGTGGTAGGAACAAGTTTTACTGTGGCCACAAGAATGAGTGGACATGGTGTTTGAAAATGTTTGGTGTAAAAGCTGGTGTGAAAGCATGGTGGTACCACTGTCATATACAGGAGAGCAAGCAGAATTGTGTCTGATGACACCACATCATTGAGCAAAATTGAATTGGAGCATGATCTGGCAGTCCCACTGTGAGGTCACACAAGACTGTTAACTGGTGAGTAAATAAATGTCTGTTCTGATGCTGGTAACGTGAAATATGTTGGTTGAAAGAAAGGGCTTGTTTTGATGCCAGAGCTCAATCCCTAGTTGCAAGGTATCTCAACTGTAAAAGCACATTTACGTGGTTTGAGTTGTGTCCCAACTACTTAATTCAAATCAAAATGCCTTCCTATTGATCGTATCAACTTGGTTTCAGTTCTCGGTTTTGGACATACAGCTGGGGTCACATAATTGACCAGTATAGATCTGCCTGAAATTGTGCTGTACTATGGTAGCTGTGTGGAATGCATTGCTTGGGTGGCACTCTTGGGTTGTAGTTTAGATGGGATAGGAGTTTTTTTACCTCATGATTCTATTCATGGGATTTCTTCCACTAAACATCGTAGCCATGACCAGAGTGTACATTCTTGTAGTTATACCTTTGTGATCCTTTGTAACTCCTTTTTCTTTTCCCATCTCTTGTTCTGCATTTGAAGCTGCAGATTTTCTATATTGTGTGTGTTTTGTTCATTGATCTTGACTTTGCAATTTTTGTTACATTGTTTGTAGTTTTTTTAATAGATTGGATTTTTTATTTTTGTTATTTTCATTCCAGTGATATTTATTGAAGAGTAAATTGGTGGTGCTCTGAAAGAAATTTCGTTATTCTAGTGTTTGTTAAAATGAGATTTGCACTGTACCATGTTAATGGAAGTACACATACTTCAAATGAGAGGCAGGAAATCTTACTTTGACACTAAATCATGTCACCTGCATGTTATTGTACTGCAATTCCACTGCAGTGCTCGGCTGTATTCTGTTTATATCAAAGTCACTTCGTGGAGCAGACCTGTTACAAAATATTTGTCTCGGAGGTGCCACGCCACATCTGACTTTTAGTCAAATATAGATGTGTGCTGCATTTTTCATGTTATAGCATATGACAGCTCCTGTTGTGATTCCATTAAGTTAGATAGCATATAAATATAATGGCAGACTTCTGCTCACTCCCTCCAAACCTTACCTGATGTCATTATGGACTAAAAGTGTCATGTGTTTGTTCCTTTTTGAGGTTATGTAGTGTATTGGAGATCTGTCTCTCCCAACTTTTTCTTCTAAATGGCTTTTGAAACATTCTTATCACACAACACTGCACCATGTTAATCAGTTTTGATGTTAAGTCTGTTTATTTGGGTTGTAGTAATTGAAAGAATGTTCAGTGTAGCATCTTATTCCATAGCAAAGAACCCACTTTAAACAGAGTAGCGCAATTTAATATCAGATTATTGTAAATGATGCATTGTTTGTATGTTCAGTTAAGCATCAAGACACTGAGCAATGTCCAAGTTAAGTGTTAGAAATAGATGCCAGCTTGTTATGTACTTAAGTAAATATTTTTTAGCAGTCTTCCAAATTAAATTTCTGAAAGAGCCTCCTGGTTTTCTCATCTGAAATGATGACTAACTTGTTTCGTCCATTTTTCTTTCTGTTCTTTCTGGCTTCCAAACTGGATCGCTCAGTTATTTGCCGAAGAGACCTGGGGAAGAACAGCGGCAAAGGTTGCGGTGATTATGTTTATCATTTCACGTGCACTAGCACTTACTGCTTCATATTTTATTATTTGACAAATTCTTCCCACTTTCTATCCAAACTCTTTTACATATCATATATTTATATGTTACTTATATATGTGTCTCCAAAGTGTGGACATTTTGTGAGGGTCTTGAAGCGTTCTGTTGCATGGTATTTGGGGGCATTAACAGTGCTCTCTTTTGGCACCTCCCTCCCCTTTTTAACACAGAACAGTAAGGTGCATGAAAATATTAGCCACTAACAAGTGTAAAGTGTGTAGAGAGGGTACAAAATTAATTATGGAATGTAGGTTAGATTTTATACTTCTAAGTCTCAGTTTTGGGGTTTTTAAGTATGAATTTCATTTTATTGCTGAATGAATAATCTTGTATTTTGAAGACAATAAGAATTTCAAAGAATATTTCTTTTTCTATGCTTGATATCGGTTTTTTGGAGTCGTGTGTTAGAGGACAGTTCTTATTTATGCCAGTTTGTGATAAATGCAGTAAAAAACAATTTTTGTGTTTAAGTTCCAAACCTGCCAGTCATTCATTGACAGTTAGTAGACAGACTATGGCATTTAAATTTTATGTACCATTTCATTTAAGGCAAGCCTTAGTATTTTGTTCACTGATGTGTCTGATTTTAATGAAGAATATGGTTAATATTGGTCACTTACTTTGACGTAATAACACAGTGTTTGTTACCATCTTTCAATTCGTTATGCTCTGTACATAATTTTAAGGTCTCAAAAATTTGTCTGATTTGCAAGATGTAGGAATTAAGTGTAAGAAGTGACAAAGGGACTTTTGTGTATTCTAGTCACATTATAAGTTGACTGTGGACGAAAACACTTTATGTCTGAATTTGATGGCACCAACACAGGGAGCAGTAGTTTTAGTTTGGGGGTGTTGCTTCTCACACACTGTTTTTCAGCAGTGAAACCAAATGTGAATAAATTAAATTTTGATAAAGAGAAATAGTGGCAGGCAACTTGCTTTGTGATTTAGTGTGCAATGCTTATTACTTGCTAATTACAGGTTTCCATGTGACATAATTGCTCTATTAGACACATTATTTTTATGTCATTTTCTGAACTGTGCCAAATTTTTCCTTTGCCACAACCTTTCATTCATATGTCCACATCTGTGGGGACACATTTTGTGCTATGGTGTATGGTTTTGCATACAACTAGGTATGACTTTGTAATTTCAGGCTTCCGCTGCAGTGCAATTGAGGTCTTCACTTGTCTGGGTTGTGACATGGCGTGGATTGGTAGTTACCAATGTTTCGAGAGAACCTATCAGTCCATCTTCAAGGGCCTTCAAGATGGGACTGATAGGTTCTGAAATATCAGTAAATTACTACCAATCTATGCTGCATAACATCACAGAAGAGCGAAGATTTCTTGTGTGACTGTTGTGATTTATTTGTGAGATGTGATTGATGTGGCAGTTGCAGTGTGTGAAATACAGTGTTCGTATAGGAAAATATTTTCCATATGATCACTTGGGATTGGATGGATTTTTCATTTGTTTAATATATCTAGAACAATTATTGTTTTCAATTTTATTGTTTGTAACACCGTTTTTGGGCATGATACATTGTTGTGACACTTGACATTCATGTGGTTTGCAGGAGGATAGTGTACAATGATCTTCAGGCCATTGCTCCGGAACAGTACTTCAAGCAGATCACCAAACGACTTGCAAAGATCAAGGCTGTTTCTGTAAGTGGTGTGTCGTTCAGTGATGGAAATAAGATGTGGAAGGCGTTCTGCAATTTGTAGCACAAAGATTGCTCAAAAGTGTCCTCTGCATATATGCATTGCTACTGAGTGTCTTGTTCATTTATCGAAATGTTGCACGGCATTCATGTATGTATTATTTTCCTTCGTCCTTTAAATGCACATGATACATAAAAATCTTTGAAGCTCTTCATGTCTTATTCAGTTTTGTGTTTCATGACATATTTCTTCTTGTATATTCTGACAACTTCTTCATCAGGCATGATCCACCATCCACCTGCTACATATCACATTATTTTTGCCTCTCCCACTGACTGAGGTCCTGAAAAGGGCCATTTTAAGAATCTGAACTGTTGTTGGCTTTGAACAGTTCTGTTCCCTCTTTCTGCCTTCCATAGCTGTTGATGGCCAAATTCATCAAACTGTTCCCTACATACCTGGCACATTTTCATGAGCATTGGCTGAGAGACAAAGGATTGCCATCAGCATTTTGATGAGCCCCACGGTGCTATTTGTAAAGACTGTGAAACATGGTCAGAAGCTGAGGCCAGTTCAGCTCACTGGGGAACCAGTCCAGTGGGTCGATATAATTTAGCATCTTGGGGTGACCCTTACCAAACAACTGACCCAGTCGACTTACATAAATCAGATCAGAATAAAGTCAACTGAGAGACCTGGCCAGATCATCTCCTTAATAGGTAGAAGTAGCCATCCCTGCACAGTAAGGAAATCAAAAATATGACCATCATTTGACTAGCAACCACAATGAATTTAGAAGGGCTATTCAGTTGAAGGTCATTTGTTATTTGTGCATCGTGTAGTGGTTAAATATTCTGACATTTCGTGTGGTGCATACTGTCTCCATTGTCATGGTGACTGAATTACTTTGCATGGATGACACAGACAAAAAAAAATCTGTGAGTTTTATAGGATGATTTGAGGAAATTTGGCCAATCACAGATATGGAAGGCAGTAAGAGGGGATAAGATTGTCCTGAGCCATTGGGGGTTATGATTTAAGAAGCATTAGTTTCCCATGCTTGACCGGTTGGAGATGTGAAGAATGTGAAGGGTGACTTGGCTAATCACTGTCTTCCATGAAGCTGCATTGGCCATGATTAGTACTTGGTTGGTTGACTTTCCATTTTTATTCTTTCTTTTTACCTTTTCTTTACTTTTCTTTCTTGTTTGTTTTAAGGCACGTTTGCATAATAGCGAAAAGTACCTATTATCTTCGTGATGTCCATCTGTGTGTTCATATGTCTGCATGTATAAGCTTGGCTCCCATTGGATGGATTTCCATGAAATTTTATATTGAGAATATTTATGAAAATCTGTCAAGGTATTCCAAATGTGGTTGAAATTTGGCAACAGTGATGGGCACTTCACATGATTACCTGAGTACATTTACTTGTTGCCAGCAGCATTATGTCGCCATAAGGTGCTTTCTTCAAAAGAAATTGTATCAGGTTGTTATGGTAATGAGGTATAAACATCACATGAATGTGCCACAGTGGTATGTTATATATACTTTGCCAATCTTGTTTCTTTTTCCTTCTTATTTTCCTGCCCTGTGATATGATTGTGAATGTTATTAGCCCATACCTGGTGCCATATTTATTTTATGAGATAGTTTAGGAGTTTCCACAGTGTAGGCAGGGAAAGTCTTTCCTCACAGTTCATGTTGTTGGGATGCAGTTTGATCTCTGGGGTTCCCCTATGATCCAGTCTGTGCACCTAATTTTTGGGCCAGGATACTTGAGTTACTGAATGTGATCTGGTGGTCAAGGTCAGTGACTTGTCCAGTTGGTGTGGTCACCTGTCCAGCTGCTCATCACACCGAATCTAGTTTCACAACAGGCAGAGATGGACAAGAGTCACCACCCACATGTTTTTCACAGTTCCCACTGCTGAGAGATGTAAAAGAACTTTTCTTGAAATCATATTCTCCATTGAAAATCCTATCCATTCTGTGTGCCCTCCATATGTGTTTTCTCTGAATTACCACAAATCACCCTATATAACCTGCAGAAGCCTTTCCTCACTGTCACTTCAGCATCCACCCAAATACCCAAATCAACTCTCTCGTCCTGACAGTGGAGGCAGCATGTCCCTCCAAAATGTAAGGAACATTCAACCACCACACAGTGCAGAAACCCAAAAGATTGCAGTCATCTGAAGAGTAGCCTCTGTGAAGACATGAAAACTATTATTGCTGTGGTCTCTTGTTCCCTGTAGCCACTGCTTCATGAAGTGGGACCTTTGACCTGTTAGGTTTTCAGAGAAATGTGGCATGTAGAAGTCCAGGACATGAAAATGTTAGCAAAACAATACCACATTGGCCATTTGAAGTGTTGGAAGTTACGTGGTACAAATTAACATATTGTTTCTGTTCATACGTACAACAGACATATTGTGTCATGTCTGTGTGCTGTATTGATTTGAATTTATTCTCTCTAAAGTTGTATTGGATGCGTTTATTTTGGTGCTAATAACACAGTGCAGTTGTACATTGCATGTATGATGTTAAGTGGATATATCTCCTAAATGGGGTGCTTCTTTGCTAGAAGTCTTGCACCATTTTAAAACCTGTACACTGGCTTGTAATGTCATATTTCAACACAGGTCCCAGAGTTTTGCACACAATCCTGCAACCTGGATGCTAAAGACCCAGCATTTTTCCTTAAGAACTCAACAGGAACAGTTGCAGGATTATCTGAATTTGTTGTTACAGTTCATCAGGTGTTCATGACTTTGTTAGATGTCCACAGAGTGTTTGCAGCAGGTTCAGATTGTCATTCTGTGACACTAGCATGATCTCAGAAACTTCTGTGTGGTGATTGCAGGACTTAAAGAATAGAGTTCATGACGGATGTGTAGTTTGTGTTGAAATATGACAGTCAGTGGTAGTGTATGGATTCAGAATTGGCAGCAGTATGAAATTCTGTTTGGCAATTGCTGCTGTTTAGCATTACATATGTGCTTGCAGTCCCATTGTAAAGTTGTTGTTATGCTTGGTATAATTATTAGTTAAACATAGTGCTTTAGGCTAGCATGTATTCTGTATGTGTTAATTTTTATTCACTACTCCCCTGCACCCCTCTTTCCACTGCCCAGATGTATTTTTTAATGTGTGATCTCTCAGAAACTGAAACCATTACAGTGCAATAATTTGTTGCAGTTTTTGTTTCGTAACATAACATGTCTTGCAAAGGTTCTGCTATAATCAAACAAGTTCAGCCAGGAGTTGTAATTTGTGTTTGCAGAGTCCTGAAGAGCGAAGTATTTTCATCCAGATCCTAGAGAGTGCATACAGATTCACACTTGGCTCCATTGGTGGTGGTAAGTTAATTGCTTGCACAGAACATGCCTCATTCAAACTTCTGATTCTTAATCCTTCAGTGCCTGAATTAAATGTCTGGTGCAGTGTTGGAGGACAATTTAAGTTAGAGGAGTTCATGTTTACGATTCGGAAGGATGTCTCTTAAGAGTCTTCCTTCAAATTACTGACATAAAATTTAAGAGTGTGTTTATAAATTAACCCCTCAGCATGGCGTTCTGAGTGCTGCTCTTCATAATATAGATGTCACATGCCATGGAGTGCCAAGTTGTGCTCACACACTACAATGTCTAGACTCATGCTACTGTTTCTCAAACTCACTTAAAGCAAATTTAATGTGGTGTCTTTATTCTTGTAGATAAAGATGTTGGCTTTCAAAGAGCATGCAACTCTTTAGAGAAATTGGTTTTTCATTTTTTGTCTGGCTTGGAAATATGGATCAGTGCAGTTGGAGGTGCAAAGTGCATGCATACCGTGCTGTGCACGTCTATCAGTCAATTAAAAACTAAAATGAATGCAGCTGCTGTTGTCACATACCTGAAATCTCAGGCTTTCAAATGGTGTATGACATGATCCTTATACATTGGTAGCTTCCTTGTTCTTTCACATACAGTATTACTCGTATGTTCAGTTTGTATTTGAGGCTACAGTCTCAATGAAAGTGAAGATAGTGTTAATGTACATCACGACTGACAACCCGTTTACCAGACTTACTTTGCTTCTTTATGGTCTGACTGTGGAGAAGCATTATGTTGTGAATGTATCGTGCAAATACTGAAAGAAGTTGTGGACCCAGAAATGTTTAGTGGGGTTGAGAGCTGTGTTTTGCACTTGACTGCCTCAAGACCCCACTCAGAGTACCCCTTAAATATTCCAAGGTACCCCTAGGACCTGGTTTTTGTTGTCATGGTTATTTGGGGGGGTGAGGATGTTGTTTTAATCTGAAAAATATGTGTGTGGGTGTACTACTGACCGCTTATGAAACATTCAGTGGGAACTCCAATGCATAGCCATTTGTTCATAATTTCCTGATGTTTAATTGCATTGCAAGTGATAAGAATCACATGTTCCAAGAAACTAGTCATGCCAGTAGAGACAGTAAACAAATCGCATCGTACAAATGTCTTTACAAGATCTCTTTCAGGGGTCCAGGAGAGTTTGACAAGGCAGGGAGGGAACATTCTGAATATACCAACTTGCCTTTCCATTGGATCGACACAGCTGTATGTATATTGTAGCACTGTGTATCAACTTAGAGCAGTACACGCATGTGCCATAATTGGCACCTTATTGCCCATGGCTTTAGTTGACCTTGAGTTTCGTCAGCATCGCACTGTGTCAGTTGTGGTCGACACTCGTCTAGAAAGGGTTGGTGGAGAATGTGTTGTTCTTTGATGCTCCCACCCTTACCCACTTTCCTCATTGTTCACTAAAACATATATTCGTGTTTTCCTTACAGTCTACAGAAAAAGAAATTTATATAGTTTCTTGTTTGAAAAAAGAGTGCAAAGACTGAACGATCATAACATGTTCAATTTTTTTGTGCACAAAGTGATGAACATAATACCTTTGAATTAGTGTTGATGAGCATGTGTACGTCTGTGTGTGCACCCTGACTTTTAATTTTATAAAACATGTTACTTGGAAGGATTCATTAACCCTTTCCCCTCCCTAACGCTCCAAAGCGCTCGGAATTTAAAAGTCCCCTCCCCCTCTAAACGCTCTAAAGCGTTTCTGGTATAGCACGTAAATTTAAATGTCCCGTGAAAAAACTC
>Ga0123355_10018918_pt1 | contig 10952 bp, 2 predicted proteins | sample TergutEmb28metaG_3_FD_89872 | JGI IMG/M metagenome (GOLD analysis project Ga0123355, IMG submission 89872) | Embiratermes neotenicus P1 segment gut microbial communities from Petit-Saut dam, French Guiana - Emb289 P1 | ecosystem: Host-associated > Arthropoda: Insects > Digestive system > Gut ...
ACCCATACGCGCCACATGCCCAGCCCATCTCATTCTTCTCGATTTTATCACCCGCACAATATTGGGTGAGGAGTACAAATCATTTAGCTCCTCGTTATGCAATCTCCTCCATTCCCCCGTTATTTATGGACTGACTACTTTAATCCACGGAAAATGTTTCAAGTTATCACACGTAAGATGCCCAGATGTTCCTGCCAGTTTCTTTAGGTATGTTCCTTTAAGAAACTAAAAGTTTTGTTTTTTTTTTTTCACTCTGCCGACACAACTTTGGTGATAAAAATTCATTTTTTGTTTAAACACTAAATGTTGGACAATAACCACAACAAAAAATTAAACAATACTTAACACCAACAGATTTTTTAAAACTTTTCCAGCTCTAAATAATTGTAATTTTAACTGAATGTAATGTGACATAACAAACACAGCACATCCGTTATTGTAAGGTCAAACAGATACAATAATATACACAATAAACTGTGTTAAGGTGTGAGATCTCATTACCACATTGATTTGGTTATATTTATACCTTTGTGTTTTATAATGATATAGCCTGATCATGGCTTTAGTGAAAAGCCGAAACACGTAGCCAGTATTTAAAAAAAAGGAATCTGTTTACTGATAAATATGTGTCTACTGAGTGATGAAGTATCGTGGTTTTGTATCATAAAAAACGGGATTCTAAGCGATACCCAAGATGATGGCCCCTTATTTATAATTCTGAGGTGTGCCATCCCCGTTGTGTGTTTAAACTATATGGTGAGGTAAATTCAGTCAAAAACACAACTATAAATATATGGCTAAATGATGGTGTTTATTAGCAATGGGCAAACTACGTGTTTCGGTTTATAGCGGCCATCTTCAGGTTTTGACATCTTTCTTGCTAAAAGAGTTTTATATAATATGCCTATGTATATTATATAGGCATATTATATAAAACTCTTTTAGCAAGAAAGTTGTCAAAACCTGAAGATGGCCGCTATAGGTCGAAACATTTAGTTTTTTCCATTGCTAATAAACACCATCATTTAGACATATATTTATAGTTGTGTTTTTGACTGAATTTACCTCACCATACCCTTATTTATTTCCATTAGTTTAGTCTCCCCTCGCCTGCGTAGCCTATGATTGTACCTGTGTACTTGTCCCGGTATACTTTACCATACGTAACAGTTCTACTTACTTTTGCCAGGTCATTTCCTGACAGTCATATTAATGAAGTTTATTATCTCCGAATAAAGGCGAATCGTTGTTTACCGGAAGCGTAACTGTTCATTCAATAGAACGTCTCGCAGCGCGACGTCACATTTGTATGTATTAGGCACTGACTTTTACACAGGTCACAGGTTAGATAACCATAGACTCTTATGTTTATTGGGCCGTGCATCATTGTGATAGCTGAAGCATGAGAGACCAACTTGATGTCACTTGCTATTTTATTTCACTGCTTATGTGCTCAACATGTTTCGGACATTAATATATCCATCATCAGGAGCTTGCGACTATTCTGTTGAATTGCCACATTGGTCGTATTGTTCTTGGCTCGATGTGTGTTGGAGTTTCGGTGTGGTATCCGTGTTGCAGGCTGAAGCCTGTAACACGGATACCACTCCAACCCAACGACACCGAAACTCCAACATACATCGAACCAAGAACAATACGAGCAACATGGTAATTCAACAGGATAGTCGCAAGCTCCTGATGATGGATATATTAATGTCCGAAACATTTTGAGCACATAAGAAGTGAAATAAAATAGCAAGTGACATCAAGTTGGTCTTTTATTCTTCAGCTATAACCATAGACATTTTCGGGATATGTCATAGTGTCACTTTACTTAAAAACATTCTGCATTTGTATTTTATTCTAAATTGTTCAAAATCTCTGGTTTCTAGAATTTGAATAACTACTGCTTATATGTGCTTTGGTTGCTAACGTGTCTTTGTCTGTGTCGTATTCATTGTGGGCTGAAGGAACGGAGGAATCATTATCGTGGTCACACTTCTTTTTTTGCTGTTCTCCCCGCGGGCCATTGTTTTGAGTGTGAAGTCTACTATAAAACGATCGTAAATAATCAGACATGGCTTCATCTCCGGTTACTGCATCAGCAGCAATAATCTGATCGTGATTTTTTTCTGTTTGTCTTGCCAAGGATGAATCCAGTATTTCTGAATTCATATCCTCAGGCCAGTTATTACTGTTACGCAGGAATGCTCCGATGGATAGATCTTCAAGGACAGTTTTCTTGTCACTTTTGGTAGTATCGGTAGATCCAAGATCTTTTCCCCAGAATAATTCATTCTTCCATGGAGCTGTTGAATGTTGTCCTCGTCTGTGTTCAGGGTTACCTTCCTGGTCCTCAGTGACTCTGGACTTCATTCTCAAGAAATCCCCATCTATGTTGCTTATTATTTGTTGGTGGAGAGGACGCACGTCTTTATCCAAGGTATTACTCATAACCAGTGCATAACGAATGCCCTCATTACCTTCTCCTACACCATGTTGATTTTCTTTCCACTTTCGCTTAATTTTCTCGTCAAAGAATTCATCACTGCTCTGTTCTCTGGTTTCATCTGCCACGGCGATCTTGCGGGTAACAAATTCTTTAGTCGTGGCCACAACAGAGGGGCTCACATTGGAATCAAGCCATCGCCGGGGACTGTCCCACGAGTTTCCGTTTACAGCCGGGTAGGTCTTGCTTCCTGTCCAGCTATCAGGCATCGTCCAGTCGTCCTCTGATTCTTGCGTTGCGGGGTAGTCTGTGTGTAGAAGACGCACACAGTCAGGAATCAGTGTAACTAACGTTTCTTGGTTTTGGGGCTTACTGATTTTTATATTTATTTAATCTGGAGCACTGTGTTATTTTGGATCAGTTTCAAATCTGTCAAGTAAACAAAGCGACCATACGAGATGCCAAGACTTGCCTGAAAAAGTCGCATAACCAGTTTACGGTACTAAGAAAGACGACTTGACAAACGTCCGTTTGCTTTCGCTCATACTTTATTTCTATTACCGTTGAGTTTATCTGTAAAATGTGTGCGTACACATGTAGGTTTTTGTCTTTTGTTATTTCAACTCTAATTATATTCTACTTATTGTACATGATTATGGTAGCACATTGATTCCAGACAAGATACAACTATTTTATGGAGTCCTGCTCCTTATATGTTCTAGACATGCCTTCCAGTTGCAGACACGTGTGTGCCACTCCACTTTGTTTGAAGGTCGCGTGTTAAAATATTCTGATAAAATAAAAGTACGACAGCTTCTATAGCTTTCCAAAATGTCTCTTTCACTCCTGAGATATTTAGTATGTAAAGTCATCTTGTGCTAAATCAAACTAAATTTCTTTATCAATGACGTCCCACTGTGATGCTTGGACAGTAAAAAGGCAAGTGCTAACCCTCTACCACAGCTACATTTATATCAGTTTTATTGCTGGCTACATGTTTCGGCTCTAATGACAATCACCAGGCAATTAAAAATGTGTAAAGAAGGATAATTACGTGCAACCCATTAAAATTATATTTTTTTATCTTTATTGTTGCACTGTGCATTTTGTAGAATCACTTTAATTATCACACCAACAAATGCACTTAAATAAAATTTCACATTAAACCACTTAAAATCGCTCCAACATGTTTCGATCCTAAGATCATCCTCAGGGAGCTACGTTGTTCCTTGCTAAAGTCATTTTAAAAACACTCATTAATTAATTCGTTGTATTAATAAGGTGCTGTGTAAGCATTACACAACACATGCTGCCACGGCACCCTATTAATACAAGGAATTAAGTAATGAGTGTTTTTAAAATGACTTTAGCAAGGAACACCGTAGCTCCCTGAGGATGATCTTAGGATCGAAACATGTTGGAGCGATTTTAAATGTTTTAGTTTGAAATTTTATGTAAGTGCATTAGTTGGTTGATAATTAAAACATTTTTTTTCAGCTTACATAACTCCTGTTTTGTAAAGTTGACATTTCAGGTGTCTGGAAATATAATTTTAATGGGTTGTATTTAATTGTTTTTCTTGATATGTATTTATCATTGCCTGATATGGATTTTCACTAAGCCGGAAGTATCAATAAAACTGATACGAAATTCAGTTGTGGTTGATTGTGTGTACTTCCCCTTTTAATGAACACTCAATTTGGTCATACGCCCAGCCTCCTCTACTGGGGGCGGTAAGGCCCTTTCCCGAGACTAACGGTAACCAGCGCTATACCTCTACGTTCCTTCTGTTCCTCTCTTGTCACGTTACGGTGGTGACCTTTATCTTTACATGAAGTTATTTGCGACGTTGTAAAATTAAATATATCCTGCTGTTTCCAACATCCTAGTTCCTGTCAGCTTGTGTGGAGAGTCCTAAATAGGCATCAGGATGTGTAACATTTTTGGCCGCATTTCGTAGCAGTTAACAAATTAGGAAGTGATTATAAAATAATCAGTGAGAATACTTAAATTAAAATTAAGAATTTGCACAGTTTTAAATTTCAGTTCTTTTAATAGTATCATAAATTTACAATTTAAGTTTGTTTTTTTACCTTATTTTTCTTATATTAAAATTGACAGTTATGTAGTACACTGAATATAAATTGAAATGATGGTTTAAAATTTTTTTTTGCTACAGTGTAGTTCATTGAAATTTATATATGTCGTACATATATTTCTGACAAAATTAATATGTAATATGTCGGTACTGAAATAGAGGAGGGGTGTGGGGTGGGGTGGGGCGAGGTGGTGTCTCATACGTTCATTATTCTTCAGGTTTAGTGCTGGCGCCTTCAGAGTTTCAGTTTGTTGCTGCCGTATCTCGACGAAAGTTGGAAATTCATGTCTTCTGTTTTATGACGTCGTATGTTCAGAGTCTAAGCAAAGATTCTGAACTTGGAGGCAGCAAAGTCCTCTGAGAAGCCAGTCTTCTCTGCCTTATGTCACAGAGGGACTTGTATCTTTCTCAGCACCGCTCTGATTATCTCACATCTCGCCTTGCGAGATAGAGTCCACTTGATAAAGGAGATCTCTGGTTCTCGCTGTCCAACGTATGCTATGTATGACGAAAATGTATTCGGTGTTGAATTGTACTATATTTCTGTGTCATAATCCATCAATGCAAAACTCCTGGAATCCATATAACATTTTTTGGCCCGTTGACGTATTCATTCAAGTGCCCGTAATTGCCATAACCCGTGAGGTGTACCGTAACCTTGGGGTGGCACTTGGCAAATGAGTTGTTTCAATGGAACTCAATTCTTGGTACATGGTCATTCAAACAGAACGCCCGGATTGTTGAGGTCTCCAAGTTCGTAACGCGTTCACTCAGCGCCATCTGTTGAAGCAACAGAAAATTACTCCTGTACAATACTGGTATGAACAGGCAATCCTTCTGAAGCAAGTTCCATCTGGTTCCGACATTTCGTTCAAGAATTACAGGCAAAAAACCGCCCGAACGTTCTACATGAGTCGCCCTGTATTTCCCGAAGACAACAGATGAAATGTGTGAATTGCCACAGCTTTATGTTGTTGTGTACACGAAGATTTCTTAGTAGCGTGTAACTTTCAAATTGCTAATTTTACAATAATGTCGGTGTTAGTCCTAAACATATTATGATTTCATATGTGCTCGCACAGGTAGTAGAATTGGACGCGTCTCTGCCAAGTCGGTACTACCGTGAGACTAAAGGTGGCTTCTCAGTCCAGGGCTGTCACTGCCCTTCTTACGGGTCATAACACTCTCAGGAGACATCTTTACCTGCTAGGGCTGCTTGACAGTTCCTTGTGCAGGAAGTGCGAGGTGAGAGACCTCGGCTCACATTCTTTGTGAGTGCGAGGCTTTGGCCTCACTCAGACATGCGTACCTGGGCTCCTTTTTCTTGGAACCGGAGGATATTAAGAGTTTAGACTTGGGGGCCATCTGGAACTTTAGTAAGGTTACGGGGCTCCCATGATTTGATATGGGGCACAAAGTGTCCGTTAAATCAAGGTCTAGGTGCATCGGGGCTGAGAGACCCCGCACCCAAATGCAAATCAATCAAAAGCTGGCTTCACGGTCGGGCTGTGTAGAATACTCTGTGTATTAACTCCATAGGGCAGTTTCTTCCTTGAGAATTTGATAGTTCCTCAGATAGCAAAGAAATTCCCCGCATTTTGTTTGGAATCCAAAGGTCCCGTACCGCCTTCACAAGTTTCCACCACTTGTCCCTGCTCCAAGGCAGAAGTGTACAGGCCACCATCTCCCTTACCATGCTTCAAGTACCACTGAAGCCTTGTATAAATACGAAGCTCTTCTTTACTGGAATTATTCTTGAGCGCGGCTCATTATTCTTTATTTCATCCACTCCGAAACACGTCGTGCCATCTGTTATCATTTCTTTATTTCGAGACACAGTCGAAGCCTATGCAGCTGTCACAAGATATCGCGTGGGATGCAGGCTTTGTATCTCATGTACTTGCCGCCGTCGTGACTATCGTTAAGACCTCCCATTGTGAATGATTGCTAGAATCATACACAGGTTTCTAACGTTACAATAGAGCTTGTTTTCCATGGTTACCGATTTTAATATTTAACGCCAGATTGCAGCAGATCCTTTCGTCACGATTGAGATTGGTTTGTGCGTGACCTCTGAAATTGGTTTGGTTTTTGTGGTTACAGAATATCAGTGGAATAGCTCTCAGATGTTATAGCTGCCGCAATAATAGAAAGGGAAGAAAACGAAACTAGACACTCGTATGTAGTACATAAGTGCACTTTGTTTCTCTGTGTTTCTTTGTATCGCAGGAAACAAAATTATGTGACGATTATGCATACTAAATCTCAATTAATATGTAAAACTGGAGCAGATACAGTGTTGAAAATAATAGTTTTACTTACATGCTTTTGTGGTTTTGGATATTTATCGGTAAATACATTGTTACTGTAAACATTAAGTAAGTAAGTAAATAAGTAAATAAATAAATAAATAAAAATTAGTTAAATATGATTCGTGAAAACGATTTCCTAAACTCAAACATAAAATGAAACTATTACGCTTGCTGTTCTAAAGATCTATAAAGGTAAAGCAGTCCCATTACAGGCTTGGCGTGGCCCAGAGGGTTCCAGGAAGTTAAGGTTTCCTAGATTTCATGACAACGGCACAGGATGGTGGTAAGGTTGTCAGCCTTACGCACCGGCCGCCTTTATCCCCAGGAAATACTCCTGGTACTCATTTCTGTTAGAGGCTGTGTCGACCCCAGGGCCATGGTGCGATCGGAAGGAGTTTATGGCAATGAACAATTCCAATGACACCAGCTGGGATCGAACCAGCGACCTTCCGATTTGTAGCACAGCACTTTAACCACTGTGCTACCGCGGTCCCCTCTAAAGTTCTATATAATTCCATTTGTATAGAAGTTACACCAATAACCGTACCGAAAATTTCCGTGTTCGATTTGGTAACTACTCCTGCAGTGGTGATTGATCAATCATGCCTTACATTCAGACCCAGTGACCTCCAGGTTAATACACCGTAAAAATGTTTAATGCAATTAGTGCGTTCTTCTTTGTAAGTTTATATTAACTATCTTACACGGTTAGAGTGAAATGATAAGTTTCATATCCTATTGTACATAAGCGGTATTTTCTAACTCCGATGTTCAGCTGATATTTTTGTTGTGTGGGTTTATTTTGTATTACTGGCGACAAAAAGAGAGTATAACTGAGGGGTGACTGTGATTCAATTGACGATGAAAAAAATATATGATACAAATTTTCTCTTCTACAACGTACACCTTATGATAAATAACCAAACTGGCGAATTTCCTCAAATTTGACTCATGCGATTTTCAAGGCCAGGCATCTCGTTTAGAAATGTTATTCAGCGTCGAAACTGCTTCATTCCTTAAACGAAATATTAGCAGTGGAAAAAACCCTGCTGCCATCTTTTGGGACTTGTGGCCATTCAACATGAAGAAACATTGCTTTCTTAAGACGTAAGCATATGATGGATAATATTTTTCTGGGATTTTTATGTAGTGTTTTAGCTAAAGATTGTTACTTGGACACTGGACAGTCACTTACAGACAATACTGTACCAGATGCTGTATTAATACAATTTGACCTCCCGATGATAAGCACAGTGTTGCTCGAAATATGTAGAGGATTATAATAATAAACGTTTTATATAACGTAATTTTGCATAAAGTTGGTCATTTACCCAGATTTGTGCCAGGATGCACGGTCAGCAAAACATAAAATATTAGCAGACTTATTTCCTTTCAAATATCTTGTGTGTCCATATTCGCATATTCGTTCTCTTCACCTTTGATAATCATGGCTGTGGGTTACAATGTTATTCAAGGTGACACAACACGAAAAAGAATATTTAACATGAACATATGCTAACCTCCATATTCTGCCTATCCCATTAATAATTCTGTATTCAGGAAAGTAATAGTGTGTATTTTGGTATATTTATCACCTTTTCTGAGGAATCTTCTGCCTCGATTTTCAAATATGTTTGGTTCCTCCGAAACTCCTTGTGCCAGAGTATAGGTTATGACATCCTAGAAGATTTCAGTCGCCGTCTTCACAATCTGTCTCACATGCTCGTCCCTTATCGCTGTACGCTCCATTTTGCTAAGCACTCGAGATTTTAATACTTCAGTGTGCTGACGTTCTTTGTCGAGGGATAAGATATATGCAGAATATACAGAATATATTCATTTATTCTCACTCCGGAAGAAAGATGTGTCACAACTTTATAGGTTCTCTGCAGGAGCAGGCTTCCAAACTGCCCAAAATTATTTGTTCTAACGGGACAAGTATCATGACTGAAAGATATTTAATGTTTGTGTGACAGTGCATCATTGACACATTAATATAAACAGCCAACTAGATGCAACAATAATAATTTTATTAATAATTTCAATCAGCTCAACATATTTCGGGCGATAATTTCTCCCATCCTCAGGAGCACTAGACTGTGTTTACAGCTTGGATGAAGTGGAACTGGTTAGTTCCACCTCAACCTGGTCACCAGCAGGCAGCATCGTCGGTGCATTATACCACAAGCTGTAAACACAGTCTAATTCTCCTGAGAATGGGCGAAATTATCGCACGAAACATGTTGAGCTGATTGAAATTATTAATAAAATTATTATTTTTGCATCTAATTGGCTGTTTATGTTATTGAAAGGTATATTTGACTCTCAGCCATGAGGAGTCGCTAGTGTCACTGTTCTTCGGATCGGAATAATGACCATGTGATTGGAAAACAGTGTCACATAATTCAGTTACACGCAGAGTTGTGTCACTTTTCTTCCGGACTTACGAAATGTACAGTAAAAATCCTCAACTTGGAAAGTAAGTATAGGGGTTCCTTTTTCCATGGTCTATCCTGAAATTTGATGAGATGATCTTAGTAAGTGTTGCCATTCCTGTAGGCCCGATATGCCATGGCCTCCCTGATCTCCCTACCTCTTCTCCGGCTTACATGCTCCTTACCATAATGCGGAGTATAATCTGCGTGGTAGTCACTGGGAGGTTCATGATCCGGAATCCAAGGTGAGTAATGATGGTGTTGTGGTTTGCACCACTTCACGAGCGAAAGCAGGCTTGGTAGGAAGATGACGCCAAGTACCAACAGCTTTTTCATGAAAAGAACGGCTAGCAGAATGGGAATCAGAAGAGCCTTCAAGTGGAAGAAGGATACAAGTGGCAGCAGGTACATGAGGGTCTTCTTTTTACCGCGACTTGTCACTGAAATCAAGCGATACACAAGATTATGATGTGCTTCGAAAGTCAAAATTAATTGAAAACACTTAAAATCAAATTACTATCTCTGAATTGAAGATAAGTAACGTGGCGTTTCTTAGGGAAATACAGGAGTTTAGAAACTCTAAAACTGTGATTGAAGACGACATACATGAAAGATACTTCGAGTGTACGTGCTGTCTAAATACATCATTCGTGATTTTGTATACCTCCGGCTTTCAAGTGCATTTTTGGAAATACGAATCCAGTATTATTGACTATAAAATTTTTCATGTAATATTGTAGAACAAATAAACACTTTCATTTGCCTAGGTTGCTCTATTTCATACCAGAATCGAAACGATATTACTGTTAAAATATCAACATTTCTCCAGGCAACGGGAATTATTAACGGAACTTTAAAACCTTCTCAAGTCCAAAAACACACCAGACTGGAAATATATAACGCGTTGGCATTACCTGCCTTATTACACGGATGCGAAACTTGGGAACTGGAAGAAAAGGATAAATCCAGGATGTCAGCAGAAATGAAATTTATGAAAGTAACAGCAAAATACACATGACAAGCTTACAAAACCAGGGAAGATATTTTATCAAAACTTAAAAAAGTAACCTAGTTGTAAAGAAAGTTCAGAATTACAGAAATAAATGGACACAAAATGTTCGGCAAATGGACCACTTAATTATGAAATAAGAACCGTGTGAGAAACGAAGACAACGACGGCCCCTCAAGAGAATTCTTGACTTTTAATGGGCCCGGAACAGGTCAAGAGGTCTAATTCCTTGCAAGCTACTGGATAATGGTGGTTGTTCGTGTAAAGCAAATTGACAGCATGATAAGTGGCGAACTGCGAGTACGTAAACAAACAATGAGTAAAGGTATATGCCACAGCATAGAGACAGACAATAATTTTCCTCGTACTGCGATATATATTCACCGCGTCGCAAAATGTTTCAACGTATATTTTGGATTTCAACAGCATCTGCGCGCCTCCACTTTTGATAATTTACAATTCGTATATCGTGTATTTCTTATTTGAAATAAATTTGATGTTTGTGTGACCGTGCGTCAGTGATACGATAATATAAACAGCCAACTAGATGCAACAATAACAAATTTTATTGATAATTACAATCAGCTCAACATGTTTCGGGCGATAATTTCGCCCATCCTCAGGAGCACTAGACTGTGTTTACAGCTTG
>Ga0123355_10018919_pt1 | contig 10951 bp, 4 predicted proteins | sample TergutEmb28metaG_3_FD_89872 | JGI IMG/M metagenome (GOLD analysis project Ga0123355, IMG submission 89872) | Embiratermes neotenicus P1 segment gut microbial communities from Petit-Saut dam, French Guiana - Emb289 P1 | ecosystem: Host-associated > Arthropoda: Insects > Digestive system > Gut ...
ATGCTCAACATGTTTCGGATGTTAATACATCCATCCTCAGGAGCTTGCGACTTATTTGTTGAGTTATTTCATGGGTTGTATTGCTCTGTAAGGATAGAGGTTTTTGCATTAGCGTACTTATTTCGTGGCGAGTGTTTAGTAGTGATGTGTGTGGTTGTTTTAGAAAGCGTGTTTCTGCAAATATTGGCTGCTGCGGTGTCTTATGGTTATTCTTTGTGTGTAGTACGTTTTTGATAATGTTTCCTGAATATATTCTGATGTCGTGTATATGAGTTTACACATACATACCTGCTTCGATGTGTGTTGGTGTTACGTTGTGGTTTGGCTGGGGTGGTGTGGTATCCGGCAGCGGGCTGAAGCACTACTGGTCTGTTCATGTGGAATGTGGAATGTGTATTTTGTAACCGTCTGTGATAATATCTTACACCACAAACTGGAGGCAGTAGCCCATTTACTGCACAATAAATAACAGCAATGACGAATTTAGGCATATCCAGAGACTGTGCTGCCGTCGTATAACGGAACCCGAACTACAGATGGGTGCAGTCTGTTGATGGTAATTGAAGGACTATATAGTGTTCACTTCGAAGAAGTATAAACTTAGTTTAGCTTCATGAACGGTTCGTTATAAACCCACTGCCCTTGAATTACTATTTACGCAGTGAATGTGTTTTCTAAAACGCTGTGTAACCGTTAGACTGATGTGTATCTAAAAATAAATGTCGTTGCTACCTTACAGAGAACACAATCCGTGTCCCTTATAAATACAAGTCGGTTAATACTGTTCAGAGAAAGTTCTGTATTTATTGTTCGATTCGTATGAAAAAATAAGTGCATTGTGTGTGTGTGCGCGTGCGTGCGTGCGTGTGTGTGGCGTGTGTGCGTGCGTGCGTGCGTGTGTGTGTGTGGTGTGTGTGTGGTGTGTGTGTGTGTGTGTGCAATATGAAGATTTTGTAAATACTGCAGCCGTTTATAGGGTAAAGCCCGATAGCTGCAGATTTTTTAAATCAGATTTTGACTTCTTTATACTCAAAACTTGTAATTATGAGCGCCCTTCAGGAAGAATATTATTAGAAATAAATAAACATATTGTATGACTTGAATTGAGCAAGAACTTTAGTACCAGAAAGGGTTTTTCCTTTAATTTTTAAATATGGGTCGGTTGCACCGGACAAAACAAAGTGATTTCTTATTATCATTAAAATTAGCCCAGTCTCACGTGCCGATTTACAGAAGTCATGTATGTAGTTATCAACAAGACCGTCTACTTCAGGTCAGTTTTCATGGGCCCACTCTTTACCTCGCAGACACTGAGACAAGTTCTCTGCCAATGTGCCTGCACACACATATAGCGTTTCCTGTTCTGCTCAGTCATAGCTGATTTCCCAAGCGCAGTTTTCTCTTTATTTGAAAGTTGTGCACTCCTCACATTCTTTAGATAGATGTACTCAGTTTATTGCACCAACCAAATGTACGGTATTAATTATAATTAAACATTAAAGACTTTCTAACATGTCTCGGTACAAATGTACCTTCATCGGGGAATAAAAAACCCCATATTGGCAACTGGTTTCAAAACTGGCATTTTGTCCTCGCTGAAGAAGGTACACTTTGTCGAAACATGTCGGAAGTGCGTTTTTAACATGTGTATGTAATTATTACTCTGATCTGGGCTGGTGTAAGAAACTGAGATTTCTCTGTGTTTATTTATTGGCCGTTTAATCTTAGGGATGCTTTGATGTTTTTGACTTGGTCTGCTTCTCTCTCCTCCAATTAATTTTTAAAGGCATTGAGGCAAGTATTTCATCTTTAACACTGTCTCTTTTCCTTGAGATTAGTCTAATGTGTTTGCCATCAGGAGGGTGTAATATTTCTTCTGGATATATGCCGTGTGATGGCCACCAGCTGTTGATGCATTGTGAATGTCAGTCACTTCATCTTAATCAGCTTTAACACCTGCAGGATAAAGAATATTAGTACCCGAGAAGGCAGCTACTCTTACTAGAGTTGTATATTACGCATTTCACACAAATATCTGAGGACATCTGTTCATGAACTGGTAATAAAAACCTCTTGCAGAAGTTTGGTTTTCTTACTGTTGAATATACGAGAATATCTTCGGCTAGGTCACATGCTAATTTTTAAAAATCTTTCCTTGAGGAGGGCATTAAAACGCTATTTCTTGTTTTCAGTAAGCAGTTGTGCTGTCTCCTGCGAAAATATGTTTTCAAATCTGTCCAAATTTAGTTTCAGTTTTGTTTCACATACGTTCCTTATTCTTGTTGTCTTTCATGAAGTGAAATTTGGACACTTTTAAAGACTGATCAGCTTCTCCAACGCATATTCCGTTTGTAAATTTTGTTTCATATCTTCCTCCCAAATGACCCTTCCAGTATTTTTAGTCTTGAATTATCACACTCTAAATAGGTAGGTCAACTCGAAATATGAAGAAAAATTATTTAAACTCTTCGAAGCTACAGACGTTGTTGCTGTGCGAGGTACCGGACTCGTAAACCTGAAACAACTGCTAATTTGTTTTCACAATAAGAATATTTAAAATACGCGAAGAAATATTATCCATTTTCTTGCATGTATATCCACTCTGAAACTAAGGACTTCACGGTACTTGCACATTTTGAACTCAGGAAGGGGTGAATGTTTGGCAGGTATCATCCGAACATTAATGAACAGAATGTGAAAAATACTGCCCTTACAGACGTACACAGATCAAAGCTCGTCTGCTGCGCAGTTTCCCACACAGTGCAGTAACAAAAGTATCTCTGTCTGACAGCGAAACAAGGACAGCAGAACTGTCCGGTGTGCCGGCTGTCCGAGACTACCGTACTTTCCTCTACGTGAGTATAATTACTAGTGGGCTTTAAATTAAAGATTAATACAGATTTTTCACGACTATTTTTTTACTTTATTCCTAAAATACTGATCCAGAACGCTTCAGTAAAATCATTATGAATGGAGAATGTAGTCGAGTTAGTACTTTGAAACACTGGACTGCAGTAATTCGAAAAACAGGATGACTTATTATGACATTTAAATCCCTTGAAATTCTAATATGTTTCAATAGGCAATCGCAGCTATAGCATCGGATCCAATACACATCCCAACGCTTTGTTGAAATCACATGGACCGCGTTTTAATTTAATCGGATCTAACAGAAAATGAAAATACGGCGAAAGAATATAAAAAGTGTATTTATTGTAAGCCCTGAGGTATGTACTGTGTTTAGCGGGGTTGTGATTTAAATACTCAGTTTTATATAGATCTGAGTCATGTATTCTGCCGGAAATTCGATGTAGTGCAGTCATCTGCCGTAATTCATATTTTCAATTGTTCCCCATAATGGTACACTGACAAGTGCTGTTAGAATCTGTAGACTATTCGTATTCCTGTTTGTTCTCCGTGATCATCACAGCTTATTTGTCGGCACATAGATACGTCTTGCAAGTACCTCGACGCATACGGACATGCAAAATGGGTTTGGACATGTAGGCTGTCACAGCAAATATTTAATAGGATTGGAGGGCTGTATGATACGCTCCGTCGACTGATAAACGGTTACTAATCATAGTACTTCTATCTTCATTGTTATGAAGTCTTAGTTGAGGTGCCCCTGATTTTAACTTTCCTTTATTTTGTTCTAAGTGTTTACACACAAAAATACTGAGTAAAATTATCGCCAGCCTACCAAACAGGTACGATGTTCTGATAGTTGATGGAGGCGTTGGCTTGCAGGCACAGCTGACAGGAGGTGGACCTGCGGCATAAGTGTCGGGTGTAGCAGCCGCCCGCGAACTCGAAGACATGTCAAGGAACCAACGCACTGGGCTTTGTCGATGGAGTTAATATGTGATTCCACTTGGAGCACCGATGCTTAGGGGGAATGATTTAATTATAACTAAAATTTATTTAATTTTATTGACAGGTTGTGAACCACGCTGAAGTGCCCAGGAGAGGATGCTGAGGTGAGATTTTGCGATTGCGATGATGAACCCTAAAACTCCATGATAAAGTGTATATCTAATGACAGTGTATTAAACTTCCCTATAAATATCGTGAGAGAAATTTACTTTTTCTGGTAGTTAGAAAATGAACCATTGAGTTTGGCAATTTATGTCCGGGGTTTTTTTTTTTTTTTACGAAATAAGATAAAGCCTTATGAGGGGACCACACGCCTCCATTCATATGTCCGTCCGGTCGGCGACTTGACCTTTGTCAGATTTTCATGTACTTGTGTAGACAACGAAACGTTATTGAAAAGTATGTGGTCTAGTAAGATTAATATTCGAGACAATCGTCTCAGTGACAGCCAGACTTTACTTGCGGGCACAAATTTGTATCCCTGCTTTTAAAACGTCTTGCCCAATTTTGGTGCAGTTTGGCAAAGAAGATCCCCAGGTACTTGTGTTGAATATTGTTTAGTTTCGTTAAAGTCGGTTCAGTGTAAGTTACACTTCGCTGAGGGGAACCTATATATATATCCCTTTTTACATCTTGCTCGATTTGAATAATATTCGGGACATAGATTACGTTGAGTGATTTTGAGTTCCGTAGAAACAGCAAAGTTAAAATCGTGCTTTACGTAAGTGTAAATGAATTTCAAGATGTGCTTTCCATATTCCTTGTCCGATTTGGTGGGAATTCCTTGTAAGTGATATGCTCATATTGCTTGAGATCCCAGGCGCTGGGAAACCCGTCCTTTTATTATTGGTGTAAATCAAGCTACGAGGATGAGTCAACTGAAAACCTTAAATAAGTTTTATCTCGTAACTTACTGAACAACACACGACTGGATAAAATAAGAAGAGAAGTCATAAGGAAAGAACTAGAGATCTCTGGAATATAAGACGTGAGACTCAAATACAAACAAAACTGGATCCGCCACCTTGAAAGAATGGACAACACCAGACTCCCGAAACACGCCCTCAACTACAAACCTCGAGGAAGAAGAGACCGTGGACGCCCCAGTAAACGATGGCAATGCGTCGATTCGGGAACAGTTCAAACGACCTAATTCATGGAGGAAGATGATGATGATGAATTTACTGGACACTAAAGGTACACAATGACTTCATTTTTCTATGTAGTATCGTACTGCCACCTGTCGGTCGCTCTTCAAACCATGAGTATCATTTTTGAATCTTACAAGACAATCGAGCTGTGGTTCGGATTTTTATCGCACTTTTAATGTTTTCATTTGACTGTCCTGGTACATTTGGGCGTGTACTGTGATACCCTATGGCATTTTGAAAGCAAGCAACACTTTGGTATGTACGGTGTACTGCGTCACAGAATACATCCTTCGCAGTTTCGTTCAGTGCAGTGGCGCTGAGGCACGAAAACATATCAGTTTCCAAATGGAAAGCTTTGTTACAGACTCTCAAAAGCACATACGGAATAAACGTGGAAAACTTTGAAGCCCATTTCCTACGTACGCTGTGTATTGACTGTAGTACCTCGTTAGTCCCATAGGGTCTGTCGGTGTCTGATGTGTTTCATAAGGTATGGTATCGGCATCACTCCAAAGTACCTTGTTCTAGGGACGTCATAGGGACTATAAATTCCGCTGGGACTCTTATTAACTTGTTTGAGTGTTCAGCTGTTGGTGTGCGTGCTGGTTCCCGGAAGAACAACAATTCCGAAGTCGCATTTTGATAAGGCCACATGCACACGTCAGCAGTGCGCTGTCATCAGAGTCGCTGTTCTGTGGGAGCAGGTGCACGACGAAGTCTTCCAAGCAGTACCTAACTCCATTGCGACCAGGAGACTTACAGACTGTGTGTCATTTTGAATGTAATATATTTATAAATAATGTTCGGATGTTACAATTTATTCTGTACTGTTTCATCTCTAACGAAAACAGTTTACGTAAAAGTCATCCCATTCTGGTATATCATATTAAGACCGACGTACATGCTGCAGTCAACACGGATTGGAAATAAATATGCATTTTATTTCGAGTTTTAAAATATTGTATTTTTGTGCCTGGGGATGATCATTGTGACCGAAATATGTAGCATGCATTGACGAGACTAATAAAATATTTTGCTGTTGGCGGTAGTAACCCGTATGTCCATTCTAATGTAAATGTTACAATAGCATATCCTATTTGCCACGTGGTGCGCCGTATACCTGTGAGTATTCTTTCTGACTCTGAAGCAGTTTAGTCATGAGTTACATTTCAATTGGGGGGTCGATCTTTCTGTGTTCGCTTTCGTTGAAATTACGCTCCTTCAATTGGGTCGATCCGCTTTAAAGGATTCTCCAGAAATATCCGAATATCAGTGTGCTAGAATGCCCAGTTCTAATGAGCGGCATAGGTCTCAATCTTAAAATAAAAGTACAATTCTGCCTTAATAGCAGGTCGATAAGGCATCAAGAGAGTTGAACTAAATCTCTACTCATTCTGGACGACACAGAGTGGTCCTTAAATACTACGCTACAGCCGAAAACGTCCGGGAACGTTTGTTAGATTTCGTTATTTGTATCTGAGTAGTTTTCCGGCTAAAGAAATCACCATGTTACCGAATACATCTTTCATTTGTTTTATTTTATTCATAACGATGAGATTATAATACTGCACACGGGTATTGCTGCAAAGATTACACTCACTGAAATAACGTAGTGTCATTGTTTCATGGGCGAAGAAAGTGTAAAGCGCCCTATACATTCTCAGTTCAACTGAGTGATGTTACTGTGTGACGTCATACCTGACGGAAATACTGAGTAAACTGCGCAGTTTTGACAGGCAATAGCGCAGGCCTCAGAACTGTCCTTTCCAGTCGTCTTTCACAAAGAGAACTGCACAGTTCACTCAGGGAATCCCACAGTTTCCTCAGTTTACCTGCCGACACCACGATAGTATCATTTCAAGGCATCCGTTTGTAGCATTTCATTCAGCATTCGCATGATATATTCCTTTTCAAATACCACTTCTTACTCCATATTTTACGCTTTCTTTTCGTCTTTTCGGATAACATTATGACCGATGTCGCTAGCAAACAGCAAACGGCAGCCTTGTTTTCATCCACCGTACTCACACGCACAAGAAGACACTCAGAACTGACATAAAAAAAAAACTGAAAACCTATTGGGAATCCTGTGCTGTGTAAGAGAAAATTCAGTTTAAATTTTCGTGCAGTGTTTTACAAAGTTAAACTGCACAGTTTACTTAAGGTGTATAGTGCCCTTAATACCTATGCTTCCGGTCGAATTTCCACTGGCTGTCGTTTATATATGGCGAAGAAAGGTAAATGTATTTTGTATAGGAAAAACCTCTTGTCATGTCATAGACCACTGTGCATGGTCAAGGTTAAAACTAATTTTACGTAGTCCTGTGTAAACAACATACATCAGATTTTGACGTGTCTGTCGCAGGACAGTTCCAATATAAGGTCCCTTTTACCAGAGATAAAGACAGAACCCGTGAGTGTAGCGACTGCGATTAGAAAGCTGTTTTCCTACGGTAAACCTGACAGAAATGTCAAAATGTGAGTTATTTCACAAGAAACCAGGATAGGATGCTTTGAGATGGTGGCTCAGTTACTGTACTCGTCTGCGTTCTCTCACGTTACTCTGTACAGGGAATTGCTAGGATATTCTGTTATTGTCGTTAGCTAAGAAACGAAGGCCGTTATAAAGACGGCTAAGATACTGGACCGGGCTTTTGATGTTTTGCTGACTGTGCATCTCAGTACAATCTTAGTAATTAACCAACTTAATGCACAAATTCTTGTTTTATAATAAGTTTATTATATTCCTCTACATGTTTCGAGCACTGTGTGCTCATCATCAGGAGGTCAAAATTGTATTATACAGCGTCTGTTATCATGACACTTGTCTTTCTTTATATGTTTTGCTGACCGTGCATCTCAGTATAATCTCAGTAATTAACCAAATTAATGCACAAATTCTCGTTTTATAATGTTTATTATATGCATCTACATGTTTCGAGCACTGTGTGCTCGTCATCAAGAGGTCATAATTGTATTATACAGCATCTTGTATCATCACACCTGTAAGTGTGGTGATACCAGATGCTGTACAATATCTCCTGATGATGAACACATAATGCTCGAAACATGTAGAGGCGTATAATAAACTTATTATAAAACAAGAATTTGTGCGTTAAGTTGGTTAATTACTAAGACTGGACCGGGCTTGTTATAATGAGCAATTCTTCAGCGACAGAAGGACAGGAAGACAATATTGTGAATAACTGAATTTTAATGGTGTTATGAGAGAAAAATTCTGAGCATTAACAACACAGGAAACGTAAGTATTACTTAAAGTGGCGGTCCGTTAGCTGGATGTTTCTACCTCCTCAGCTGTTCTAACAGCATACCATTTCACTCGAAGAGATCGCCTTGTGGCGATTATGGATTTTGCCGGCACATTTTCTTGGAAGTCTGCAATTATCAAATTTCGTGGCAATATGTTCAGTGGGAGCCGAGCTGACACGTACGGACAGACAGACAGATAGACAGAAACGCCGAAGTTAGTAGGCGCTTTAAGCGTCTATGCGAAGGCGCCTGAAAGTTTATCAAAGTAAATTTAAATTTTTATGACATTAATGTATTTAACTGTAATGATTGTTCAGTTACGATAATTGCTTAATTACAGCTTTTGTAGGAGTTCTTAGAGCCAGGACCTTCTACCTGTGCTGGTCCTGAGAAATACACCGTAATAGAATCGAGCTCTCCGAAACTTTAAAACCAACCGTTCGAGATAAATGCAATTGCACTACAAGCACAGTCAGAAATGAACCACTTAGCCTGAGACTTCAGAGTGAAGAACTTATTCTTTAAATATGCAGTCTAACAAAATAGTCTATTCACCTAAAATAAAATGCTACTGATATTAGTTACTATTTGTGTTTGATTTGTAACATAAGTACTTTCAGAAGGCTTTACCTATTTTATATGAGCGTGAAACTTGGTCGCTCATATTGAGGGAGGAACTTTGGCTGAGGCTGTTTGAGAATAGGATGCTGAGGATAATATTTGGACCTAAAACGTGCGAGGTTACAGGGGAGCGAAGAAGAATACGTAACGAAGAGATTAATGATCTGTACTCATCACCAAATATTATTCGGATGATAAAATCAAGAAGAATGAGATTGACGCGGCATGTTGCAGTTATGGGGACGAGGAAAGGTGCATGAATTGTTTTCGTGGGGAAATCTAAGGGAAAGAAACAACATGGAAGACCCACACGATGGGAGGATAATATTAACATGGATCTTCAAAAAGTGGGATTGGGACATGGACTGGATTGATCTGGTTCAGAATATGGAAAGGTGGCGGACTCTTTTGAATTTTGTGATGAACCTGCGGGTTCCATCAACTGCGGGGATTTTCTTGACTAGATTCTTAGCCTAAAATGTTATATTTTTAAGAAGGCGTGTACTCAGAGAGTTAGAGCTACATTCATAATGTCATAATTTGAGGTTATTTTCAAAGTCATTGGTCAGAGATTTTATTTCTAAACCCGGCAAGGTTTTCTGCCCTATCAAGTAACCACCTTCATGCTTACTTTCAGCCTCTGCTTTCCATTAATGTAATACTACTTACAAATACGCATCGGCCATTTCTTGTCATGATACTCCAGTCACATTAGGCTTACAAAAAACAGACTTCAGTATACCATTTAACACTGCAGAGAAATTGTATGTTATAGTGTCGTTACATAGGAAGTGTTATGAAACAAGCTGTATAGCAGTAAGGCTGAAAAAGCTGCTGCAGTTTTGGTGATTAAATTTTGTATCCCCACAAAGTCATAGTAGTGTTTGCAATGTTCATTATTTTTCCACAAAAATATATAAAGTATATTATAACCCTGGTCTTCTATAAGCACTGGACGAATATAATCTGCAGCTTGCCAACTTAAAAAGTGTCTTCTCTTTAGGACGTTTCTTCTTTGTTTCTTGCTTTATCATTCGCCTCATTACCGGAAACTGTCGAACCCTCTTCCAATTCCACCCGAACAAGGAACCAGTAGTCGTCTTTCTGTCAGCGTGGCAACAGTACACGTGTTTATGTTAATAGTGTTCTCGTGGTGAATAATAGAACACAGGTTTTAAAAAGTGTGACAGTGTGTTTCAGTCTTGTGTTGTTATCAGTGAATGCAGAAAACTTTGTAGAAGACACATAAATGTTGTTACGTGTGTGGGATTAAGGTGTGTAAAACATGAAGCATCGTACTGTGTGATGGCCTAACAACCGTAATGGCGGCCGTGCTTAACAAGAAGACAAGGTAAGGACGAGCCTCACATGTTGAAATACGTGCACGAAGTGCAGTTAAATCTGATTAGCAGTAACTCTAATACCGTCGCGAAAATATGATGAAGGGAAAGACGTTTCTGATGGTTATCGCGCTGTGTTGTTTGTTGACGGCATTATAATGTAAATGAATGAAACTTTAATAGTCTTACCGCTTTAATCTTACTTCCCACATCGTCCTTATACAGCAGCATACCAATTACCATGACTTTTTTTTTTTTGTACAGACAAATGAGGTTTTTATTCTTCAGATTTCGCACAAATATTTAATGTATGTCTGTACGAATAATGTGTCTATTTCCAGCATAGTAGTGCATTTGTAAATGTTGATATGAAATTAACTAATGTTAAGATAATGATGAACCTTATTTTCCATTGCCATTTTCTGCTTGGAATTAATGGAACTGTATTTTTAAACTGCAACACTTTACATGAAGGAAATTTATTCTATCCATAACGTAATACAGGGTGTATCAAAATGATTGGAGCGGTTTTGAAGTTGATTACATTCACACGCCACGTCTGTGGCCTGCACGGTCCCCCGATTTAACCCCTTGTGACTACTTCCTTTGGGGTTATGTGAAGGACAAAGTGTTTGTGCCACCACAACCCGTGAGCATACCTGATTTGAAGAACAGAATTACCGCGGCTGTGGA
>Ga0123355_10018920_pt1 | contig 10950 bp, 9 predicted proteins | sample TergutEmb28metaG_3_FD_89872 | JGI IMG/M metagenome (GOLD analysis project Ga0123355, IMG submission 89872) | Embiratermes neotenicus P1 segment gut microbial communities from Petit-Saut dam, French Guiana - Emb289 P1 | ecosystem: Host-associated > Arthropoda: Insects > Digestive system > Gut ...
ATAAGAAAAGACAACAACAATAATCTCACATTATTTTTTTTGGGTATTAGGGTAAAAAGAGAAAAAAAAAGAAGAAAAAAAGAAAGGGGGGGGGGGGGGGGGGGGGGGGGGGGGGAAGCTAAATGCTGTAAAATTTAAAAGTACACATGGACAAACATGGGTGGATACTCACTCTATCACTTTTGAACCTGGCAGCAACAGCCACCCCAGCCAAGCCTGTCTCTCAGTCTTGGTTACACAGTAGTACTGAGTTGCTGAACAAAGCAGTATCATATAACCCTGTATTTTCCCTCTTAAGTTTGTACACCCCGGTTTTGCCCACCGTGCTGCAACCAATGCCCCTACTAGGGTTTACTGTATCTCTTTTTGCAGTAACCAATCTGTGCTGACACAAAATACAACACTAAACAAGCTGTTACATATTTACCATAACTACTGCATTTAGGTTTCCTATGCACAGTGCTGGGAGAACAGATGGTTATCTATCTCTGTTACATCGATATCAAAGAGGGAGGAAATAATAGAAGTGGTAGTTCATTGTATGATGCTGTAAGACAACCTTAAACTATCTGGAATGGACAGAAATGCAGGGGTGCACATATTTTCCAAAAATCTAGGAGCCACTCAAAATTCTAGGTGTCAGACCAGTAACATGAAGCAAGTTGAATACTGAGGTTCCACAAATATTAGTTGTACCACCAAACAAAATTTAGTTGCCATGGCGACCTGGCACCTGGAATTTGTGTACTAATGTACGAACGTAACACTGGAATCCATTATAGAGGAAGCTGCTGCCTGTATCTTCACATTTGGAAGAGTCAATACTTAAATTTAATACTAAACACAAACACAGTTAACAAAACTCCCTCCACGGCAAGTAATTATTATACCACAAGGACCTGGTCTGCTGAAACTCAGCAGCAGGAAAACCTCCCCACTACAGACATGTTCACAATGCCACAACCTAGTTATAACTCAAACCAGATCATCAGTCATTTCACATGCCCTAATCTCAGGGAATCTAAATGTTCTAAATACCAAAACAGTAATTTCATAAATATCTGTACACCATAAAATATTCTTTCTATTATATCACCAGATTATTAAAGTTTACAGATGTTTGCGTGTGTGGATGCGCCGTTGAAAATATATGCACTATTAGCCTCAATGTAATTTAACATGACTTATCGCATCCTGGGTAGAAAACACACTACTCCCTTTCGTTAAGATTTCAAACTCGCACAGTTTCAAATCCATCCCCCCTTAAACATTCTTATTCTTCCCAATTGACTAACTGTTTAAATCCCACTACTCCCTAATGGGTTCAACAGTCAAAATTTTAAAACTTTGTTTCTATTGGCTCACTTACATAATGCTGTTCCCATATAGTAACTAGCATAATCTCCTTAGTGGTCTTCTCTCTCTCTATCTCTCTGTCACTCTCTCTATCCCTCTAAGCTGCTATTAAAATCCATTATAATCGCCATTCCACCCGAAACTAAAATTACTAATTTAAACAAATCTATCCCATGTATCAAATGTATAATTTTAAACGCCTCATAAAACTTAAACTAACTACAATGGTTATATAATCAAAAGATGAAACTGGAGCAATAATATTTTGGTTTTATTTTTTGGCACTATCCTTGTATTTGGCCTCCAAAAGGAATGGTAACAGCCATTATAAGACATATCACACCAGTCCCACCCAACCTGTAGTTCATAGGCAACATGCTGCCTGCTACACTGTGTTATGTTGCCCATGGAGACATTTAAAATGAGAAAACATCTTTAACTCTTTCCCTCGCAAAAACCATTTTGAAAACTTCTGAGCTGTTTATTTAAGGAGGCATACATTACATTACATTAGTAGTTCACTCTGTAAACATGTGCTCAAAATAGCAACACCCTAGCCTAGGTTGTGAATTACATTTATTTGCATACCTTTCCTATTGGTATCAGTACACTTTTACTGTAAAAGGTAAAGCAGTCCCGTTACAGGCCCGTGGTGCCCAGAGGGTTCCAGGAAGTTAAGGTTCCCAGATTTCATGACAATGGAACAGGATGGTGGTAAGGTTGTCAGCCTTACGCACCGGCCGCCTTTACCCCCAGGAAATGCTCCTGGTACTCATTTCTGTTAGAGGCTGAGTCTACCCCAGGGCCATAGTGCGATCGGAAGGATTTTATGTCAATGAAAAATTCCAATGACACCAGCTGGGATCGAACCAGCGACCGTCCGATTTGTAGCGCAGCACCTTAACCACTGTGCTACCGCGGTCCCCTTCACTTTTACTGTATAAGATGTATTAAAAAATACACCAGTAAAATTATACTAATAATTATACATACACTTATTCATTCTTTATTTTGTGTGCTGAATTTCATTTTGCCAGCATGCAGACTATATTTTGCCCAAGCTGACTGTGCCACATAAAACCTTGAGCAGGCCTGTGTTAAACAGACCCATAAATCTGACATTATGTTGCTTCCATTCAAATACATAGCAGAAACACGCTACAAAATGCAGTTTAACGTGTTAGTTTCTTGCTCTTCAAGTGTTCTTATCACTGTAGATAAATACTCAAGTTTTATCAACTGTCATTTTTTGTACCTGTCTTGGCAATGGTCAAAAGCCTACGTGTGGGACGCAAGAACCTGTGGTGTGGAATCCAGTGACTTTAGTGCTACAATGAAGTGGATGAGGTAAAAAAGCACACCTAACACTTAATCTGAACTCTGACCCGTGTTGTGGCACCCGTGTATGCCTCATATTCACAGAGCTTCATAGTGTGAGAAGATGAAAGAGATGACGTTGCCTACTGGTGACAAGGTTGTCACCAGCAGGCAACATCACTGGTGCATTATACCACAAGCTGTAGACACAGTCTAGTGCTCCTGAGGATGGGCGAAATTATTGCCCAAAACATGTCGGTAAAAGGAAAATCAATCCCGTTACAGGCCCGAGGTGCCCAGAGGGTTCCAGGAAGTTAAGGTTCCCAGATTACGTGACAATGGCCCAGGATGGTGGTAAGGTTATCAGCCTTACGCACCAGCCACTTTTACCCCCAGGAAATACTCCTGGTACTCATTTCTGTTAGAGGCTGAGTCGACCCCTGGGCCATAGTGCGATCAGAAGGATTATGTCAATGAAAAAATCCACTGACACCATTGGGAATCGAACCAGCGACCTTCCAAATTGTAGCGCAATACCTTAACCACTGCGCTACCGCAGTTCCCGAAACATGTTGAGCTGATTGAAATTACTAATAAATTGTTATTGTTGCATCTAGTTGGTTGTTTATATCATTGTATCTAAGATGCATGGTCACACAAACATAAAATTTCAGTAACAAATCTAAATGGATTGTTACCGCCTGTTGTTACTATCATTAGACTTTCTCCAATATTACAAAGCAATCCCAAGTGAAATCTCTATCTTATCAATATACAAGCACAAATTGCCTTCTATCTTTCAAAACCATGCATGCTTAGGTGAGGAGTGGAAGAAAGCCCATTTTAATCAGTGCACACTCAGTCACTTCAAGGATTATGGTAACACACCGTTAGATCCCACTGTTTTTAACACACACACTTAAACTCTGACAGGCAAGATATAGTAATCTGTGATTAGTGCCATTAGATAATATGGGACACGCTGTCGGCCAGTGATACAAATCACTGCGGCCCGACACCTGAACCCCAAACAGCTTACACATATAAGTAAAAGAAATGTGACAGACATATTCTATATATTATGCCTTGTTCTTCCATTTGTGGTGTATATGGCAGCTTTAGGTAATCCAATTATACATCAACATAAGGAGAGTTACATGTATGGAAAACAACTTCACATACAGTTGCTAACAATGATCTTACCATATTTTAGAATTAATTTCTACTGTTGTAATGTTTGCTTTGTATGTCTGTAAACTCCACTCAATTGATTTAGAGATGTCACATGGGAGTGGTGCCTAAATCCCAGGTGACAGGTCACCCAGGCAACTAAATTTTGCATGGTGACACCTAACATTTGTCAGTCCTCAGTATGTAACTTGATGCATGACACCCTTCTGGTGCCTAAAATTTTGAGAGAAGAATGTTAAAAATAAACTGTACAGATATATTAATGAATGATGAAGTTTTTCAAAGGGCGAAAGAAGAAAGATTACTTTTAAAAATTTTAAAAAATAGACGCCACTCATGGATAGGGCATACAATTAGGCATAACGAGTTTCTAGTAAACATCCTTGAAGGAGCAATATTCGGAAAAAAGGCCGTGGGAAGACCTGGACTACAATACTTAATGCAAGTCGCCAGGAACACAGGAGCTGACAGTTATACAGCAATGAGAAGAATGGCTTGCAACAAATCCAGATGGAAAGCTGCCAACCAATGAAAAGACTGAGGGATAAGAAAAAAGTATGTTCCTGGAAAATTTGTGTATTCCTGTTACATGTGACTGGATGGACAGACAGATTAAAAAAAAAACCTGAAAGGTGCACTTTGATGACCTATAATTGTGAATAAACCACGTTTGAGACTGAGTTTCTAAACAACAAATATTCACCCCTAACATAAACTGGACTGAGTTTAAAATCAGGCACTTAATTCTTGAAGACTTTCACAATGAATAAACCTTTCTGCCAAAAAGCGTCAGCAATCTATGAATTTCATTTCCATATGTATATGACTATGAACATAGAATATGAAGAACAAAGTCTAACACACGCCCCTGTTAACAGTAAACAATGTCATGATATGACTCACCTGGGCTGCCTGGAACTGTATCAAAATGGCAGTTCACCAGAAGACTGTGTGCGGATGGAGCATGCAGGGCACTCACTCTAACGATCACATTCTGAACATCTCTATATACATTTGTCATGCCATCCAGGAAATGGAGTGGAAATGCCCCACTTGTTTTCTGAATATCCATCTGAACTTCATGAACGGGGTTTGCTTGCTCCACGATGCTGCTAATTGCTTCTTGAAAGAATTTTATAGCCAACACTTCATTTTCATAGCTTCCTGTAATTCTAGGTCCTATACTTGTAAGCCTCGTTAGACGATTCATGGCCCTTTCAGCTATAAACCTCCCAGGGTTACTTGGAGCATCCACTAATGTTAGCGGTGTTGGCAGTTTCCTCTCCACCAACAATATCATTGCAAATATAAAAAGTAAGAAGAAAAGAACAGCAATGAGGTAAGATGATGGAAAAGGAGGTAGGAACTTCCGTGACTTTCTACGAACTCCATGCTGTTCTGGAAGAACGTCGGTTCTGGAATCACGAACTCGATATCGGACCCCTTTCATATTCTACACAGAAACAAACAAAATTATTACATTACATTCAAAGGCACATGCTGAGATTAGGAACAAGATTTCGTATTAAAAAAAAAAAGTATGTCGAACATGGCAACATTTTACCAGTTTCTGAACGGCTGTAGACTGCAGAAGAGATGTGAATATGGTTGGGTTACCACAGTCTTATAGATTAAAATTAAAAAAAAAAAAAAAGTTAAAATTGCATCTGAGTATGAGATATTGTTGGGGATATTCCAAGACAAAATTTAACAGATGATCTCTGATAGGGTCAATAAAATACTAACAACAATTCAAATGATGATGATGATACCATTTTAATAATAATAATAATAATAATAATAAATAGCAGCAACAACAGCAAGGGTGGTGGTGGTGGTGGTGGTGGTGGTAATGATAATGATAATGATGGTGATTGTGAAAATAGTGGTTATGCTTTCCTTTCTGCCTGGTGATGACAAAATGCAGTACCGAACACAGCGCTGATGTTTATCACATGATGGCAAGTGTATTGGCAGGCAGTAAGGTGAAATGGTACCTTGCTATTTTCAAACAACTGCACTTATTTCTGACTGACCAATCCCACTACACATCCTTGGCACTTACAACTGAGATGGCTTCAATTTCACAAAATTATAAATGCACTTCTAGAGATTTGTTGTTTGAACTCAGAGTGAACCGTTACACAGACTGGTTTACATACAAAGAAATTTTGTGTGTTTCCATGTTCCTAAATATATAAGAAGACAGGGGTTGACAAAGTTTTCGAAATCTAGGATCCATCTTAAAATTCCGGGCACCAGAAGGGTGATGTAAAGCAGGTTTCATACTGAGGACACAAAAATATTAGGCACCACCATACAAAATTTAATCACCATGGTAACCTGGCACCCGCGATTTATACACCCCTGGTAGAAGGTTCATTATATAAGACAACGGGGAAAGAAAAGAACGCGTAAATAAACAGCAGCTATGCACATGCTGTAAGTCACACACACTCAACATGAACACCTTCAGTCAGTACCAACCAATACAACATGAAACATCTGCACTATGCACAACACATGACAGCACATGTTTTGAATTCCAGCATACTATACCTTCACATATAAAAAAAAAAGGAAAAATCCATGTTCTGCCTCATCAACTCCACTGGTATCTTTAACACACACAATTTTCTGCCATCTTGTGAAATCAATTTTGTTTCTTGAACCGTTCAATGTATTAAGACTAAATTATGTACGGCAAACACTAATTATCAGTGGTAACTATGGACTAGAGTTGCAATAGGCAGTTTTAACTACCTCTTTACATAAGAACTTAAATCAGATTCTGTATTTATCTTCATACAACCATACTGAATTTTAAAATGTTTCATAAAGTGTTATAGAGAGTATGGACATGATAGTTTATTATCAGACATTTCTTTTTTTTTATACTAAACTATTTCTGATAAATTTGATAAACCTGGATGTTGGGATATAAACTTTTCATTAAGGCTCTAAGCATTAATCCCCCCCCTCTTAATACAGTATATTCTTTCCTCACACATGGTTAAGGAGAGTATAAACAAACAATTTCCTACAGCACTTCAAAGCAAACTGTTAAACAAAAACACTCAAAATGATTAACATTCTTGTACGTACTTTCCGTGTTTCAGATTCTGCCAATGTATGTTCTCTTCATCCACTAAACAACCAAGTGTTACGTTGTGGTATATTTGAATGCTAACTCACTAATATAGTTAAGAAACAAGCCTTAAAGTGAATCATTTAACAGAACTTTGTGAATTGTTCTTTAATGGTTTCATGCAAATAAGGCCAACTGACACGAGTCAACAGGAAAACCTTCTCACATCCCTAACAACTGTTTGGTTACAACAAATAATGAACCAAACCCATAGAACAAACCCTGGTGACAGATTCATACGAAAACCCACACAAACTACCAACAAAGGTCCAATACGTGTTGGAAATAAAAGCAAAAATATTACCATCTAGTTAATTTGCAGTATCACTATGTCATATCCTTGCACTTACCAGCAATAATTGGTTCATCTATATATGTGCTATATTTCCATCCATTAATCACAACAACAACCGGACACTTGAATATCACGGGGTGTACATTTAAAGGAACAAGATCTTTAAAGCATTATATAACACAAGAGAGAGTAAACAACTTACTGTTGAAAGCCACTCTGCTGGAATTGTTTCTACCTTACATTAAACTACCATCACGGCTACCCTAATATTGTTAAAGTGGATTAGCACTTTACTTATAAAAGTTCGTTACTGAGAAACGAACTGAATTCACGTGTTTTTAAAAGCATGGAAGCAAAATGTATCTCCAACTCATAAACAAATACCCGTATTCTTGTTCGTCAGTTTATGTGCGACACTGTTCCTATTCTTCCCATTATGAATGATTATAAATCACATATTGGCAATGACCTGCACCGCAGTCAAGGCCAATGTTTATGTAATGTCCTCACTGATGAATACCAGGGCCAAAGAAAATTACGACTGAAGGTGAAACTGATAACGACAGCCACAGACCGAAGACCGAAGTATGTTCCAATTTAATGTTTCATTTTAAAAAAAAAAACGCTTTGAGTGGGACAGAGAATAACAAAATAGTGGGACAAGAAGAAAATGAGAGTAAGCTTTATCTTAAATAAACAATCGCAGAGAGAAATGTGTCGGCTCTTAGTCACCTGTTATGTGAAACAAAATCTTCTTATTATAAATGCAAGTTGCTGATAATCACACGGTTTACAAAATTCACGCTTGACCTACTGGAAACTTCATAATCTTGAACATGAAAGCGAAAATGTTGTTTCCACCCCACACGAAACAAAACAAGAAGAGAAGATTATTACCTTCGAGTTTATACCGTTGAACTCCGCCTACAGGATATGTAATGTGTTTTAGATAAACATTAAGTGGGGTGTTATCTCTTACGTACATATCCCAACTGAACTTGCTTTTCGGCTTTAGCGCGCATCACACCTTCTACTCCGCAAATAATGCATTGCAATGCAATCGAATGAATTATCTACACACTATCGACAGGATTATCGATAACAATCGACTCATTAGGCACTCTCCAATGTTGCAATTTTAGCTCTAATCCGTGCTTACAATGAAATACCACAATCGTTTTTCGAGCGACCTGTGCTTTTGAGAATTGTTGGTTAGTACTCTGATCCATGGTACGAACTGATAAGGTCAACGTTCCGCAACATAAGAAATTGTAGGCCGCGAAACGATGCTACACTGTAATAACAACGAACAGTCCATTCTTTAAAATCTATCGACAGTCAGATTTGGTATTTTTGGTAGCAAAACCACACTACTGGAAAAAGGAGTCTCCCTGCGCTATAATAAATTGGCTGCGTTCAAAACGTACTTTCCCAAAGCGTTAGAGGCGGCTTTCCACATGTGTAGAAAACTCCTTCCTTCATTTTGGGGATAGTGTAAAAGTGAATGTTAGTTACAGGGCGCACAATGTACGTAGTTAAGTTACATGGCACACAATGTGCATTGTTAATGTGTTCCGTAGTATAAGGTTTCAAGTTCTAACAGCGGTGACCGTGACGGAACATACTCTGATCTATGCTCTGGTAGAAATTCACAGACGTTGTGGGTATGCCATCTGCCACCATTTTCAAACCCGAAAATGGAGACCTTAGATTTCTCCTAAATATCGGCGTGTATTATTCCAGCCTGCACGGTGTCATCATCATCACCATATTTATTCTTTTCCATAAATCCAGTCATAGACACATATCATGAGGATGTGAAAATGATCACATCCCACGAGCGGGTACGCTTGTTGCCGCAGTACATAATGGCTTGGATCATACTTTTACATCGTACACATGTTCCATGGGTATATGATAACTTTTCTTTCGTGTACTGGAAACCACAAATGATAGGAAGAAAGGTTATGTGGTCGGGCATGTGTTTAGGCCCACGTGCCAAAAGTATGTTTAAATTAATGTAAAATTGATTTCACCCTTTCACTCTTGAAGTGCCTTTAATGTAAGTGTGCTTAGATGATAGATGTACTGAAAATGGAAAAAGACCCCATGCTGCCTTAATCCTATTAAACCTCAGCATACCTTACAAAACCGAAAATATCCTATCCAGTAGCGTCCAAAGTTCACCAACAGGCATAGATTGTTTGATGATGAGCACTTTTGGTTGGTCCGTCTCAGTGAAACCAGCAACTCTCAACTGACCTGATGGAAATTACATCTTCATATTTTCACTGGCAGACTTTTTCAACATTCTCCCTATAAGCCACTTTGACCCCATGTGGACAACCTGACACAATACACTGACTCAATGCACACTGATTTGCAATTTAATCCAACACAAGAATCTAACGGCTGCATCAACTTTCTCGATTTAACAATCACCAGAAGAACCTCCCACCTAGAAATTGATACTTACCGAAAACCTACAGCAACAGACACCGCTATACATTTTACATCCATCCACCCTAATGATCACAAGTTGGCAGCTTACAGGTATTACATAGAAAGAATGCTCAACCTACCACTCAATGCAGAACACCAAAAAAGAGAATGGTCAACAATTCTTCACATAGCCCAGCAAAACGGTTTCCCACCTACAAATATACAAAAACCAAGACACGAGATAAAATATAAAACAAAGCACACCACACAAACATGAACAAAAACAAAAGATGGGTAACATTCACCTACATTTCCCCACAAATACGCAAGGTCACAAACATATTCAGAAACACAAACGTTAAGATAGAATTCAGATGCCGAAATACTATAGCCAACCTGATCAAACCTTCAAAAGACCACAACATTACACCCTACAATGAGCCGTGCCCTAGGGCTATGTTCGGCTCAAACTGCAACATTACGCAAACAAGACTTCCGTCTGATGTGGAGTGTTGTGGTGAAGTGGTGTCGTGCGATGATTGGCCATTCAGAAGGGTGGGGGGAAGGTCAAGGGGTGTTTGGCCCGAGCTTTCATAAGGGGGTTTTTTTTTTTGAGTGTCTTACGGATAGGAGTCGTCTACCTGCTTTCTCTCCATCCACATCTGGGAGCCTTAGACCGACCAGACCAGCGCAGTGGAGGCTCCGACAGACGACCACCCCTGAGCGTCTGAGCGGACGTCGGGAGTACGTACATGGGTAACATTTTGGTATTTTTTTGGGTTTTCTATTTTTCAAAATTAGGGGTTTTTGGATTACTCTGGTGACTATTCCCGACGTCTGCCCAGCGGGAGACTTTATAGGGGTCGGTGCATGTTACCTCCTCGCGAGTGGGGGCCTTGTTTTGGTACCAGCACGAATCCACCAGTGTTTGTTCCTTGTAAATGTAATATTGCTTCTCACGCACGATAAATGGTATGTTCAGCCGTTAAGTTATGTTAATGGTAATTTGTATAATGGATCGGCCGAGGGCGGAGCCCTGTTGATATATGTGTGTAATCCATATATGTATATCTGCCTGTCTGAGTTACATGACCAAATGTAGTGCATTAGCACGGAGGCCGTTTGTTTGGCCGCGGCATTGTGTGTTCAATTGTACTCTCGAGTTGGGCCGAGAATTGTTAATGTACGTAGTTAACGTGCG
>Ga0123355_10018921_pt1 | contig 10950 bp, 10 predicted proteins | sample TergutEmb28metaG_3_FD_89872 | JGI IMG/M metagenome (GOLD analysis project Ga0123355, IMG submission 89872) | Embiratermes neotenicus P1 segment gut microbial communities from Petit-Saut dam, French Guiana - Emb289 P1 | ecosystem: Host-associated > Arthropoda: Insects > Digestive system > Gut ...
AACCTTCCGAAGTGTTCTTCTGCCCCTGATATATATTGTGAATTCAGGAACAATACCACAGGTGCGTTTTGTAAGTGCAGTATGTGCACTGTTAATATTTAACGCGTGTTATAAACGATTGTAGATTGTGGTTATGCTAAATGTTTCACCACGTGAATATGGTGTGAAGGTGACAGCTATACGGTGCTGAAAATACTTTCGATTTAGGTAGCGACAGCAAGAGGATAGATTATCTGGCGTAGTATATACCCGAGTGCGTGGGCAAGCCTTGTGCTATTCCAGGTTCCTGAAAGAGCTATTTGTGACTACTCTCCTTATGTTAGTGGGTCTTCTGTTAGGATATCAGCCTTTGGCAAGAGTAGTCGAGTGATGGGGTTGCTACTCTGTGGCCTCAGGACATTTTCGTTGCACCGACATAGTGGTTACAACTGAACAAAATAAATTTTGGCTCACAGGTGTCAGTTTTTATACTGGTGCAAAATTACATGAAGGCCAACAGTCAATTATGATGGAAAATCTACATTTTAAATCGGAGGGATCCAAAGGAATTAGAGATAATGAAAATGTGTTGTTATGAGACCAGCAAGGAGGTTCATTAGATTAGCTCACCAAAGAAATGTTGAAATCAAAAAGACTGAAATTTATGGATGTACAAGCCTACCATCAAAATTGGAAAAATCATTTGGAAGGGGTGAAAGGAGACCACTTACCACAGTTAATATTTCATTATTGGACACAGAGATGATGAGGCTTAGGATGAACAAAATGATGATGGAGGGGCCAATAACATTGCAGCTGACATACTGTTGCCTAGTTCCAGGTGAAGATGGTGTGCCCCGGGGTGCTGATAAGTCCTTAGCCTGACCAGGAAGGAAACAAGCTCGGAAGCATGTTAGGGACGTGCGCGATTTCAACAACATCAAAACACGAGCTGTCATCAAGATTTTCCTTTCTGGTCGGGCTAAGGACTTATCAGCACCACTGTATGTGACTGCTTTATGTGTAACATAACTTATTCTCTTTTCAGGGTTTACGTGGGACATTAGTTGGCCGAGAACACAAAAGTAGGAGCCAACATGTATCCACAGGCAGGTTACCAACAGCCTGGACAACCTGGATATCCCCCACCATATTCAGGTACAGAGGGGAGGCTGTTTGAATCTATTAAAAGAAATGTCATGTACTGCAGTGTCATAGAATATCTGTATGTAGTGTGTGTGTGTGTGTGTGTGTGAAAGGTGTGTTGCTCCATACATGTTATGAAGGTGCGGGGAAGAGGAGGTACAGCTGCTTGTGGTCTCATTTAGTCTTAACCTTGGTGCTATGTAGAGGTTAGTAGTTACTGTCACACTGTGGTTGTTTCACACTTGGGAAGGCACACCAGTACCCATTGATTTGGAAGGTGGGTGGGCTGCAGGGCTAGTGTGGATGTGTGTGTAGGCTAGAAAATCATGTTTGACCAGAATTAATTGTTGTCAAATGTTACAAGTACATGATTAGCACTGCTGTTTTGTATTCAAGAGGTTCTGGGCTTGTATAATCTCAGCATGGAGATGGCCCAGCTTGACAGTGGCTTTTTAATGTTGCTGGCTGTACCTCGAACATACATGAGTGATAGCTGTAAACAGTTTCTATGAGACATGCATAATAATGACAACTCACCACATCAACGGGCAGCAGGGTCAGGAAGTTGTTGAACAATAAAAGACCAACTTGATGTCACTTGCTATCTTATTTCACTTCTTATGTGCTCAACATATTTCGGACATTAATATATCCATCATCAGGAGCTTGCGACTATTCTGCTGAATTACCACATTGGTCGTATTGTTTTTGGTTCGATGTGTGTTGGAGTTTCAGTGTGGTTGGGTTTACCACACCGAAACTCCAACACATCGAACCAAGTACAATACGACCAATGTGGTAATTCAACAGGATAGTCGCAAGCTTCTGTTGATGGATATATTAATGTCCGAAACATGTTGAGCACATAAGAAGTGAAATAAGATAGCAAGTGACATCAAGTTGGTCTTTTATTCTTCAACTATTACAATGATGCACGGTCCAATAAACATATGATTCACAGGAAGTTGTTTCCGTTAATTACTGTCTTGAAAGAAAACTTCCAGAAACTTCAACTGCAAAATTAGTTTTAGGGCAAATTTGATACTATGCACATTCCATGGAATAGAGATATATAAGAATACACAGTCTGACAATTATGTAATTAGACTGAGGTTATAGAATAAAATTGGAGCAAAAGACTTGAGTACTATCTGTATTTTATTCAAAGTACATCCCTTCTGTGCAGGCCGGGTAGCTCAGTCGGTATAACGACTGACTACGAGCTGGACGGTCCGGGATTGAATCCCGGTGGGGACGAGAATTTCCACCCCTCCAGACCGGCCCTGGGGCCCACCCAGCTTCCTGTAAAATGGTACCGGGTCTTTCCCGGGGGTAAAGTGCGACCTGGGCTTGCTGCTGACCACTCACCCCCTTCTAGTGTCGTGGTCATGGAAGAGTAGAGCTATACCTCTACCCACCCTCTGGGTCACACAGGGCCTGTAATGGGATCACTTTACCTTTTTACATCCCTTCTGCATCGATACAGTGAGTGGCATGATCTAGCAAAGACTGGAAGGACCTCTGCACGTCTTCTTGTGGTATGGCCCAAAGACTCGATGTCACAGCTGCTTGGATATCCTGAACATCTTCAAACAGGCGCCCTTTCAATGGTAACTTCAGTCTGGGGAACATAAAATAATCGCAGGGGGGTAGGGCGGAAGATGGAGCACGCACGCTTGTTTTCGGGCTAAAAATTCTTGTACAGCAACTGCCCAGTTAACCGGTGCATTGTCGTGAAGAAGAAACCAACTGCCTGGTGCTGAGTACTCGGGCCGGACACGGCGAATCCTCTTCCATAGGCGTTCCAGAACACTCAAATTAAAACTTCCAGTGACAGTTTGTCCCTCAGGGACAAACTCATGTTGAATAATTCCCTTGCTGTCGTAGAAACACACAAGCATTGTCTTCACTTTTGACTTTTGAAGACGAACTTTTTTACCTTTTGGTGATGCTGGTGACTTCCATTCAGCACTTTGGCGTTTAGTTGTGGGATCATAGTGAAAACACCAAGTTTCATCTTCTGCTACAATCGAATTCAAGAAATTTTTAGGTCTATGAGCAGTTATAATGATGTCTTTTGTGTACTGAACACGCTTGTGTCTTTGATCATCAGACAATCCATGCGGCACAAACTGGGAAGCAACCTTTCTCTTGCCCAAGTCTTCCACTATGATTTGACGAATCGTCTCCCTGTTAACACCAAACTCATCAGCCATCATTTTCACAGTCATACAACGTTCTTCTTTTATTTGTTTTCTCACAATGAGTCCCTCATTACGAACAGAAAATGGACGCCCAGGCATGGCTTCATCTTCAGTCATTTCCACACCACTTTTGAATCGTGCATACCACCTGAATATCTGTGCGCGATATAGACAGTTATCCCCGTACACTTGTCTCATCAATTCCGCAGTCTCTTCTGCAGTTTTCCCGAGTTTAAAACAGAATTTAATGTTCGCTGTCTGCTCCGTGCCGCTACTGTAACCACGTCCTCTCACTACCTGCACAACATGGCGCCGTATTTCCCGTCGTGCTCAGCGTGGGGCGTTGTGGTGTTGCCAGATTACAGATGAAGGTTGGTCGCATGGATGGCATGCATTGCTTCATAGATAGCACTTCTATCTTGGTCAAAATAAAATCAGTCTCATTATATAATTGTCAGACTGTGTATATTTATTTGTAACTAATTGCACATGTAATGGTTAATATATATATATGATTACTTCCCTGGCATGTTTTGGGTAATAATAATTCGTTTTAATTGTAGTCATCCCGTTGTGTTTTTAATTATCAAAGAATATACAAATTTCGGTCAAACACAACCTTTAATAAATGCTATTACAGTGATATGTTTCGACTCATACGAGTCGTCATAAGGCTATCTTTTGAACCGTGTTTAAGGCGAACAATTAACATTGAACATTTTGGGATCCCAAAAATTTAACATGGTATTGGACTATTGTTATCACGTATATCCAACTTGTTCTTACAAGCTTTTAACAACAAGTTGGATATATGTGATAACAATAGTCCAGTACCATGTAAACTTTTTGGGATCCCAAAATGTGCAATGTTAACTGTTCGCCTTAACCACGGTTCAAAAGATAGCCTTATGACGACTCGTGTGAATCGAAACATGCTGCTGTAATAGCATTTATTAAAGGTTGTGTTTGACTGAAATTTGTATATTCTTTGATAATAATAATTCAGTCACTTGAGGACAGCTATTATCATTAGCCAAAATATGTCAGAGAAGTAATAATATACATATTAACCGATACATGTGCAGTTAGTTTGAAATAAATATATTCTTATGTATATTTTTAGGACGTGGATGAAAACACAGTAAGATTCATCAGGGAGTCACTACATCTCCTTGAAGGCACCAAGGAAGATTGAAGTTTACTGTTTTTTCTGTGTCATGTACTGCAACCAAATGTGGTGAAGTGGTAGCACTTGTGCTTTGTGTATGGGGAGTTCCCAGGTACATGTCTTGTCTGGAGACCGGCTGTTCCAAATGACATTTTTCAGGCTTTTTCTCAGTCAGTTCAGTCAAATGGTAGGGTAGTATGTCATAGTAGCCCTTGACTGCATCATTGTGCATCGTTTTCATTGTGTTATTTCCTAATCCTTCAGTTTGGTGCTGTTTAGGCCAAGGTACTGACAGCATTGTTAAGTATAATTAAATAGATACTGAAAAGAGTTGGTACAGCCACATGTAAAAAATGCGATGGAAAAAAGCTGTGGATAGGTCACATTATGTTCCAGCTGGCCCACCAGGTTCTGGCTATCCTGCGCCACCTGGAAGCTACGAGCCAGCCGCAGGACATATAGGTTTCCAGCCACAACCTGGCTATGTTCCACCTGGTGGACAGCCAGGTTACAATGCCCAGGGATACCAGCCACCAACATACCCTCCTCCTGGGGGATATGGGCAGCCAATTGCAGCACAGCCAATGAGCGGAGCAGCACCGGGAGCTCCTGGTAAGTAACGTGTGACTGTCATAACATTAAGTTAGGGCTTGACACATCCCGGCCCAGGTCACCATAGCAGGCAGAATTTCAGAAGAATGAATGTATTAATGTCTTTATTTATTTTTTGTTTGAAAATCCTGTTTTAACAAGCTGCTACTTATTTTATTATTACTTCTTTACCAAACAGACTGGCCGTTACCACCACTGAATAGTCTTAACTTCCAAAATCAGATTAGTGCAATATGAATATGTGTGGGAGGAATTTTAAGCATATTTTCTGTAATTGGCATCGAAGATGGAGTGAAAGGTAAAGGAAGGAGGACTTGGGATACGTGGTTTCACATGCACACATACATTGCCAGAGAGTTTTCTTCTCCAGAACAGGAGGCTGTTGGTGTTCCTTGTATAATTGTATGCCTGTTGGCCCACTACGACATGTGAGCAACACTTTAAGTTGTTTCTTCCCTTACTGTGGTTTGTGTCACACACCATTCTAAGTTCATGTCATTCAAACTGTCATGACTCATAGAAGGGGCAGAAGAGACAGCTAACAAAAATACAAGGATCCGTGCTCACCAGGGATGAAATGCTTGGGTCCTTTCCTATTCCACTGCACTGGAGTCTATCATACGGGTAGGAGAAAAAGAATGCTGCCCACACAAGTAGCTGGGAGGGTGGTGTAACAATGAACACCCTGACCTTTTTCCAAACTGACATCACTTTTTTTTCCCATTACATATATGAAATCGGCACAACTGATACCCTACCCTAAGCACAGCAAGAATCTTAGTGATGGTAACAAAGTGCTGGGTTGTAATTGCTGTGAGAGTGGATTTAGTCACTCATGACAATAACGATATGGAACAGGTGCTATCTGTGACAGCTGTATGCAAGTTCTTCAGAATTCCTTCTCAGTTTACATAGGCTAACAATTGATGTTGTTTATTTTGTGTTAATGTTACCAACGTAGTAGTTATATAATAAAGAAATGTGCCTGTACTGCGTGTGAACAGGCTGTCATTGGTTTTACAGGTGTGCACATAACGACATTTCGGTCAATGTCGGACCTCATATACGACGGTGGTCCCATAACATTATTATAATGTATTCCCCCCAATGCCACCACATGTCCTTGTGGACTTCATGGTCCTCCCTCCTGGGCATGGCAGGAGTGTAACCGACTGTTGAGGTTGGGACGCCCATGAGGCGCAGTTACGTTGTCCCGATGATGTGAGTGGTGATATAGGAGGATGTAGTGCCAGGAGGGCCCTTAAACCTAAATTCTACCAACCTACCCAGTCCACGGTAACCGCAGGAATCCTCCCCTTCAGGGAAAATTCCCACGGTAGAGCCGGGAATCGAACCTGGGACCTCATGATAGAGAGACTGACCACTAGACCGCGAAGCTGGTCAATAATGTAATATAATATTATATAATATAATAATTATAATATTGTAATATTACAATTATTGTATTATAATACCATTGTGTTACAATTGCCTACAGTATTCAGTACAGTAACATGCTGTACAGGTTTGTAGCCTAGGAGCAATAGGTTATACCATATAGCCTAGGTGTGCAGTAGGCTATACTGTACTGCCTAGGTTTGTGTAAGTACATGTTCGCACGATGATGAAATCGCCTAATGACACATTTCTCGAACATCTCCCTGTCATTAAGTGACACATGACTCTATTTCCCCTAACTGCTATGTCGTCCATTATTTCGTATGGAAATATTTTTGATTTGTGCCTAAGTTTTCAGGAACACAGCCAGGGTGTAAATCAAAGGCTAGGTGTAATGTGTTCTGCACATGAGCGTTCCCCTCGCGTTACATTTCGACATGCTCCACAAGTTGTTCCCACCTTTTGTTTTTGTGTATGCAGCATATTGCATAGCATGCCTTTCGTTTACACTAGTTGTATGTTAGTTCCCTCAGTGTATCCTAGATGACAGGAGGTGGCTATACTGTACTTTACTGATGCAATTAAGAAAAATGTGAACATTTTCTGCTGAACTGAGTGACGGGGGCTTAGGAATTTCTGTAAATTTTGTGACATTAATGTAAAAGGAAGTTGTTTAATGTTACTTGTGTTCTTGCTGTTAATGTCATTACATTTACATGATGTTTGATATTGCACAATGCATATTTATTATTTTAACACACTTACTTGCGAATCTGGATGTAGACGGGAGGATAATATTAAAATTGCCGTTAAAGAAGTAGGCTGTGAGTGGATTAATCTGGCTTATGATAGGGGCCAGTGGTGGGCTGTTGTGGGCAGGATGTTGAACGTTTTGATTCTCTTAAATAGCAGGCAGTGGTTTTACTGGTTGAGAGACTGTGCTGAGTGGAGTTAATGGGTTAGTGGTTTGGCTTATCGATTGTAGGAAACGAGTTAATGTACCCATGGTTTGCATAATGGTCTGATAAGGAACTTTGAAGTGATTTGCTGTCTCGAGTCTTTTATCTGCTGCTTTGTTAATTATGGTGTTTGTCTTTGTACATAGTTCTACGTATTTCACGTAATGGAGCGATAGTTCTGGATTTCTGCCGTTTGTTGAGGCATATTTCATTTTTATCATGTGCGTTGAAGCAGTAATTTACTCATAGTTGCTGCTGTGCTTCTGCATCGTACCATGGAGACCTGTGGGGGGATGTGTAGGTGAAAGTCTGCACATTCTGGACGTCAGCATCTGGAAAAGCTGAATGGTCTGCTTCATGCTTCATAACTTTTACTTCTTTTATACCCCATTTAACAGGAGATTGCTTTGGTCCTGCAGTTCCAAACTTGGTGGCAAGAATAAAATCACAAGTGTATGCCAGGAATTGAGGCATGGCTTCATTCTGATGGTACAAATGTGATTGATATGTATTGAACTGCGTACTGTGGAGAGTCTGGGAAAAAGTCCCATGCATTTTGTAGTGGAACATTTTTTATATGTTTGTTTCTTAGGTTTGCTGGCATCAGTTACGAACGGTTCATAGCTGTATGTTTTGGGTTTAATCTGTTAGCGTATATTCAGAACCATTGGTGGTGGGTAGGAGGGGAGAGATTTAAATGGTGAAACAGTTGGGAGCAGTTAACGGACGCTAGCAGTCCAGTGCGAAAGCAGTTGCATACAAGTGTGGTGTAAGTGGGAGTACGGAGAAGTGACTGTGTTAGTTTCCTAGAAATGATCTAGTTGTTTAACTGGATATAACACTCCATCATTTTGTATCAAGAATAAAATGAATAAATAAAACATAAGTAAAAAAGAAAATCACTAAAACTAAATATGATTCGGTGAACCACACCCATCTCCCTGTAGGAGGATCACCTACCAGACCGAGCACATCGGGACAACAAAGTTACAAAGGGTGATCGTGTAGAATTGGCCCCATCCACATTTCTCTTGAGTTTTGATGCTTTTCCCACCAGAATATTTCCCTCTGGTCTAGGCATTCTGTTGACATCAATGTTGGGTCCCTCCAGTGTACTTCATTGTGGTTGTTGGAGGGGACTGCGAGGTATGGTTGGAAAGTTCTCATAATGATTTACCAAGCAACCTGTCATGTTACTTTGGATCTAATTACGTAAAAGTCATGTATATTAATATTTTGCCTTGTTTTGGCTGCAATTTCAGTGCTGTAGTGTTAGTTGTATCACAGCTCTGGTAGAAATAAGAGGCATGTTTGTATCTTATAAAAATGAGTGGGTCATCAAGACTTCAGAAGAAAAAATTAATTTTGTGTGAAATTAGGAAAGAGTGCAAGTGAAGCATGTGCAGTGCCCCCTCTTTAAAAAAAAAACATTTTCTATTCCGTGCATTCTTATGTTACTGTACGCCTTTTAATTATTCCAAATGAATGCACAATTTCTAATTAGTACATTTGCTAGATAAGTTTCTCCTGCATGTTTCGGTACCCATGTATCATATTCAGGCGGAGCACTATGCCAGTTTCTTAACAGCGAACTGTCACGCGAAGCTGATGCCTTTGGGTTCTTTTTTCTTTATTGGCTTCGTCATTAACACAGATACGATACAAAAGGTACAACTGTACAGATTTTAAAAGCTTTTATAGTTACTACATGGTTAAAAGCATGTAAAAGGTACTACTGTAAAGTAAAGGTAAAGTTTATCCTAGAACAGGCCTGGAAGGCCCGAGGGGGAGTAGATATATAGCTCTACTATACTTACTGAAAGTAATTGATACCAGTTTTAGCATGTCACAATTTACTATGGTGTTTAACCTTTTTTTTTACATAGTTTCACTTTTTGTGTACAATGTCTTTTAGGTGGCCACCACCCTCCTCACTGCACAGGTGCACACGAGTTATGAAGGTGCGCATAAGGGCTTGAAGTGTTTCTTCTGGAAGTTTGGTGATTTCTTCCCGTATATTTTCTTAGAGTGCGTGTAAGTCTGTAGGGCGAGTACTGTACACTTTTTTCAGATAACCTCACAGAAAAAATTCTGGAGCTGTTGGGTCCGGCGAACGAGGAGGCCATGGCACATCGCCGAAACGAGAAATCACCAGCTGCGGAAACAGACGGCAAAGCGCAGCGATGCTAATCACTGCCGCGTGTGCCGTAGCATATTCGAACATAAACACTGCTTATGTTTATATACCTGCACCCTGCGATACCCTAGCAGAGAAGCACGTAGCTAAAATTTTAAAATGCCTCACTATTTCTGCCGCACCTGTAGTTGCTACTGTGCTGTACATTTTTTTTTGGTTACTCTGTGGTTGAAGGCTTCAGTGGTCTAGGGGTAGCATGCTGGCCTTTAGTACCCAAGTTTGTGGGTTCAAAACCGGCCGAAGCCGTCGCATTTTTAGGGCAAAAAAAATCCTCAGCACGCCTTCCTTCAGAGGGGAAGTAAAGCCGTCAGTCCCATGTCGTAGATTTGCGGCATGTAAAAGATCCTGTAAAAGATCCCTAAATTTACGTGGAAGTCGGAATTTAGGCAAAATTACTGCCGGACATCTTTCTCGTCCACAGTTCCACCTTTCGCTGCTAGGATCTCTCGCGTCATTGTGGATGGAGGCACGTGGTGGCTAAAGTGGGAACGTCCAAAGGCGGGGGAAAGCAATGGCAAACTACCCCCAAGAACTTGCCGAGGATGCAGTGTGCCAGAGTCATACCGGTCACATGACTGGGCTCTGGTTCCTCCCAAGCCCGGCCTTCAAGGCTGAATACTAATGAATGAATGACTCAATGGTTAGAGCATTTCTCATCATTAAGTACCATATGTATACAGTGGCTTATGCTAATGGTGTTTATCGTGGACGCTTCTGTTGGTGTGGAAATGTATGTTCATTCAGCAGTATGTATTGCTATGCAAGTGGGATTGGGTCCAGTAAAGAGTAGCAAATTTGAAGACCCATTGGCCTATGTGTGTGATGTGTCCTGTGTTGTAGTCAGCTGTAATCATGCAGTAAGCACATAATGTGTACAGTACAGTAGCACGTTTTATTTGCTTTTAACCAAGGAGTAGTAAAAAAGGCTTTTAAAATATGTACAGTTGTACCTTTATATTGTATCTATGTCTACGACAAAGTTGATACAGAAAAAGGAACCCATAGTCAACAGCTTCTTATGGCAGTTTGTCTTTAAGAAACTGGCGTGTTGTTCTGCCTGAAGATACATGGGTACCAAAACATGTAGGAAAAACTTATCAAGTGTATGTACTAGTAGGCCAGTAATGTATTGTTGGCGGAAGAAATTAAGAGCAGATTGAGGTCAGGAAATGCTTGCTATCATTCGGTGCAGAATCTTTTGTCTTCCAGGTTACTATCCAAAAATTTAAAGATCAAGATATATAGAACTATAATTTTGCCTGTTGTTTTGTATGGGTGTGAAACTTG
>Ga0123355_10018922_pt1 | contig 10950 bp, 8 predicted proteins | sample TergutEmb28metaG_3_FD_89872 | JGI IMG/M metagenome (GOLD analysis project Ga0123355, IMG submission 89872) | Embiratermes neotenicus P1 segment gut microbial communities from Petit-Saut dam, French Guiana - Emb289 P1 | ecosystem: Host-associated > Arthropoda: Insects > Digestive system > Gut ...
AGTCTCGTTTCCCTAGATTAGGATTTTAAATGAGCTTTCTAGGGAAAAATGCACGCTCATTTCTTTGGATTGCGTTTTCAAACAGGTCAGCCAGGGGGAAACGAAGTCTCGTTTCCCTAGATTGGGATTTTAAATAAGCTATCTAGGGAAAAATGAACGCTCATTTTTTTGGATATCGTTTTCAAACAGGTCAGCCGGGGGTAAACGAAGCCTCGTTTCCCTAGATTAGGATTTTAAATAAGCTATCTAGGGAAAAATGAACGCTCACTTCTTCGGATATCGTTTTCAAACAGGTCAGCCAGGGGGAAACGAAGCCTCGTTTCCCTAGATTGGGATTTTAAATAAGCTATCTAGGGAAAAATGAACGCTCGCTTCTTCAGATATCGTTTTCAAACAGGTCAGCCAGAGGGAAACGAAGCCTCGTTTCCCTAGATTAGGATTTTAAATGAGCCTTCTAGGGAAAATGGACGCTCATTTCTTTGGGTTGCGTTTTCAAACAGGTCAGCCAGAGGGAAACGAAGTCTCGTTTCCCTAGATTAGGATTTTAAATAAGCTATCTAGGGAAAAATGAACACTCGCTTCTCCGGATATCGCTTTCAAACAGGTCAGCCAGGGGGAATCGTTTAGTGATCTGGTAAGCATGGTGTTAGTGCAGCTCTGAGGAGAGGATAAAATAGGTTTTCTATAGTTTGAGGAGTTTATGTACATACCCTGAGTGGGCAAAAAAAAAGAAATGATTAGTTGTCATTTCCTTTTTTGCTATCCTCGATCGTAAGGCTTTCCGGTTAAGATGTTAGTTATTATTTTACTTGCAATAACTCCTCGTATATGTTCACTACCAACTAACTCTTTAACTGCTCTTAGGAAGGCATCCACATCTGCTTCATTATTATAAATCCCAAAGCTTATTCGCACCATTCCCTTAGGAGGCACGCAGGGTGCTAGATAATCACTTTCAATCTCGGTCAAACGCCTAACATAAGGGTGCGCACAGAAAGCAGCGTGGCGAGTTGCAATACCGTGATGACTGGCTAGAAAATCAGCAACGATTTCGTTGCTTACATTCTGGATATTGAAAACAACAATGCCTACTCGATCCATGATATATTCACTATCGCCATAAAGGACAACACCTGGAATTTTTTTGAGTCCTGCTAATGTTCTCCTAAGTAAAACTTGTTCATGATTTTGAATATAATCAAAGCCAATACATTTAAGTATCTGCATTGCTTTTAACATACCAACAACACCAGGATAATTTGGTGAACCTGCTTCATAACGATCAGGTGCTGGTAAATAAACTACTGAGTAGTCGCAAACAGCTTCAACCATGCCACCACCATAAAATTGCGGAATATGCTCATTTAGCACCTCTGTTAGACCAACGACTGCTCCACCTCCAAAAGGGGAATACATTTTATGAGCCGAAAAAACGAAAAAATCAATATCTTCTTCAGGTGTTTTTCCAATCATGCTAAAAGCTCGGTGCGAAACAATTTGTGCACCATCCACAATAATTTTGGCTCCATACCTGTGGGCAAGTTTGGCAATCGCATGGACATCATTGACATATCCGGTTACATTTGAGGCAGCTGTAACAGTGACATACTTAATTGCACCTCCATATTGGGCAAGCAGCCTTTCAATATCATCAATAAGCAGGCGACCGAGTCCATCTACCTCAGCATAAACGACTTTAGCTCGCTCTCGCCAAGGCAAGTCATTAGCATGATGCTCCATACGTGTTGTTAGAACAATATCATCTGGACTTTCAATTAAAGCGGATGCCAATTTATTCATGCCGTCTGTTGTGGAATTGATGTAAAAAACAGTATAACGATCATCTCTAGCACCAACAAAATCTTTAACAATATCACGCCCCTCTGTATAAATCTCTGTTGAGTGCTCTGATTTTTGCCCCTTCCCTCGACCAATTGATCCATAGCATTGCATCTGCTTCTCTATTTCTTTAACAACTTGCTTAAAAGGCGGCGTTGTTGCAGCATTATCTAAGTTAATTGCTGGCACTAATTTTTCATTATCAAGTTCTACCAATGTATTTATTCCAAACATCATATTGCGAATATTATCCATGATATGACCTCCCTAGTTTTGAATGCGTGTTGTAATATTATATACGAGAAACATTAACTATAGTCACTGCATTTTCCTAATGAATTACGTGAGTCTCATTTTATGGGATCAACTTTGCTAAAACTTTACCAAAACTTTTCCTTAGTTTCATCTGAAATGGTTATAATTTATTAGAGCTTAGTTATGACGCTCGTCATTGATTCGAAAGTTGAGGTTTTAAACATGCATTTTGGTGAAGGACATAATTTATTTTCCCGCTTGTTTTATAGCTTCGGACCAATTTTTCCCGCTATTTTTATGTTTATTTGCACAATTGTGTTAGGTGAGATTTTATATCTTTCCCGCATTGCTAAAATGCGAAAAGAGCAAGGTAGAATAACAGGAGTTAAATATCTTATTTTGCGGTATCTTTTTTACTTGTATTTAATGATGGTTTATATTCAAACAGGGATGTCAGGTGCGTTTTGGTGGATAATGGTAAATCCAGCCATTCGCTGGGAACGTATTTACTTGATTCCATTTACAACGTCACCAGACATTGTTCCATATATTTTCAACGTTTTAATGACAGTACCCCTAGGATTTTTTCTACCTCTGATCTGGCCACATTACAGATCATTAAAGAAAGTTGCCATTACTGCTTTTTTGCTATCTTTTGCCATTGAGTTCACGCAATTGTTTTCACATCGCGTGTCATCAACTAGTGATTTAGTTATGAACACAACGGGGGCAATAATAGGATTCGGGATATTTTATCTTACAAGTATACAGTTCCCAAAAAAAGGCAAGTTAACTGGCTTGCCAAAATTAATCAAAAAAGAAGGCGCTATTTATTTAGCTCTATCGTTTATTGGAATCGTCTTTTTAAATCATCCAGCTATTTCATCACTCCTACCACAAACAGGTGGACATGAGGGAATTGTGATGGTAGATGATCATTTGACATTTACTCCAGATAACTTAGAAATACCAGATTGGATATCTGCAGAAGAAATCAGTGAAATGACAGGTGATGTGCTGGAAGTACTAAATGATCGGATAGTAATTCGGAGATTCGAAATAATAGATAATGAAGAGGGAATGGTATCCATTACTGATGCTAATCACTTACACGATGAAGCATTTCCCGAAGATGAAATCGAGGAGATACGCTTCACAGAGACAACTAATATTGTCATTTATAGCGGCAACTGGCAAAATCCAACGATAATCACAGGGAATCTAGACGACATCGAATTCGCCAGCCGCTTGAATGTGTACGGATATTATAACGAAGTAGACGAGTTCACAGCCATCGAAATAAAAATCATGAGAGTTAGCTAAAACGCTGGCTCTTTTTCAGTAGCGGTTTAAAGTTGTTATTTTTTTTGCATTAATATCCTCGTATTTTGTTCTACAATGTGGTAGAATGATAGTAGATTTAAAAAAGGAGGATTTTAAGTGAAGTTATATCACGGTAGCAATATACTTATTGAAAATCCCAAAATTATTGAATCCGGAAAGAAATTAGATTTCGGCGCTGGGTTTTATTTGACGTCAAGTTATAAACAAGCTAAACGATGGGCACAGTTAAAAGCTGCTCGATTAGGAAAGGGCAAAGCAGTTGTATCTGTATTTGAATTTGATGAAGAAAAGTTAATATTATTAAAATCTATTACGTTTTCAAAAGCAGATAAGGCTTGGCTTGCGACGATTACGAATTTCAGAACATTGGATTCATATAAGCCGGATTACGATGTGATGATTGGTCCTGTAGCAGATGATGACGCATTGCCGACGATTAGACTTTATTTTAGAGGCATGTATAATGAAAATGAAGCATTGAGACGACTGTTACCCCAGAAGCTAAAAGATCAATATGCATTTAAAACTAAACAATCTTTAACAGAATTAAAATTCCTGCGAGGTGATGAGGTATGACAATAAATCCACAAACAGATCCTGAGTTACTAGTAGAGTACAACGAAAAAATAATACCACTAATTGCTGAAAAGTATGATGTAAACCATGAGGAGGCTTTGAGCATGTTTTGGCGTTCAGAAATCTATCAAATGATGCTAAATCCTGAATTAGTTATGTGGGAGTTTGCTGTTTTAGCCATTTTTGATATGTGGGAAGTCGAACAAGTGACTGGCGATCCACGGAATTCTGTTTATTTGAGGAGTTGATTGTATGTCGAAAGAATTTAAATTTTTTATGTACCTAATTCAGTCCTATGCTTGGCATAAAAACATGAATCCAAATGATGTATTTGAAAAGTTAAAAAGTAAAAACCTATATAAATTTGTATTAAATTCTTATGAAGTGTATCATATTGAATGTCTTGAAAATGCCTTTGATGAACTAGATCAATTATTGACTGCTGGAAAAATAACTTAATATCAAGAAATTAAAATCATGAGAGTTAGCTAAAACGCTGCTCTTTTTTTCATTTTCAATTCGACATGATATCTGTTATAATTAAAGTAACAAATAACTAAAAGGTGATATTATGAAAGTCTTTATTAACGTAAAATCAATTGGAAAGCGCAAACCCGCCTTGGCAAAAGAACCATACGAACTACCAGAAAATATTAAAACATTAAAAGATTTAGTTACGACTATTGTAACTCAGGAAGTCCAGAAGTACAATGAACGTGGTGTCGACGAGATGCTTATTCCCTTTCTAACTGATGCTGAAATAGCAGACCAATCTACCGTCGGTAAAGTTGGATTTGGACGACTGTACTCAGATAAAAAAGCAAATCTTGAAAAAGCAATCGAAACAGCACTAGAAGGATTCGACGATGGGTTATTTAAAGTTGTGATCAATGAGGCAGAAGTCGAGGATTTAGCTACACAAATAAATCTGCAAGAAAATGATGTACTAACATTTATTAGATTGACATTTTTAGCTGGCAGAATGTGGTAGTTGAGAAGGAGGATAAGATGAAAAATTATATTATTTTTGACTTAGAAGCAACATGTGTAGAGGATCGGAAAATCCAGTTCACAAATGAAATAATTGAAATTGGTGCGGTAAAGCTTGATGAGAATTTAAACCAGGTCGATACTTTCCAAACTTTTATCAAGCCGACAATCAACCCGGTATTATCGGAGTTCTGTGTGACTTTAACGACAATCCAGCAACAAGATGTTGATAGTGGAGCGGGGTTTGAGGAGGCTCTGCAGCGGTTTGCTAAGTGGATAGTTGCTGATGCCGATGAGGTGATGCTTTTGTCCTGGGGTCATTATGATCGGAAACAGATTTTGAGTGAGTCAAAGATGAAAGGGTATTATGGGGAGATTCATGGTCTGCTTGAGTATCATCGGAGTTTGAAGCATGATTTTGCAAAGATGAAGAAAGTGAAGGCGTGTGGGATGCTGAAGGCTTTACGGTTGCTCCAGATTGAGCCGACCGGGATGCATCACCGGGGGATTGATGATGCTTTGAATATCGCGGAGATATTTAAGGCGATTTATGGGGAATATCAAGTTTGGTTAGCGAAGAGGAGTGAGAATTAGGATGCAAAAACAGCAATTTGAACAAGATCCACAGTTAGTGAGAGTATACGAACAGAAGTTTGCTGGAATTAAAGATAAGAATGCAAAGTTGCTTATCAAAGCAATTAGGGGCGATAAACATCAATATTATGAGTACTCTCAACCATATACAATAACAAAAATGTTATATAAGGCTTTTGAAGCATTATCTGGCTATGATATATCTCAGTGTAAAAAGATAGATGATTTGCTTAATCCGAAAATTGTAGAAGCGCTAACGTTATATGTAGGCGAGGAAGAAATGGTAAGATTACGTCTAGCAGCTGAGTTGGTACTTGCGCGACCGTATTCACAGTATAGCTATTTCCGTCCATCATATCGTTCAACTCATGTAGTGTTATATACGGATAGTATTTTTTCTTACATGACATTAGCATTTTATAACTATCACTTCACAGAAACATTAGTAGAGCGGTTAAAGAAGGATGCTAATGTTCAGATGATTGATGTTGCCATAGCTTTACGTGAACGTGATCCTGAGGTGGTTGATTTAATTGAGGAAGCTATTATGGGCGATAATAGTGAAGTTACTTTAACGCAAACAATGATTTATGGAATTATGATCGCTGGTTGCGAGCAAGAATTAGAATTGCTTGGTAAATTGCTCCTTGCAGCCAAAAGACAAGAAGGGATTCGGCAGTCGATTTTAGAGGCTTGTGACATGGGAGCCACCGGGTCCCATCGATACTTTATCAAGCTAATTTTAGAAAATGATCTATGTCGATTTTCATCAGTTATGCGTGCATTTGGAACATGGTCAGGTCTGGCTTATCCAGATGTTAAGCAAAGAGTAGTTGAGAAGCATATGCACCTAGCTGCAAAATATTTAAAGCCTGACGCTGATTTTGAAGCAGGATTAGCTTCGGAGGATGTTGTCGAAATTTACATGGCATTATGGGCGCAAGGTTGTGATGAAATTGAACACGCATTTACCAGCGTAGCGCGATTGCTACAAAGTCCAAAGAAGTATAAGCGCTTAGTCGGTTGGTATTTTATTAAACATACCAATGACCCAGCAGATGCTCATCAAATAGCGTTAAAGTACTTACATGTCCGTGAAAAAGAAGAGTTGGCATGGATATGTAGTTGCTTGGGTTCTGGTGCGTTTGGTCGACGACATGGTCATGATAAACATCTTTATAAAGGGGATGAAGCGAAGTCTAAATTCTTTGAAATCGCCGAAGTAGTGGAGTTCATCGGCAAGAAATCTACTAAATTCGCTGAAAGTGTCTTCCCATGGGTTACTCAAACTTTAACAACGGAAAATTTAGGACAAGTTTTGATTGGCATAGTAAAGGCACATAAGTCTGAGGAGATGATAGACAAATTAGCAGATGTTGCACCATTAATTGGATCTGCTGCACGGGAGACTTACTATAAAGATCTATTAAAATTAAACAGTCAAAAACAACGACAAGACTTATTCACGGGTCTGGGTGATCGAAGTCAGTACACTAGAGAAGCAGTGGTAAAACGCTTAGGTGAGTTGACACTTGATAATGATGAAATTCTGCTACTAACAAAGAAATTAACATCAAAAAGTGCTACGATGCGAAAAGCGATTATGACGGTACTTGATAAACAAGCTGGGGAACAAGTTGAAGTTGCGATTGATTCTTTGCTCGGGGTTAAAAATAAAGAACAGCTCTTAGCGGGGGCGGAACTCCTTGAGTTAAATGAAAATTTACAGGCTAAGTATGCTGATAATGTTGCTGTGATTCTAGAGAATGATAAGTTGGCAGGTGATGTTCGGGCTTCATTTGAGAAAGTTTTGCCTGTTGCAGCGGGAACTAGAATTGATTATACTGCTGAGAATGGTTGGGGATTATTCGACCCTGATATGGAAGTTTTCGATTTGGATAAGGCACGTGATAACCGTCCTGAAGTGCCAATTTATAGTGATGGATTGCTTAAAAAAGACTTGCAAAAACTTGCTTTGCCTGATGTGGATGAATTAAAGCGAGCTTGCCAGAGTCTTAATGAAGTGTATAGAGATAATCTTAATTATGAGTATGAAGTAGAGAATTGGGATGGCGGGAAAGAGAAGGTTTTGCTCGGGGGAGGAAGCTACCATCCAGGTGATATTCGCTTACTAAGTTACAAAAGCGGAGGGTCTAAAGAGATTTACAACTATCCCTTAGCTGAAAAATGGATTCATGCTTTGGGAGATTTTGCTACTGATAGGCAAAAGTTAGTCATTGCAGTTAAGTATTTAAATGATATGAATAATTATTATAGCAGCAACAAAAGAGAAATCTTACCATGGCTACGCAACATTTTCAAAGGGTATCCGCTAGATGCAAAAGTAGGAGGTTTTGAGCAGATCACTGGTAAAAAGGAGAAAAATGGAATCTGGCCATATGCAATTCGAAATATCTTTGAAGCAATGAATCAGACATTTAAAGATGATGATGTGTTTGACTTTATCCTAGGGATTTATGTTAACTTAGTCAATCGAATTCCAGAAAAAAAGCTCTCAGAAATATGTGTAAAGGATTCGAAACAACCATATAACGATTACCATTATCATTACTATAAAGAAATTGGGCATAAGCCACTAGGGTTGAGATACTTCTCCAATTGGCGCACTTATCTCATGTCATCGGAAGATAATTTTGAAAAATATTTTAATGAAATGTGGTATCAATTTGTGGCATCAGGGTGTGAGGTATTTTATGGATTAGGAATCCTTGATATTTTTAAAGCACATAAATTAGGCTATTTACCTGATGAATTTTTATACTATTACTTTATAGCGGCTGATGATGCAGCTAATAGAATGAGGAATTTGACTAATACCCGTGTTTATCAATATCAGAGTGTGAATGCTGATTATTTTGCGTCAGCAAAAGCTGATTATCCCCACGTTATCCCGTTCCTTGAAAAAGCAATTGATCGGATTGTTGAGGTTGAAGTTAAGCGTGGGGAGTTAGAGACGCCTTTAACGGCGATTGCTGGTAGTATTATGAAATATCATGGCGGGATTAAGCATTTTGTGCGATTGCTCGTCGCTTTGGGAGAAACTAATTTTTCTCGTGGTTATTCTTATTGGAGTGGGGGACGGTATACGAAGCAGCAGACTTTAAGCGGTTTACTTAAAGCTTGTCATCCACTTGAAGGTGATACAGCTGAAGCGCTTCGAGTAGCATTGAAAGAAGCTAAGATTGCTGAGAAACGAATTATTCAAGCTGCGATTTACGCTCCCCACTGGGCGAGGATGTTGGAAGAGGCGATGGGTATTACTGGTTTGAGAAGTGGTGTCTGGTTTTTTCATGCCCATGCTAATGAATTGTTTTCTGCTGAGAAGGAGACTGAGGTTGCGCTTTATTCGTCGATTACGCCGCAGCAGTTTATGGATGGGATTTTTGATCGGGATTGGTTTTTGGAGTTGTATGATGTGATTGGAGAGAAGCGCTTTAAGGTGTTGCATGGGAATGCTAAGTATATTTCTGGGAGCACGATTCATCGCCGGGCTCAGATGTATAGTGATGCTGTGCTGGGGAAGTTTGATGCGGCTGAGTTGCAGGCGGAAATTAGTGATAAGCGCAATCAGGAGAAGTTGCGGGCGTATGCGCTGATACCGGTTGGAAAAAAGGAGGATGCCGTGGATCGGTATGAGTTTATTCAACAGTTTTCTAAGGAGAGTCGGAAATTTGGAGCCCAGCGCCGAGCAAGTGAGAAGAAGGCAGTCGGGGTAGCGCTTGAGAATTTAGCGATTGCCACTGGTTTTGGTGATGTGGATCGGATGACTTGGGTGCTTGAGGGGGAGAAGGTTCGCCAGTTAGCGCCTTTGATGGAGGCGCGTGTTGTTGGTGAGTATCAGGTGTGGATGGAGATAAGTGCTGATGGGACGCCGAGTCTTAAAGTTCAGAAGGGTGAGAAGGTGTTGAAGTCGGTGCCGAAGGCGATTGCTAAGGATGAGCATGCCCTTGTTGTTAAGGAAGCGGTTAAGTCATTGAAGGATCAGAAAAAGCGTGGTAAGGAAAGTTTTGAGAATGCAATGGTTGCTCGTTCTGAGTTTGAGGCTTCAGAGGTTGTTAGTTTGCTTGAGCATCCTGTTTTAGCTGATATGGTGGGGAAATTAGTTTTTGTTAGTGGTGATTTGTTAGGATTCGTTGAGGTGCGTGCTGGTAAGTTGGTATTGTTAGGTGTTGATGGAGCAGCGTTGAAGATTGGGGCGCGGAAAAAGTTGCGAATTGCTCATCCTTATGATTTACTGGCAGCTGGTGTTTGGAGTGAGTTTCAGCGGTATGTGTTTGCGGAGAAAATTGTGCAGCCGTTTAAGCAGGTGTTTCGTGAGTTTTATCCGGTGACTGAGGATGAGTTGGCAGCGGGGACTGTTTCTCGTCGGTATGCTGGTCATCAGGTGCAGGCGAGTAAGACGGTGGCGTTGTTGAAAACACGGGGTTGGACTGTTGACTATGAGTCAGGTTTGCAGCGGGTGTATCATAAAGAGAACTTGGTCGTGCGAATGTATGCCATGGCAGATTGGTTCACTCCTGCTGATATTGAACCTCCGACTTTGGAAACGGTTGAGTTTTATCGGCGTGACAAATGGGAGAGTGTGGCGTTTAGTGATGTAGATCCGGTTATTTTCTCGGAGGTTATGCGCGATATTGATTTAGTTGTGAGCGTTGCCCATGCAGGTGGTGTTGATCCCGAGGCTAGTCATTCGACTGTTGAAATGCGGGTTGCAATGGCGCGTGAGTTGTTATCGCTTTTGAAAGTTGGGAATGTTGAGTTCCAGAGTGCTCACGCTGAAATTGAAGGGAGCTTAGGAAAGTACTCTGTTCATATGGGCTCAGGTGTTGCTCATGTGCTGGGGCGGGGTATGGTTAGTATTTTGCCTGTTCATTCTCAGCGTCGTGGGAAGATATTCTTGCCATTTGCTGATGAGGATCCACGGACGGCAGAGGTGCTGTCGAAGATTTTACTCTTAGCAGATGATGGGAAGATTAAGGATCCTAGTATTTTGAGTCAGATTAAGGGGTGAGTAGATTTAGAAGAAGTTTAGGGATATTAACTTGATAAAATTTACAGAAAAATTTCGTTCAAGAATAAACCGCATCGAATATTTTTTGTTAAGGGGTATAATGTAATTAGTATCCCTAAAACCTCATTTTCGCAATTTAGGGATACTAAGTAAGCTTGCAAATAGGTAAAACCACGTAATTAGTATCCCAAAAACCTCATTTTCGCAATTTAGGGATACTAAGTAAGCTTGCAAATAGGTAAAACCACGTAATTAGTATCCCTAAAAGCCCATTTTCGCAATTTAGGGATACTAAGTAAGCTTGCAAATAGGTAAAACCA
>Ga0123355_10018923_pt1 | contig 10949 bp, 7 predicted proteins | sample TergutEmb28metaG_3_FD_89872 | JGI IMG/M metagenome (GOLD analysis project Ga0123355, IMG submission 89872) | Embiratermes neotenicus P1 segment gut microbial communities from Petit-Saut dam, French Guiana - Emb289 P1 | ecosystem: Host-associated > Arthropoda: Insects > Digestive system > Gut ...
ATTAAGCTTCCTCAAGTTAAATCTTTGCCTATCAAACCTCTGTGCGGCCTGTTTACCCACTGCTAATCTTTCCCTAACCTTTGCAATCACCAGATAGTGATCTGTGTCACAGTCAGCTCCCCTGAAGCTTCGCACATCCAGTATACTTGAATGCCATTTCCTATCTATCAACACGTGGTCAATCTGGAAAGTACTGCAGTGTGAAGCTTGAAGCGTGAGCGGTGGGGATCACCGCTGGTTCAAGAGAAGTACCGGGAAGAAAAGGCCTGTGACAAGAGAAGATAATAATAATAATCTTGTCCTTCCACTAGATGGCGCTTAAGAGGCTAATGCCAGCAGTAGAGTTATTGGTATATTGGTATATTCAATGGAAGGCCTGTTCGGAATAAGGATTCGTTAGCTGTAGAAATTTTGACTAAGTAAATCATGATTCTTAACACATTTTACGCTATGTTTTCGGTCAGTAACGTTTCATATGTGAGTTGTGGTTTCAATTTAAGTAGGATATATATAAAAAATGTAAAGTGATCCCGTTACAGGCCCGGTTTGGTCCAGAGGGTGGGTAGAGGTATAGCTCTACTCTTCCATGGCCGCGGCACTAGAAGGAGGTGAGTGGTCAGCAGTACGCCCCGGCCGCACTTTACCCCCCGTAACGACCCGGTACCCATTTTCAGGAGGCTGGGTGGGCCCCAGGGTTGGTCTGGACGGGCGAAAGATCTCGTCCCTACCGGGATTCGATCACGGACCGTCCAGCCCGTAGTCAGTCGCTATACCGACTGAGCTATCCGCCCCCCCCCACATGTATATGTATATAAGATATCGTATTTTGGCATTGAGTTTTGATTTCGGACTGGCCCTGCGCTGCTAAGCCTGAGTTGAATGGGGCTGTACAAACATCATGCTGTGGCTGTACTAACATCATACTGTGGCTGTACTAACATCATACTGTGGCTGTACTAACATCATACTGTGGCTGTACTAACATCATACTGTGGCTGTACTAACATCATACTGTGGCTGTACTAACATAATACTGTGACTGTACTAACATCATACTGTGGCTGTACTAACATCATACTGTGGCTGTACTAACATCATACTAAGGCGCAAATCTTCTCTTATAATAATTTTTACCCTTAACAATTATAATGTTGTTAATGACTGGAATTTGGGTCTGTATATAGCTGCAGTATATAAACATATGTATAAATAAACCAGAAGTAGGCGACAAAGGACTTTGTGTGTGTAATTATATTGAACAAACGGCACAAAAGCTGATATACCATACATGTATAAGGTATATTTTTAATTAAATATAACTGAATATATTTTTGTAGTGCTATTTTATGTAAAAAGTAAACCCCGATTTCTACGGGGTAATGTTAGTAGAACATATTTAGACCATTCGTGTCGCGTTGTGATAATTCATATGTATGTTTCTTCAGTATAGAATGTAAACTTTGTAATGAGGTAGCAACCAAAAGTGTATCCAGAGTACTCGTATTATGAAGGGACCGCGGTGGCACAGTGGTTAAGTTGCTGTGCTACAAATAGGAAGGTCGCTGGTTCGATCACAGGTGATGTCATTGGAATTTTTCATTGACATAATCCTTCCGATCGCACTATGGCACTGGGGTCGACTCAGCCTCTAACAGAAATGAGTACCAGGAGTATTTCCTGGGAGTAAAGGGGGTCGGTGCATAGGGCTGACAACCTTACCACCATCCTGTGCCGTTGTCAGGAAATCTGGGAACCTTAACTTCCTGGAACCCTCTGGGCCACTCCAGGCCTGTAACGGGACTACTTTACCCTTTTACTCGTATTATGAAGGGGCCACGGTGGCACAGTGGTTAAGGTGCTGTGCTACAAGTCGGAAGGTCGCTGGTTCGACTCCAGATGGTGTAATTGGAATTTTTCATTGACATAAAATTCTTCCGATCGCACTATGGCCCTGAGGTCGACTCACCCTCTAGAAGAAATGAATACCAGGATCATTTCCTGGGGGTAAAGGCGGCCGGTGCGTAGGGCTGACAACCTTACCACCATCCTGTGCCGTTGTCATGTAATCTGGGAACCTTAACTTCCCGGAACCCTCTGGGCCACTCCAGGCCTGCAACGGGACTACTTTACTTTTACTCGTATTATGATAGCTAGTGTGCAGCTAGTGTGACACTTTTTTGAAACAACTGCTCACAATTAACCAACTTTGAGCACCAAAAATGTACAAATAACCAACAAAATGCACCTTAATATTCTATGTTATACTGTATTCACAATACTCTCACCATGTTTCGGCCGGTATTTCCAGCCGTCTTCAGGGTGGTGTTCTAATTACAAGAATACAGCTGTGGTTAACTGTGTCACCATAACTCCATAATAATTAAAATTACATGGTTTTGGTTAAAACTATTTAAGTAACATAAACGCAGACTAAGAATGGATAATTATTAAATTAGTGGGAGTTAATATTGTTTATGTTGTGTGGAGTGATGACTGAAGTGAGTTCTAATACTGTAATAGAGTGATATTGTGTGTATAAGTGTATGTCAGTGAATCATTCTATATTTATATTAATTAATTAATTTTAACCAAAATTGTGTAATTCTAATTATTATGGAATGTTGGAGACACAGTTAACCACAATTGTGTTCTTATAGTACGAACATTAGCCTGAAGACGGCAGGACTGCCGGCCGAAACATGTTGGTGAGAATATTGTGAATAAAATACATCAAGGACATTAAAGTGTATTTTGTTGGTTGTTTATATATTTTTGGGTCTGATTAATACACGGAAGACGGAACATATTAAGACTTTGAACATCTTTCAACGGATTGAGGTATGACCGGATATAATATACAGTTGTATGCCAACAGTCTTAACCTTCATGTCCCTGTTAACAGTGTCCCTACTCTCGACTGAGCGTTCTTCCTCCGAACCAGGAACTTGTCCTCACAATAGAAACCAAACACCAGGCGTCATGGCGTCTGCTCTTAGATGGCTCCGAAGAAATTATTCCAGTCCAAAACAGAAGGTATGTGCGGTATAAATTAATATTCTTTCAATTTTTAATTTATGGCATTATAAAATTTTGGCAACGTTTTATTCTCCGACACTGAGTTACCTTTATTTTTTTTAATGATGCCATCCCGTTGTGTAAGTGTAACTCATTTATTGTAATGTGCCTTCGTTACACAACATGTAAAACAGTTGTAGTTTCACAACTGGTTAAGCTCGGCTACATGTTTTGGCCGTTACCCGGCCGTCATCAGGCCAATAGAGAAATATTGTTTATTAAGGTACATTCATTAGCTTTACGTATGCGATCCCATTGTTTACATTAAACTTTAAGCTTATAGAGCTCTAGAAACTTTTAATTACATTAAAATTGAAGCTTAAAGTTACATTAAACTTTAAGCTTCTAGAGCTTAAATTTACATTAAACTTTAAGTTCAAAGTTTAATGTAAACAATGGGATCCCATTGGTAAAGTTTCTAGAGTCCTAGAAGTTTAAAATTTAATGTAAACAATGGGATCCCTTGGTAAAGTTTCTAGAGCCCTAGAAGTTTAAAGTTTAATGTAAACATTGGGCTCCCATTGGTAAAGCTTCTTGAGCCCTAGAAGTTTAAAGTTTAATGTAAACAATGGGATCCCATTGGTAAAGCTTCTAGAGCCCTAGAAGTTTAAAGTTTAATGTAAACAATGAGATACCATTGGTAAAGTGTCTAAAGACCTAGAAGTTTAAAGTTTAATGTAAACAGTGGGATCCCATAGGTAAAGCTAATGAATGTACCTTAATTAACAATATTTCTCTGTTGGCCTGACGGTGCCGGGTAACGGCCGAAACATGTAGCCGAGCTTAACCAGTTGTAAAATTACAACTGTTTTTTATGTTGTGTAAAGACGGCACATTACAATAAATTACCTTTATTCAGATCACATCCCCAACCTGCTTCCTTAAACACATCCCGCATGTCTGTTTACAAAGCCAAATTTACCTGCACTACAACACACACACACACACACACACAAGAGACTTAAAGCAAGTCTCCTTAATCCTGCAAGGTTTTTAAATGCAATTTCCGTGCTTTCTTGAATAAACTTCTTTACAAATTACGGAGCTTCTTATTATGCAATTTTCTGTTCTTCATGTCGGTTTTGTCCGCGTATTTTATCGGTATGTACGTATGTACATTCTGAGAGGACTAAATAAACACAATACTATTTACAAGGCTGCAAATATACTCCAAAACAGTGTTTCTCAACCGTCGGGCCGCGAGAGGTTCTCCTGGAATTTGTCATTTTAGTTTTCTAAGCAATTTTCATGAATAAATGTTTTATAGTGGAAATATTCTGAGGAGAGAAATATTCGTCAATGTGTCGAAAAGCTCAGGCCCAGATGTTGGCCTGAGGAAACTACAATATGCTACAAGATTTCATTAGTCCAGTGATTGATAACTAATTTAAATGTAATTTTATATTAGTCAACATGCCACACCGTATAGATAAGTGTACTAATAATCCTTATGATTACGCCGTAATTAATTATTAATACTTATGTTAGTTTAATGTATGAACTTAAAAAATGGAAATGTATTTACGAGTAAATTTGTTGGGACCGGGCCCTCGTCTTGTGAAAAAAGAATTTACCGGGCCGCGGTCTCACAAAGGTTGAGAAACACTGCTCTAAAATCTTTGTCGTCACTCCAAGCTTTGTGAATCACATTATGCTATATTACTGAAGTCTGACTCTCTTTAAATTACGTACAGAATTCCCTACAGCACGATCTTGGTTTCCCTGTGCCTAAAAGCAAATGCTGAGATGGTTCCCAGCATTCCAAGTTGCCACTACATGCTTCTCATGTAGCCCTCCCGAATTAAATTTAGTAGTAACCAATTTCATATTTTGTATTCATGTAAAATAACCACTGCCACCGGGTAACAACCCAATTACAGTAAATAATAATAATAATAATAATAATTAAATTTGTCCGTTGTGTTTATATGGTCGTGAATAGACTGATGGTGAATGTGTTAGGGCATAGATTGTTGAGGGTGTGTATGTGGGGAGAAGAGGCATGAGTTAACAGGAACTGCACGGTGAGAAGCTTCATGATTTGTGCTGCTCACCAGATTTTATCCGGGTGACCAAATCGAGAAGAATGAGATGGGTAGGGCATGCTGCACGTACGGGGGCGAGGACAGGTTCATGCAGGGTTCTGGTGGGGAAACTTGAAGTAAAAGATCACTTGGAGGACCTAGGCTTAGATGGCAGTATAATATTGAAATTGATCGTTAAGAAACTGGATGGAAGAGCGTGCGATCTGGCTGAGAGTGAGGACAAGCGGCGGGCTGTTGCAACAGCGACAATGACATTTCGGGTTCCATAGGATGCGGGGAATGTCTTGAGTAGCGGAGGGCTGATTGACTTTTCAAAAAATAAAATGGAGTCAGCTTCTTCTTCTTCGTCTTCTTCTTCATCTTCTCCTTCTTCTTCGTTTTCTTCTTCTTCGTCTCCTTCTTCTTCTTCGTCTTATTCGTCTTCTTCTTCGTCTTCTTCGTCTCCTTCTTCGTCTTCTTCTTCTTCGTCTCCTTCTTCTTCTTCTTCTTCTTCTTCTTTTTCTTCTTCTTCTTCGTCTCCTTCTTCTTCGTCTTCTTCTTCTTCTTCGTCTTCTTCTTGTTCGTCTTCTTGTTCGTCTTTTTCTTCGTAGTCTTCTTCTTTTCCTTCTTCTTCTTCGTCTTCTTCTTTCACTGGCATTACAACCCACTATGGGTTTTAGCATTCTCAGTGGTTCTCTTCCATTCTGCTCTTTCCTTACATTGCTTTCTCCACCCTTTTATTCCTATTATTTGCATGTCTTCTTCAATTTCTACGATCCAACTCTTCCTTGGTCTTTCTCTAATTCTCGTACCTATAGGTTTCCACTCTAAAGTTTTTTGGGTGTTCTCTTGTCATCCATCCGCATCACGTGACCCAGTCAGGCTATTCTTCTACATTTTATAAATCTCACTATATCTGCATTTTCAATTAATTCGCTCAGTTCGTAATTCATTCTGATTCTCCAGGATCCATCTTCATTTTGCACTGGGCCAAAGATTCTTCTCAATATTCTGGGTGCGTGCTTATTGCTCACAGACAACACAGTCCGTATGAATTACAAAAAAAATACTGTTAAAATTGCTTGGGGAAATTGTTGATATTTATTAATGAGACCCGCAAGGTACAGATGTATAGAGTGTGACAAAATGCGTAGTTTATTACTAAGAGTATTGCATCACTGTGTGGGTCCGGTAGCTCAGTCGGTATAGCGACTGAGCTACGGGCTGGACGGTCCGGAATCGAATCCCGGTGGAGATGAGATTTTCCACCCGTCCAGACCGGCTCTGGGGCCCACCCAGCCTCCTGTAAAATGGGTACCGGGTATTTCCCGGGGGAAAAGGACGGCCGGGGCGTGCTGCTGACTACTCACCCCCTTCTAGTGCCGGGGTCATGGAACAGTAGAGCTATACCTCTACCGACCCTGTGGGCCACACCGGGCCTGTAACGGGATCACTTTACCTTTTTTGTTACATCACTGGATTAAAATGTTTAATAAATTCCAATTTGAATTTCCTTTCACAGTTCCGTCATATGCGATCTTGAGCCATCTGTCGGGCAGTTCGGTGTATATGACCTTCTTATCAGTGAAAATACGTCTGGGGACGTTCTGTGCACCATGACAACAGCTAAGGAGCCTGTCAACATATACTTACGTGAGTGACAACCTGTTTTGAGAAAGGCGAAGAATAGGCCTAATTAATTTTGGAAATTTCCACCGACTATAACGTTTTAAAGGAAAATGTTTTATGTCAATTCTTGACCCTTTCCTGATACAGACACAGCACACGAACATGGCGGTCTTACGTTGATAATATTGTAAATATGCCTTTGGGGGGGGGTCAGAGAAAGCTGTATCCTAATTATTGCTAATCATCATGAACGTCTGGAAGAGAAACCGAAGATTTACATATTGATAACTTGGCTGTAGTGGCTGAGGGACGAGGTAGCAGGGGAATGGAGGAGATTACATAACGAGGAGCTAAATGATTTTTACTCCTCACCCAATATTGTGCAGGTGATAAAATCGAGAAGAATGAGATGGGCTGGACATGTGGCACGTATGGGTGAGGAGAGGGGGTGTATAGGGTCTTGGTGGGGAAACTGGAGGGAAGAAGACCACTGGGGAGACCTAGGCGTAAATGGGTGGATAATATTAGGATGGATCTCCAGGAGGTGGGGTGTGGTTATAATGACTGGATTGGGCTGGCCCAGGATAGAGACAGGTGGCGGACGCTTGTGAGTGCGGTAATGAACCTTCGGGTTCCGTGAAATGAGGGGAATTTCTTGACTAGTTGCAAACCAGTTAGCTTCTCAAGAAGGACTCTGCATCATGGAGTAAGTAAGTAAGTAAGTAAGTAAGTAAATTGTATTGGCTGCGCCAAGTGCTGAACGGTAGGGGAGTGGATTCCCGACAGGGCCAAGCAGTTTTATTTTCTTCTGCAAACGTTCTTTGGCCAACCAGCCTCCTATTGAATGAACATCGGTTCCTTTTATCGAGGCTACAGCGGCCGGGGCGTGAAGTTGATCACTAACTCCCCATTGCTGAGGTTAAGAGTGAATGGAGCTACGCCTCCATTCCCCCATACGCCTTCTTGGCTTGGACAGTGAAAACTTGTATATTCGTATCAATTCATTTCATTTAAAAATTATATATAATCTAATGTAATGTGTGTAATATTCGAATAGGACGTCGCTAGTTGATACAGCAAATTGTACTATAATACATTGCAACAGTTGGTTGCGTTGACGCGTGTGTATTAATGAGACATTATGTTACGAACTGTGCTGCCTACCAAATAGCGAAAACAGGGATGCAGAAATAGCTCTTGGAAATAAGTTTGTTTTGCACTAAGAGATAGGTGATTGCTTAAAAGCCAAAGGAAGGTCGGGTTTGTTTACAAAATGTATATTTCTGGGAATGTGGAAGGTACGTTTGAGGATGAAGCGAAAACTGTGGAGCGAAATGTCGTGTATGAAATGGAGTTATTGCTTAAAGTTTGTGCAAAGAACGGCAGAAGAGGAAAGAACGGCTAAATGCTTTAGTACCCTAGAAGAGAAAATGTTCTTAGATCTCATTTACGTAAGAAATCGACGATGATGATGATGATGATGACGATGATGATTACGACGACGACGGTGAGGGTGGTGACGACGATGAAGACAAAACGGCTGTTACGTTGTGGTCCCGTTATCAATATGCACATTTTTACTGTTAAGGACTTCTAACTATCTGTCTGTCTGTCTGTCCGGTTTTTTTTAACAGCTGTCGCCGTCTTCCGGAAAGCATACGCCATTGCTCTCTGTTTAACGTTAATGACTTAGGACACTGATTGAGCATTGGTGAAAATATAACAACTGTTTGCAGATGAACCAGAAATTTCAATAAATTTGCCTGTTTTGGCTTTAGTCAAATATGTGTAGCCATTTACATGTAAATTAGGAGGCATTACTTTCCAGCACACGCACCTAATCTTTACTTTCCAACACACCCTCCTAATCTCAGGTACGAACCAGAGTTATGGGGGTTAAATCAAGCAGGAAAAGTATTGAAGGGTGCGATGTAAATTTTGTAAGGAGCAAACAGTGCTGTTGCGATGTGCAACAGATGGATTTGGAGAAATGGAGGTTGGTGGACGGAATAGGAGAGGTTTAATGGAATGATAGTAAAACTGTGGCAATGGTTTGTGTGTGTGTGTGTGTGTGTGGGTGTGTGTGTGTGTGTGTGGGGGGGTATGTGTTTATGTGTGTGTGTGTGTGTGTGTGGACACTTAAGAATCGGTAAAACAATTTTATCATTGGCATACCCAGCCTCCTGTACACCGAGTGCCGAATCTCCTTCCGGGTTTAAAGCAGCCAGGGTTTGGCGTTACCACCAAATCCTATCCATCTCCGAGGTTCAAGGAAGAGTATATACCTGTACTCGCCCCCTAGGCTTTCATAGGATATTATAGAGTGACGTTTACCTTGCCTTTCATAGGATATTATAGAGTGACGTTTACCTTGCATTTTGCTTTATGGATGGCAGACAGACGGTAGGAGTTTTAGAAATTGTGCTGAAGTGGATAGTATTGGACTAGGAGTTATGTGGCTGAATGGACAGGGATGTCCTTTAAGAGATGCAAGTCAACAGATGCAAGAAAAGTGTAATGTTTTGGAAAGTCAGAACGCCGTCTTACAAATGCTGTAAAAGGGTCCATTAGCACTGCATCGAGACATGGGGTATGGGCAAGAGATCGTAGACACAATATTGTTCCTGGAAAGAAAGAAATGGGATTGCGTGGCTCGTAGCAGGATTGTGAAAATTGAGAGGATTTGGACAGAAAATGAATAAAGGACGACGGTTGCTATGTTTAGGCAAAGACGGTGTCCAACACATTTTGTTGAGTTGTCCAATAACTAGAAAACGAAGGACGGATATTAAATGGAACATGTAGACCATTTAATATTTAAGTGTAAGAAATTAAGTAACCAAAGGGATGGGATGATACAACAAATAAAAAGCACTGGTGGCAATTGGCCTGCACAGGATGAAACACTTATCAAAAATTATGTAAACTTTTTTGTAAAATATGTTAAATCCATAGAATTTACAGATTTGAAATGACAGCTAACTAAAGCTTAGGTTACGTAAAGCGTGTAATATTAGTGTGTAATGGGGCAAGCTGTTTAATAAGTAAATTTAAAAAAAAGGATGGAATTTGCAAGTAAAAATATGAAGAAGGAGGTAACTTACAAGAACATATGAAAGGTACCAATAAATCATTTGTCATGGATTTAGGTAGATACGTAAAGGATAAATTTAAATGTAAGTGGTTTAGTAATGTAAAAAATTTGTAAATAGCGTATGTATGTAGTTGAGAAGGGGCTAACATTGTTAAAACTGGGAATTAATTGGAAGGTGGTCTGATTAGAACAAGGGTCTGACTGATTAATAATAATAATAATAATAATAATAATAATAATAATATGTTTGTGCATTTGTAACCCACACTAATAGGCATAGCTACGGAAGGAAGGAATTGCTTGTATTGACGCCTTGCCACCTCTGCGACGTCACTAGAATAGCTTTTATCTGTCCGTTTGAGCGTCTGAGTACACGTCACAAGCTACTCAATAAGGTCTGAAGATATTTTCATAAAATTTGATTTTGGATTATTTTGAAAAAAAAAAAATTTCGAGGGACTTAACTTTTACTTTTCGTTGGATAATTTAAATGAATGTTTCATGTGAAGTTTAAGTAGTCCTAGATGTGTGCTTGTTTAACTGCCAAACATATATCGGGGTTAGAAGTTTAAGGGAAAAATTCGTAGAGAAGAATAAAAGACACATTTTATGCCCTGTGCATTTTTCCCCCCCATAAATCGTACGGATTGCGAGGTAGTTGGATTTAACGTTCAGGGAGAAGTGTTATAGGCTTCATGCCAATCACTTTTGGTGAAAATCCTTAAGAGGCAGACCCTATTGCTTTCTATTTTATGTATGTTGCGGTACGGAGAAAGCAAACTCACTGGAACACCTGACTTTCATTTCAATTAACGCGGGATGTTCGAATGCGGTGGTACATTGTAGAGGAGCGAATATGTCTTAGTTATTACTTATGCGTACAGTTCCTAACTTGTTTTTTCCCCCCATTTTGGCACCAGTATTTGCCCGTTGCAAGAAACTTTTTTTTTGCCACTATTAGCACACAATTAACCCTTTGACGCCTAACGACAACTATAGTGGTCGTACCGCACTGCTAACCTCTAAACGTTGCATTTTATATATTTATTCAACAAATATAGGTGCTGAATATTTTAAACGTGTTATATACTCTCCGTTTTTTCCTCTTCAAAATGCAGTTTGTTTCA
>Ga0123355_10018924_pt1 | contig 10949 bp, 5 predicted proteins | sample TergutEmb28metaG_3_FD_89872 | JGI IMG/M metagenome (GOLD analysis project Ga0123355, IMG submission 89872) | Embiratermes neotenicus P1 segment gut microbial communities from Petit-Saut dam, French Guiana - Emb289 P1 | ecosystem: Host-associated > Arthropoda: Insects > Digestive system > Gut ...
GCTGATGATCTGTATGGTTACCACCAATCTCAATGCGTCCCGGCGCAGAAAAATAACGTTTTTTCATATTAAATGCAATTCCTTTCGCAAGTACAGATATGTAGTATATACAATAACGTGAACGCAGATTTTTTGCAATAGCGAAATAGCAAAATATTTTTCTCATTTCGACAGCAAAAATGTCTTGCATTTAGTAGATGCATATGTTAGAATTACCGCTGTATGTAGAATCAAATGAGGTGAATAGCAATGAAAGAAGGAATACATCCAAATTATCAGCAGACTACAATAAAGTGTGCATGCGGCGAGGTTATTGAAACAGGAAGCACGAGTAAAGACATCAGAGTCGAGATTTGCTCAAATTGCCATCCTTTTTATACAGGCAAACAAAAGCTGGTAGACACCAGTGGACGTGTTGATAAGTTCAACAGGAAGTTTGGTCTGAGCCAAGATCAGTAATCAATAACTATTGTGGTTTGTTACGCCTAAAAAGTTTACATGGTTGCGTTGAATTTTTTCGGTTATCAAGGCGAAAGACCGCAGTAATGCCAGTGGCCTTTCAAGGGCTTTCAACGTAGAGAAGCAGAAAAAGTAGCGCAAGGATGTAAAGTTTTTAGGTATAACAAATCACTAAGCCCGTGCAGGTATTGCGCGGGCTTTTGCGTGCGAAATAGGGGACGGTTCTGGACTGTAAAAAAGTCGCTGCCATCCCGGACTTGATCCGGAATCCCATGGGTCGGTGCTATACTTAGGGGATTGCGGATTCCTGAATCAAGTTCAGGACAGGCTCCGCCCGCAATGACGGTAGTGTAGGTAATCGGAAAGGACTAAGAATTTTGATAGAAAAAATAAAAAAGCCGATTGAACCGGAAAGAGCGGTTCTGGCCGGACTGTCTGCGGACAGCATGAATATACATGATCGTTCAACCGAAGAAAGCATGGACGAGCTTGAAGCACTTCTGGAAACAGCCGGAGGGATATGTATAGGGCGTGTTTTGCAAAATCGCCCAAAACCTGAACCAAGAACATTCATTGGAGAAGGCAAGGTCACAGAGCTAAAGGAACTGGCTGAAGCGAATGAATGTACTGTGGCTGTATTTGACAATGAACTATCGCCGTCACAAATGAGAGCCCTAACGGAAGACTTGGGGTTGCGTGTTATTGATCGTTCTTCACTAATTCTCGATATTTTCGCCGGACGTGCACGTACGCGTGAGGGTAGACTTCAGGTCGAGCTGGCTCAATATAATTACTTACTACCCAGACTGACAGGTATGTGGAAGCATCTCGTCAGCCAGACAGGAACAAGTGCTCCGATTGGTACAAGAGGACCGGGTGAAACCCAGCTTGAGTCGGATCGCCGACATATTCGTCGTAAGATTGATAAGCTAAGAGAAGAACTTCGTGAAGTTACTCGCGCACGCGATACTCAAAGACGGTTGAGAGAGAAAAATAACATTCCTGTTGTTGCATTGGTTGGATATACAAATGCAGGTAAGTCAACGTTGTTAAACACATTAACAGGTGCCGGAATACAAGCGAAAAATAGACTCTTTGATACACTTGATACAACAACCAGACGCCTTGTGGTCAATGAAGTTCAGGAAGTGTTGATTTCAGATACTGTGGGTTTTATTCGCAAGCTGCCTCATCACCTTGTCGATGCATTTAAAGCAACGCTGGAAGAATTGAAATATGCCGACCTTATAATCCATGTAATTGATGCATCAAGTAGTGAGTGGGAAGAGCAGGTGCATATTGTTGACGAAATGATAGCGACACTTGGTGCTAGCGATACACCACGGCTGGAAGCGTATAATAAATGTGATGTTCTCACATCAGATGTCCGCCAACGTGGTGATAACATTGTTGAGATTTCTGCGAAAACCGGCAAAGGGATCGATACGCTATTGCAAAAAATAGAAAAGAGCCTTTCTTCTACAAAGAAGAATGTGACTCTTAGATTGCCTTATGACAAAGCAGGTGTGGTAGAAATAGTACACAGGGAAGGTGTCGTAAAAGATACAAGATACCTGGATGATTACATCGAGTTAGAGGCCATAGTCAGTCAGAGTTTATACGGCAAGATTGAAGCCTGGATTGTTTAGGGTTTAGTTTCATTATTGTCACGATAATACAAAGATTTCAGCTCAGCGTATGCTGAGCTGTTGTAGTTTACCATGTCATAATTGAGTTGAGAACATACTAAAGATTTTTTATTTTATTAGGCTAAACCCTAAGCCCTAAGCCCTAAGCCCTAACCCCTAACCTCTAAGCTCTTGGGTGGGCTTTTTGATAAACGTCTTTTAGCTGTTGACTTATGGCTCTTGCATATGCTTGTGTCGATGTGATATCAGAATGTCCAAGCATTTGTTGCAAAGAATGTAGGTCGGCACCATTTTCCAATAAGTGAGCGGCAAATGAATGACGAAGCACCTTTGGTGTGATATCTTCATTTATATTTGCCTTTTCTAAGTAGCTTTTCATCACTTTCCAAAATCCTTGACGAGACATTCTGCCTCCGCCTGTATTAACGAACAGTGAGTTTTCTTTGTCCAGTGACATATGTGGACGAGAAAAAGATAAATAACGACTAATGGCCTTAATTGCGGTGTCGTAGATTGGAATGGTTCGCTCTTTTCCGGTGCGGCATATGATGAGACCTGTCACCAAGTTCACATCATTTATATCAAGAGAAATCAACTCACTGACACGAATTCCGGTTGCATAAAGAGTTTCAAACATTGCCTTGTCACGACATCCCTTATGGGTGTCGGTATTCGGCTGTTCCAGTAACAACTCGATTTCTTTACCAGAAAGTATGAATGGTGCTTTTCGTGGATTTGGTATTGTAGGGATTCCAATTGCCGGATTTGGTCCTTCGAATCCGGAATCAATCATGTGACGGTAAAATGAGCGCAACGACGCGACGCATCTGGATACGGTTGCAGCAGAGCGGCCGTTGTTTTGTAGTTGTAACAGATAGTCCTTAACATCTTCTGAAGTAACATATTTGAAGTCGCCATTTTCACCATTCCATTGATGGTTTGCAAATTGTCGTATATCACGAATATATGATGACACCGTGTTTGCGGGTGCACGACGTTCATTTGTCAAATAATTACGATAGTTTTCGATATATGATGTGTCAAACAATGGTTGATTTCCCCCTACGTGCAAAAAAAGAAGTAGGGGTAGTTTATATTAGTAGAGTCAAATAATCAACATAAAGTTTCATTGTTTTTTATTTTTGTGAATTCATCCAAAATTGTAAGTAATGTTTAACAATTTTGTTGGAAAAATTCGGATTATTTCAACAGTGCATTTCTGCTCAATAACGATGTATACAGCATAAAATCAATCAGATATGGACACTCATCTCCATATACTTCAAGAACTCTGTAATCTTTCGTACAGAAATGGGAATAATCGAACCGTCTATCATTTCACATTCACGATTTGACTTATCTACCTGCTTTACATGATTAACATTCACAACATAAGATTTGTGACACATACAAAAGGGAAAACCGATCTTTGAAACGCCGGTAATATGTCCGCGAAAGGCAAGTGTGCCGTTTTTCTTGTGTAATATGAGTTTATGCCGTTGTTCTGTACTTGATTCAAAAAATAAAATATCATCATAAAGAATATTCAATATCTGAGTGCCGACTTTAGCGATATAATATTTGCTCTTTGCATGCTTACCTTCAATGAAACGCTGATATGCAGTATCCGTACATTCGATAATTCTGCGCTCGATTTCCTCAGGTGGACTATCTTTCACAATATACTCCATAGCCTCAACTTTGAGCCGGAACGTATAGTGCATCATCTCGGAATGCGTTGTGATAAATACGATGGTTGCGGAAACATCTCTATCCTTGATTTCGACAGCCAGCTCAATACCGTTTATATCACTTTGCAACTCTATATCCAAAAAATACAGCCCGCCCCTGATTTGATGTGTTTCTATAAAGCTCAGAAGCGTAGCAGGGTTATCTACAGACAAGGCAATGTCCATGTTAAAGTCGTCTGAAAGAAGATGCTTGTTAACAACTGTTTCTATACGAGCACGATGTTTAGCGTTATCCTCGCAAATTATAATGTGCAACATCACTCCGTACCTCCAATCATTAATGTCTGTGTAAAGTAACCGTTCTCAACTTCTGTCATCAGAGCCAAATTGGGAAGAGAATCGACCAATTCGGATAAATTATTAAGACCAAGTCCTCGCTCCTTACCTTTGGTTGAAAATCCAGACTGTTGCAATTGGCGCAGTGGTGGTATATCTGCTCTACATGAATTCTTTACAACAAAATTGACAGAATCTTTGATATTAAAGCAACCGACTATAAGTTCGCCAGAGCCTAACGACTGCAATTCTTCGATAGCATTGTCTAAATGATCCCAACCATCCGCACGAGTGCAACAAGCTTTATAGGGATATCGTTAATCTCATTCCCGGCTTCAAATGTTACGTTCAATCCTAACTGCTGCGCCATCGTAAGCTTGGCTGTGAGGATGTTTTTGAATTCTTGCACTTTGATGTTGCTTAAATCCTCTAAAGCGAATTCGCGATGAGTAATGGCTTCTGAAGCGTCTCTTACTTGTGAGTAAAATTCCGTAAGGCCATCCCAATCTTTTTCATGCATATACACATCCAAAGTAGAAAAAAGATTTTCTTGATCGTGTTTGAATTTTCGTATTATTAACTGCTGTTCCTCTAGCTCTTTTGTGTAGTATTGCAAAATTTCTCTCTCACGTTGCTCTTGTTGCAGTGTGTGCTTCGTGCGTATAAATTTTGAATATGCAAAGAAACTCAAAACCATAGCAATTGAATATCCAGAAATGAGGAGAGTGTAAAACCAGTCGGACAGCAAGAGATTATCTCCAACATTGACACCTAGTGTGGTGATGGCATTAACAATCAGATATGTGAGAACTGAGCCGATCAAAAGCATGGTTTGTATGGCATCATTATTATTAAGAAATTTGCGTAACTTTACAGTTGCTTTTACAACAAATAGCGCAATCGCAACAGAAAATATGATGAGTAATAAAACATATGGTATAAGCAACAGGGCTTGCTCAAAAGTCCAGTAACGTACACGCATAGGTGTGAAAAACAGATGTATAACAGCGTGTACTGATAGGAAGACAATAGTTGAGAAAAATTCTGCAAAAATTGCTATGATAATTGATTTTTTTACCGAGCGTGCTGTCAGTTTGTGGACATAAAAAAATACAAGCAGCAAATATCCGATTACATAAAATGATGCGAATAAGGTGTCTGAATGGATTCTCATATCGAAAGCAATCGAAAAGACTGTAGCACAAAGCAAGCTGGCTGTAACAATATAGACGGTGTCCTTTAGTCGCGGCTTATAATCTTGGGTGAGTACTTTTGCAATGACAAAAAGGGATAAGACGTTGATTCCGAAAAAGATAAATCTAAAAATGATATGCGACATAAAGTGAATGTTCCTCGTGAAAATATTTGCGAGGGCTTTTGCCACCCTCGCAATGCGTTATGCAGACCGTTGATAATTATAGCACAATTAATAAAACATTGATATGTGTCAAATAAACGAGTATGAAAATGATAAACTCTGATATTTTCTGCTAGTCTGTTAGTTTACACAATAATATAGAAATGTCAATAATATCTCTTGAATAAATACGCAACTTAACGAAGTGTACACGATTGATGACGAAGTGTACGCCTTTTTGTCATGCGTTAAAAAAATACGCTATAATCTGAAAGTATTTTGTCAAATTCGCACGTAAACATCAAAAATAATCATCTAATGCGATGTTCATATATATAATGCAAAACGTAGAAAAACTCAGAAAAATCAGCTTGAACCTCAAAATGAGGCTCAACCAAAAAACAACAACAATTCAACAAAGGATGAACCGAGATGAAAAAAATTATAATCAACTGGAAACAAAGAAGAGCCACTAATAAGTTGCTTAACTCACTTTCCGAAACAACAATGCAAAAGACAATGCCAGCGGGCAAGGCAAACATTATAAAGAGAGTAAAGGTTGCAACAGCGGCATTGCTTGCACTTGTAATGTTGGTGGGAGTTTTGCCACAAACAATCATGGCATATACGTCCAATAACGATGCAGCGTACACAACATACATATATGATGCTGTGAGTATAGAGTCTGATGAAGTGTATGAGGACAGCAATGTAAGCATAGGCTCAGACGAAGCGCACAGCACAGATGAGGCACAGGTGCCGAATGACGAAACACACAGCTCGGACGATGCAAACCAGAGCACCGGCAGTGGCGATGCACACGACTATGATGCGCACGCAGACACAAACACTAATGATGAGCTTGACGATGAAGCGTACATAGAAACATACTATGAAGAAATCATGCCACTCATAGATGGGTTCTCTGCAACCATAACACATGGAGCCAACACCGTTGCCTTTGGACCGGGGAGCCAGATTCGTATTCCGAATGGTCCGGCAACTACAGTCGGGCAAGTTATGCGGATTGCTGACGTATTCCCGGCGGGTACAACTACACCTGCCGTGGTGTTTCACATCGAACAAGGCATGATGCTTGGTTCAGGTGTACCCGGATTTACCGGCACAGGTCATAATAGGGTGTTTAACATAAACAATTTACCTGACCATTTAGAAGGTGTTGTCACATATGCAAGATGGATTCCGGCAGACCGTCTGGAATTTGACATCACTGGAGATTGGCATCAGCCTATGGGTGGTATTTTAGTATATTTGCTGGCGCCGGGTACACATGAAGTTGACATTTCAGTTCAAGTAGCAGCAGAGCGTGTATTTTCACAAACAGGTGATGTGCTCCCAAATGCCACACCACCTGCGAATCGAATTCATGCAAATGCACTCCGTGGACAAACATTTGCAAACATTGGCCTGTCTCAGGCACAACTACAAGCCTTAACTGCGCCAACGCCACACGAAGCAATTACAACATATCTTGCGGGAATGACAACGCTAAACGAAGCAAGCTTAGAAGAGTATGGTCTTGTTGGAAGCTTAACATCGCGTCTGCAACCCGTTGCTCCAACTGTGTCACAACAAGTACGTGTTTTTTCTCAAGGAGCATCTTGGGAAACTCACGTAGATAGTCGTGCGTATGCTGTTAATTATCCAAGAACACGCACAATGGCAGAAGAGATTGTTATTGTCTTACATCTCGATAGAAACTTGGGTGTTCAGGGCGTGCGTTCTCGCCCCGGTTCGCAGATTACGGATGGAAATATTGTTAATCCGTCGGACGTGTTCCCAACGCATCCGAACCTAGCAAATCTTGAGCCAATGTTCACATATACGATAGACAGAACCAGTCACGCAACGAGTGATATAGTAACAATCACATTTACTCAACCGCGCCTAATTGAAGGAGAAGGTATATTTGTTATATATGGTACGATTCCGACAGATGCCACGCCGGGGTCGTATGGATCACTTGGTCTTCAAAGTGCTCAGAGTCACATTACGCCACTAAGCGGTGGCACAGTGAGCAATATGGGTTCATGGGGATTTGAAGCTATTCATATTATTGAGTCCGGCACAGGTAGTAGTTTGTCAATACATCCCTTAAATGACAACCCGCAACACTCAAATGTGCCGACTGATGGTGCATTAGATTGGCTCGGTGGATTTCTATTACGCAATGAGTCGGGTGCTGTTTCCGATCAAGCTGTTCGCGTTTTCTTTGATGATGACAATATCGGCGTGCAGGCATTCCGCCTTCCAGTCGGACCCGATGGCTTAGGCAACCTATATGTATATACGACAGATGGGCGTAGAATTTATGCGACAGACCCAGGTGTCCTACTTACCTCACATTTCAATAGTGGAGGTTTGGCTACAGGCAACAATCAGCATGTTGTACAAGTTAATTTTCTTGGAGCACTGAATCCGGGAGAGTATATTGCAGAACTGTATTATGAACTGCCGGGTGTCATCCCACAGGGTTGGTGGCACGGTGGTCAACAAGTAACTACACCGGGCGGCACAAACTTCATGGTTTTGGGACAAATACGAGCACCCCGTGATGAGGCGGGCAACTTTGAGTCCGGCAGCTTTTCATACAGAGCCATCGTGGGCGAGATCGACAATACAAGTCCAACCGGCATTTCACCTAATTATGCAGAGGCAACAACGATCAGGCACATTGTGGGCGATGCAAGAGCGCTTTATAGTTCGATTCCCGGAAATTTAAGTGATCAGTTGATAGCAGGCGGTGACTTTGTTCGCAGAAATGTCGGTTTCTCTCTTCCAATGAATTCTGGATGGAGAAGCGGCAATGTTATCCCTATGGCAGTACAAGGACATTATGTATATCTGCGTGCACCTAATGGTGTGCTTGAAATAGAGCGAGGAACACTGGCGGTCACTTGGATGAATCAAACCTTTACCGAGAGCAATGGTATGACAGTGACAGAAATCATTGATAGTACAAATGCTACTGTATTTCGCCTTGCATTGCCTGATATAACCATGGGGATTTTCAATGAAGATTTTGCAATCAATGCCCATGGAGGAACCGGGCAAACGTATACAGGAATGACTGTACATTTTGATGTGCGTGCATTACCGCAAGCAGCTACACAAAGTTTTCCGATGAATCAAGTAGCTATGATTGTTCCGATGAATTCTGATATAATTCCGCAAGGCGCTGACGGTAATCGTCAAGCGACGAATGTACGTGATTTTACCATTGATGATGGTGTGAACCCTGTTCGTGTAGGTCCCGGTGTCATGGTTTCCGGCAATTCTGCTTATGCGGTCAATATTCAAGAGAATGCAGAACTTCAGACATGGGTAATCGCTCGTAGTGTGGATGACACCGGAGCACTGCTTGCAAGTTCTTCAGGCCACGAGTGGGATACAAGGCTTGGATGGCTCAACCTCGTGCCGGGTGGTGGTATTGAGAAAGAGTTTCACTACTTCAACAACACCGATGCACCTGTAGGTCAATTTCATGTATTTATCCCGATTCCAAAAGCAGGGGAAATGATGCCCCTTACACAGATTCCAGAAGTTGATTTGCGTGCGCAAGTGCAGAGAGAGCCTTTTGAGTTTAGCTTATATCTATTAGACGAAATTGCAACGATTCCGGGCTTTATAATTACATATTCGCTAACATATAGTTTTGACGTAAACTTTGCAGGATTTTTGCCTTGGGGTGATATTGCCGCGGCAGACAGAGCAGAAATTCGTATGGTACGGATTGTTAGCTATAGAGATATTGCTCCGGGCGAGCAAGGTTACTTCTTGCTTGAACTTGGACATGGTGAAGAGACTATACCTTATGCCGGAATGGAAAACCGTTACGCTCCGCTTACATTTTCACAAATACTTGGTAATGCAGCCCAACGTCGAAGTCATGCAATTGCAATGCGTATGTGGAACTATGTAATATTCCATTATAATTACGACAGAGATGATGACGGTATATTTGACACTGAGCCTGTTCAAAACATGGGTACAGTATCAGCACCGATGCCTGTACCTACACGAGCAGGCTATACATTCATACGTTGGACAACTGACACTGAAAACACAATAGAGTATGATTTCAGTTTGCCTGTAAATCAACCGATTCTTGATTTATTTGCCGAGTGGCGCACAAATAACTATGTTAGCTACTATGTGGCCGCAGGTGATGGAATTCCTGCAACCTTTACACCATCACCAATTCCAGAGCCGACAAATGAACATCCGACAGGCACAACAGGCATAAGTATAATTGCCGATTTAACAACAACGGAAACAACACGCACGATAATTGTTAATGACGAAAGCGTAACAGAACTGGGTACATGGACATTCAACGGTTGGACAGCTCCTACAGGCTTAGAAGTCACAGGCGGTGGCACAAACACAGTAGGTGGTGGAACGTTCACCATGCCAGGCAATGATGTGGAGTTCACAGGCTATTGGACTTTTGCTCCAAATCCACGCTTTGATGTGACATATACAGTAACGGGCAACGAACCAGCAACCTTTGCCCCGGCAGTACCAGTGGCTTCATCACATCAAGAAGGCGAAACAGGCATATCAGTAGCACCAACTCTGACAACGACAGAAACAACCCGAGTGGTGGGTAGCGTAACCGAATGGGGTACATGGGCATTCAGTGGATGGACAGCACCTGCAGGTTTAACAGTAACAGGCGGCACATTTACAATGCCGGGTAGCGATGTAGAGTTCACAGGCGTGTGGACGTTTATACCGAATCAAATATTTGAAGTGACATATAACGTAACAAGTGAAGAACCGGCAACATTTAATCCGTCAGTACCATCAGCCTCACCACATCAAGAAGGTGAAACAGGCATAGCGGTAGCACCAACCCTAACAACGACAGAAACAACTAGAATAGTGGGTGGCGTGACCGAATGGGGTGCATGGGCATTCAGCGGTTGGACAGCACCTGCAGGTTTAACAGTTACAGGTGGCACATTCACAATGCCGGGTGGCGATGTAGAATTCACAGGCGTGTGGACATTTACGCCGAATCAAATTTTTGAAGTGACATATAACGTAACAAGCGAAGAACCGGCAACATTTGCCCCAGCCGTACCGGTAGCCTCACCGCATCAAGAAGGCGAAACAGGCATAGCGGTAGCACCAACCCTGACAACGACAGAAACAACTAGAATAGTGGGTGGCGTGACAGAATGGGGTGCATGGACATTTAGTGGTTGGACAACACCTGCAGGCTTAACAGTAACAGGTGGCACATTCACAATGCCGGGTAGCGATGTAGAATTCACAGGCGTGTGGACATTTATACCGAATCAAATATTTGAAGTGACATATAACGTAACAAGTGAAGAACCGGCAACGTTTAACCCGTCAGTACCGGTAGCTTCATCACATCAAGAAGGCGAAACAGGCATATCGGTAGCACCACCTTTAACAACTACA
>Ga0123355_10018925_pt1 | contig 10949 bp, 4 predicted proteins | sample TergutEmb28metaG_3_FD_89872 | JGI IMG/M metagenome (GOLD analysis project Ga0123355, IMG submission 89872) | Embiratermes neotenicus P1 segment gut microbial communities from Petit-Saut dam, French Guiana - Emb289 P1 | ecosystem: Host-associated > Arthropoda: Insects > Digestive system > Gut ...
ACTAACCTCCAACATACAGCAAACCAAGAATGAAACGACCAATGTGGTAATCAACATCATAGACGCGAGCTCCTGATGATGGGCATAGTGATGCCCGAAACATGTTAGGCCTATAAGAAGTACAATAAAATAACAAGTGGCATTTAGTTGGTTTTTTATTCTTCAGTTATCACAATGTTGCACGGTCCAATACACATCAGATTATAAGCTTAGTATTTAAAATGTGACAAGCGCAACGCCTACCTCTGGCAAATACAGGGTATCAAATTTGTGACTGGCCCTGTCATGATAACCGGATGAGAACAAGACAGGCAGCGTACGTATAACATAAAGTTGAGGCACCGTCTTGCAACCACTGTTGCAGTGGATAGAGCAATAATTGTTACATATTCTGAGTGTGTGTTTGTAACCTTATGTAGGTAGGTAAAGGTAAATCAGTCCCGTTAGAGGCCTGGAGTGGCCCAGAGGGTTCCAGGAAGTTAAGGTTCCCAGATTACACGACAACGGCGCAGGATGGTGGTAAGGCTGTCAGCCTTAAGCACCGGCCGCCTTTACCCCCAGGAAATGCTCCTGGTACTCACTTCTGTTAGAGGCTGGGTCGACCCCAGGGCCATAGTTCGATCGGAAGGATTATGTCAATGAAAGATTCCAATGACACTATCTGGAATCGAACCAGCCACCTTCCGATTTGTAGAACAGCACCTTAACCACTGTGCCACCGCGGTCCCCCTGTAACCTTATGTAGCCAGCATGCAATGCGCATGCGCCATATTGTCATCTGTGGCCTGTTCGGTTCAACTTTATTTTTCCACATTATCCCATAAAAGGAAAAATGTTCGAAAAAAATTTATTGAGCATACAATGTGTTTCGGTTTTCTCAACAGTTTTCGCCTCAAACATTCTTATTCTACGAAGAACTGAGCGAGATGTGATCATAAATGTAAATGTATATCGGTCTACATGTAAAGTGCCAGTTATTCTTGTCAGATTTTAATGAAACGTGAAATTTCCCGACAGAGTTTCGAAAATTACTCAAATATAAAATTTCATGAAAATCTGTCCAACGGGAGCCCATTTTTTTTCCATGCGGACGAATGGACGGACAGACAGACATGGCGAAGCTCGTAGCCCCTTTTTGCAATTTTGCGAACGCGCCTAAAAACGAGCTGACTGTCTAAAGGCAGTTTATATGAAATGTCGGCCTACTTCATACAACGGACAATATCTGATAGGCTATAATTTTAGTTCAAGGGTTATACTCGGCCTTTGAAATGGGTTTATTGTCCCTGTGTAACGTAAGGGCAAGCCTTTCCCTCGGTTTGATTATGCACCACGCCGTGAATGAATATGGGAAGGTGCAGATCTAGCTTCAACCATTCTCATTCTCTGCACTAGATTGTGACGCATGATCAGCTTAATGCCCCGGTCGCTTTAACCTGGTAGAAGTAGTGCAATGTGTACACTGGATAAGACTCTGGGTGAGCTCCTAAGCCAGTGTGGACGCTACAGGCAACAGAAAACTCCTTAACCCGTGCCGAAAATTTCGGAAACTGCACATGATTGCTCGGACAACCAGTTCGTACCCCAGTCACTATTCTGACTGAAGTATCCTGCCTGCACATTTTCCTTAAATTCGACCCGTGCTGTACTTTAAGTTTGAGGAATATAGTCAATTTGTAGGAATAGAAGTTGTAAGCGTATGAGTGAATGATGGGCAGTAAGATAGGTGAAAAGAAGGGGGGGGGGTGTTCCTGTGTAGGCTATGAAGAAATGTAGGGAATGGAAGTTTGGCTCCACTCGTTCTTAATCTCAGCACTAGATGGAGATAAGTGGTAAGCTTCACGGTCCGGTCCGCGATGCTCCCGCAGAAGGCGCCCCAAGAACCTTTCTGGATTTTTACAACAAGACAAGAAAACTTATGAACCTGAAGGGAATCAAATAATAGTCAGTAAATGCTCAACTAATGAAGTGATAAGATGCGAACTGTGGTCCTAACCCTCACGTCAAATAAGATAGAAACGAGCGCCTAGGATCACAAAACAAAGGTCCGTAGAGGTAACTAGGTAGATAAATTAGCAGACATACCGCCCATGAATAATGCCTGCATGCTGCCTATTAACAGGGGAAGACACACTTTGCTTCCTCAGGCTGTAAAATGGCGTATAAGCAAGCCTGTTTTAACACAGACATCCCAGCCCAACCAAAAGCGGGTATGTTATGTTTTATTACACCGTTTCAATAATATTTGCTATCATCCCATCAGCATTGTACTATATTAGTATAGAGAAAATATGACAGAGTAGGGAACAGACTAACTATATTAGTTTACCAGTCATACAGATGCCCATCCGTACAAGCAAAAGGGGGACTTTACGCTCGTATATTCGGATCCGTTCCCTTCCACCTTCGTGTTTCTACAGTGCTGTAATGAGCACTTCGATGAAACTGTGACAGACGGTATATATGCACAGTGTCTTCCCTTGCACTATTTGACATTTGGATGTAATAAGGGAGCATTACGCTACGTAGATGAGGCACAGAAATAATAGAAATTTGTGTAAACTCGTCAGTGTACCTGCCAAGAACTCTCAAGGCTGTGGTGAGGAGAACCATGTGAAGAAATAATTTGTATAATGAGAAGCTTCATAACTTACAGAACAACACCGGTCACTGTTATTATTAAGGTGAAATCAAGTTGTGTGGAATAACTGAGCATGTAGAATGCACTGAGTACATAAGAAATGCGCAGGGCTGCGCATATTGGTCGAAGAAACCTAATGGGAAGAAATATCTTGGACGACCCGGGCTGAGAGAGAGCAATATTGAAATGGAGTTAAGAAACAGAGTAGGTGGGCGTGGACAGGATTTTGTGAACACAGTAATGAACAATGACGATCAATGAAATTTGTGATACTTCTTGGGTGCCTGAGGGACTACTAGCTCGCCAAGAAATACTCTGCTCCATGAAATTAGTTAAGTTAGTTCTGTAAAATAAGTAGTCTCAAGCATAAAGTTCAGAAAATTGGATTTGCAACTAAAACTTGGAAAACTTCGAAACTTGATTACGACTATTAATTATGGGCTTCAACACTGTGCATCAGAACAGTTACCAACTATGAAGTCATTTAAAGTGCAGTGATTAATACAAGTCATGCAGGTCTTAAAAACCTTCCCGGTTAACCGAAAATATTCCTTCAGTTCTAATAACTTGATCAGCTGTCACTGAAAACTAACAAGGTGGGAAATGTACGCATAAAATAGCCTAACAACTGTGGTGCGTACTTTTCGCTTTGTTGAATTCCCTCGAAAATATGAGATGTTGGTAAAAGTGCGTGAATTTTCTTTCCTTTACAGCTTCGGCTGAACACCATTTTCTCTCCAACAAATATTTTACACGTTTTACACCAGACACTCAAAAAGATGCGCACAGATACTCAACGCAGTTTTCGTGCAAAAGTCCATTACTTTTGTCCGAATTTAATAGAAACTGAAATGTTTCCAAAAATTTTAATAGAACTCTCCAACATCAAGTGCCTTGCAAATCAGTCCACCGGATCTTGCGTATTTACTTTGAAAAGAGAATAACAGACGGATAGACAGACAGACAGACATAAATAGCAAAGCCACAGGCACAAATTACAACTTTTCGTTTCAAACGCGCCGAAAAACAAACTTCCTTCTCATCTGGAGCCTCCCTGTTAGGCCGACAGTAAATAATTCAAGCAGTCCCCATGTCGAATTCGGGCGTCCAACAGGCTTTTACTTGTTTTTATTTAGTCTGTTTAAATGATTGTATTAACAGTAACATGAAAGAGATTCAAGACCATCCTCATTCGCGCTTCATTTATAATAGCCGTACACTTCAGTTTGCAGCTTCTCTCACTCATAGTCTTCACGATAGACGCATTAATATACCTTTATTTCCACTTTCTTCTTCCTAAGATTTTAAGCTGTGTGTACTGTTTTGATTTCTCACCGATAGTCTACTTGTATATAGACTGACTATCGAGTATCCAGTATTACAGTCCAGTGAGTAGCATTTCATCTTCCTGACGTCACGAGTTCAAAACCCAGCCCCGAGATTTGCTATCCTGACATATTCGTTGTTTTCCTTAGGGTTTCTTAGCGGCAGCCGGGATAGATCAGTCGGTATAGCGACTAGCTTATGGCTGAACGGTCTGAGGATCGAACCCTGGTGGGGATGAGATTTCCCTTGCCCGTCCAAACCTGCCCTGAGGTCCACCTAATCTACTGTACAATCAGCGCCGGATCTTTCCCGGGGGTAAAATGGACGGGCCATGTTGCTGACCACCCACCTCCTTTTAGTGCCGAGGTTAAGAATGGGTTGGAGCTACACCTCCTCCTCCTCCCCCTCTGTGCCTACATAGGCTTGTCATAGGGTGACTTTTACCTGAGTTATCATAGCAACTCTTTGCCTGTAATTCATTATTCACGCATCATTCCAACACTCAACGCTGCATAATCTTAGCAAAAGAACTACTTCGTTAAACACAGTGGCATAGGGTCAATTGACACTAAACACAACATGTCAAGCATCTTGTGTCAAGTTATTGTGCATCACCCTGTATAAACCAAGGACTAAATAAACAGGCTCCTAGTTTTTGAACTGATACTAAAATAAGGTATGTACTTCTTTTTTCTACATAATGCATAGTTTACCTATTTGTGACACTTCTATCCTACATACGGAAGCACGCCCAAGCATATACAAATGTACTGATATACACGGAAAGAAATACAACAGAAGGCAGTATTCATATTTTGCGGCTAGTATTGTGGCAATGCAGCCCCAAGACGTTGTCTCCGGTGACGCAAGGTTTCTTAGTGAAGTACCGACAATATTCCACATTTCTGCTCCCGTTTCGACTCCAATAATAAACATACGTTTATTAAATATCTGTCTGCAGGGCAACAAACATCATCCGAAAAATATAACATGAAACTACATGTAAGGTGTGTATATGGAATAGACATACCACTCATGGTACATAGGACTGTGGTCACTGTCTGTCTTAATATCGCAAAAAGAACCAGCCATTGTCAAAAACTTTTACGGTGTCGTTTAGTGACTCTGCTGTGAGACCCAACAGCCTGTCACTAGAACAAACAAAGCACCATGATGGTGACATGTAAGTTACTGCACGTTTCTTGAACCCCACCTTTCATTACGTGACGTCAGGCCCGTCAAGGAGTCTGTAAGATGACACTTCAATTGAGGGAAACCTTACAAGAGGCATTACACTGATAACTAATTTAGTAATTAAGCTTCACAGTCCGATAAACACAAACATGGCCGCACTCCTGGCAATTCGCTCTTCTGGAAGAACATTTTTCGTATGAAGCTAAAGTTGTGTTACGGCCACCGTTCTTTGCCCTGGAGTCTTTCTGGCGGTAACAGCAAGCTAAAGCAGTTCCCTGCCATTCTTTTTGGATACTTTAATTCATAATGGCCAATACAAAATATTTCAATTAATGAATAATTGAGCCGATTAATGTCTTCCTATGTGGTCTGTAAAATTAACAGCAGAGTTGCAGTACTTTTAACACCTTTTCACCGAGGAGACTTTTAATTTTAAATCAGTCAAATGAGGGATTTTTAAAGGCTATAAATATTATATTCTACAGAATCATACATCAGCTTGTTACATCGCGTCTCGCTGAAACTAACGACACAGCTTATGGGAACAATACCACATAAAAATTAATGGTGGATTTCCATAAGTTATAATTTTAGGCCTATTATGAAATATTATTATTAGGCCTATACCCGTTCGTTTATAATATACGGCCTCTTAGTTCGACTTCAATACATAACCTGTAAATTTTCTTGACTTATTTTTGGGATACTGAGATTAAACCAGTATTTTGTAAGTGAATGACGTAACCAGTAAGACGGTAAGATTGGCAAGGCATGTGGCATTTATGAAGGAGAAAAGAATTACAGACTGAGTTTAGGTGGGAAAACCTTAAGGAAAGAGACCATCTGGAAAGCCTACGCCTAGACGGGAAGATAATATTAAAACGAATCTTAAAGTAATAGGTTGGGTGTGTGTTAAGTGGATTGAGGCGACTCAAGACAGGGACAAGAGGCGAGCTCTTGCGAGTAAGGAAACGAACTTTTTAGTTCCATAAGACGCAAGGAATTTCTTGATTGTCTGAGGAAATATTAGCTTCTCAAGAAGCACCCTGCCACACGGAGTCAGTCAGTTAGTCAGTTAGTTAGTTTGTAAATTTCACACTCTATCAAAAGTAGGAGACTACAGTCAACACGCACTTCATTCTAACACGTGTCTTTGTAAGTTCGGAATTACAGGGATAAAAGTTTGATGCAACAGTTGATGCTTTGTACACTTCGACTGAAATATTCCAAACAAAATCCGGCACCCGTAGAAGCACCTTTTCGTTATTAGCATAACAGATGAAAAAAAGATATGGTGGTTTTTATTTTTTATTTTATTTATTTATTATTATTATTTTGTTTTTGAAAACCCACAAAGGGCGCACTTAGTTTTACATACTATAACAGATACATTTCTCTGTTAATGAGAAGATACAGCCACCGGGGTCGAAACGTCAGTTTCAAGTAACATAACACAAGAACGGAAATTGCACATGTCCTACGGGTGGATGCCACTGAAGTCACTGAACCTTACCCTCCCCAACATCGTCTTTTCCTTGTCTTTTTGCAAGATATTTATTTCAAAGACAATATTTACAGTTTGTACAAAGAAATGACAAGAAATTGTTCCCAAAATAAATTTAAATAACTGTAAATACACTAAACAGGATTTAAGTAAAGATAAATATAAAAACGTGAGTAAAAAAAAACTTTAGAAGACACTATATATGTCCGATGGTGAGCTGGTTGCAGCGAAATATGTTTCGGCCTTTTATGCATATATTCTTTATACACAGCTTTCGGGTCGTCTGAGGTGCCACTTCCGAATTGTTGAATCTGGGGGTTGGAATGGGATAGACAGGCAGCAAAACATTTGGCTGTGAGCCGGTGAGTTCAATCGTGCAATCGTGAGATGATTTTTATACCCGTGTGATAGTCACCAGTCACTCGAAAGCTCTTATTTTGGACGACTTGGAGTCTGAGGTAGTTTGAGTCACTTATGGAACTCTAGACACGGGCGTCGTGTGTGAGAATGGCTCGGATGAGCAGTTTATATAGGCTTAATTTGATTTTATGTGAAAGCGTGGAATCTCGTCTCAACACCGTACACAGATGCCAGATACGTACATATTATGTATTATTATGTAGATTTTATTTGCATACGTAGCAGTGATAAATGGCTCTTGAAAACTGAATGAAAGTCTTATTCATTCTATTCTGTTATGGGTGAAAGTATGTACATGTCGATGCCGTCTGACGATTAGCCTATTGTAAGTGAAAGTATGTATGTGTAGAAGCAATGAAGCGATTAAACCCGTCTTGCAAACATTAAGAGCAACTCCTTCCTTTGAGCGAGTATATAAAGCACACACTTAATCAATCATAAGCCCACTCTTACTTACATAGATAAACGCCGTACACAAACTTCGTGGAAATACTTGACATGTAACTCTGTCAAATAACTGCACTGGAGTGCTCGAAGAATAAAGTGAAGCAATGGAAATAGTTTAGGTCAGTGCCACTTTGAGTTACCTTACATTTCTCATTAATTCGTTTTGTGTGATGGAACTACATCACTATAGGATGCTTATCTCTCTGTTCATTTGCAATAAGATTAATTTGCCATTCACCGCTGGAAATTCTACAGTAACTGTAACTTCGGTGTGTGTGAGAGGCAAACGACGCTGAAATCTCTCCCAATAAGAAACAGGAAGTGAGAAAATAGTGACGTCGTCGTCACTGTTTCCGTGGGACCTGAGCATCCACAATAAAAGGCACAAAAACAGAAAGTAGAAAGCGCCTGTTTCAGACAGTTTACTTTACTTCTCATTCGTTAGTTACAGCCTGCTGGGTCTGGCGGTGGTCAATTGCACTGATCCTTGCAGCGTTAGTCACCAGTAGCAAGCACGTAACAGCTTTATGCTTCTCATGAACTGCGCAATAAAGCTATCAAATTGCTGTCACACAGCCTCTTGTAAGATTTCCGTACCTCGAAAGAGGTCCACGGCTAGAGACCATTGACCGGAAACCGTAAGTGCCGGAAACAAGAAACTGTCCACGGAGAAACCTAAGCATTTTTCCTGCAGAAGCGGGGGACTTCAGATGTGAACTAAATAAATGAAGCAGCGGATGGGTCCAAATTCTTAAATAATTCATTATGCAGAAACTGCTTGGAAATTCGAATTTAACTTTGAGTCTTCTTTCTCTCTGGTAGCACGTGAGTTCGAACGTAAAGGTCACTTGAGATTTTCGAGTGTGGCGCCGCGTTCCCAGACATTTCGGCCCTTGAAGATGACGCCGCTACGTTATCTCGAAACTCTGCATACCAATACCCAAATGACGCGGTGTCATATCCCAGAGGAACGCAGATCTCAACTGCACCGCTGAGGAAAACCAAAGACTGGCATGAACTTGACTTGCTGCAGGAACAAAGCATGTGACATGAGCAACGTAAGACATCAGACAAATGGAACTGCCGGAAACAGCAGGAAAAGGATATGTGATAGTCAAAATAATGAATAAAATCTGAGATTCTAACAGCAGTGATATATTACGCCGTGTAATTTGGTATAAACATATCTAACTACGAAATTACAAATTGCATCGTAAAAACAGTAATCTTTAAAAGTAATCAACTTAAACCCACATTGGGAAGACAAAATATTAGGGTTTGTCAACCACATATGTTAGGATTTTTCCACTGCCACAACACAGAACACCGCACAAAGTTTCGGAAATTGCCTGTTTCCGTCTTCAGGTGAGGTAACACTAACTTCACGTGAAGGCGAAATCAGGTGCTTTCCAAAATGTTGTGCTGATATGGTGTTGTATTGTGACAATAGAAAAGGTCCTAATAAATGTAGTTGGAAAAACCTATGTGAAACCAGTGTCAAATATTTATTTGATTAAAAATATAATAAGATCTGTACAGAAGCATATATAAATTTAGTAGCTAAGTTGATAAAACATGGCAATGGAAATGCAGAATCCCTCGGAATTTCCATAAAATATTGTAGAAACAGTATTTCAGTCGCCTATGAAATGTAGACCGACAGGGGTTGTAGAATGTTTGTTATATCCGAAAACCATAAATACGAGATCGTGATTCGCATCAGACTTATACTGCTGTTGAAAAATACACGATATTGTCCACATTATGAACTGTTGCGTCTTCAGCATCATGTTTCTGCAGAATTTATCTCAACAGGAGACAAATCTTAACTTTTGATGTTACACAATTAGATATTCTCTATATTCACGTTTGCTGGGATGTGTCATCCTGGTGAATATTTCCCGACATTTCGCAGCAGTGTAGTGCCTTAATCTTCAGTGTCTTTAAACAAAAACGCAGATTTACAAAATACCAAAATATAGTACGAACCACTGTCGAGATGAATGTATGGAAAATATGCAATGTTTAATATCCGTAATAACTTTTATTAAGTGTAAGGTTTAATAATATGGAAAAACATTATCCTACATCATTACTTCTGCGGAAGGAAATTTGATGTAATCGTGTATCATAATTACGACGCGTTACGTGACATCTGTGTCATGGGAGATTAATCGGTTTTACTTTCAGGTCAATATGAAACACTATTTGACATATGACTGGATTCAAGAAACTGCATTACGAAGCAAAGTGCATGTAAAGAAACTGTGCTAACATCATGCATCAAAATAATTATTTATAACAGACTGGTCGGTAAGAGCATTTAATACTTAACGAAGCTGACCTGTCAATGTGTGTGCGGGTTTTACATATAAATGTTTTATTACATTATATCTACGAGGTGCTTGACTTGCAGTATACTGAGATATTAATAATGTGGAACTGAAATTTGACATTGTCTATTTTGTTATTGAATACAACATTCTAACAGAATTCTGTTCTAGGCTTTTTAACATTTTTATCTCAGTAATTAACCAACTTGATGCACAAAATTTTGTTTTACAATACGTTTATTGTAAAACAAAATTTTGTGCATCAAGTTGGTTAATTACTGAGATAAATACTCGTATACTGAGCTGCACGGTCAGCAAAACGTCAAAATTTTTAACATTTATTTAAACATCCTTCAATTAAAATGTCAGATTTTGTGTTTATTTTCTCAGTCACTACCAGTCTCAATCATTAATTCCCATGTCATTTACAACATAACATAGAAGTGTGTGACGTATAAATGACGTAAGAAGTTTGTCCCTCCTGCGATAACATTACCTGATTTATTTATTCCACATGGAAGATATTGCCAGTGCTTAATTATAGGGTTTCCATTACGTTGGAGACCAGATGGTAATATTTTGTTACACTGTCGTAGACACTTAATGTAAGAGACTTGGTCTGTTGATATTAAAGGTTTGTCTTCAATCACACCAAATAGGACGGAACGACACAAAATTAAAATGCATCTATATAGCTACAAATTTGCTTATAAACGCTGTTGATTATTATTAGCTCGTTCGCGCTCTGGTGTTATAAATAGAAAATAAATTAATGGTTAGATATATATAAAACTATTTTAGTCATTTGTACGTAGCTGCTAGCTAAGTGACATTTGTTAAATGTTTTAAAAGGCCGAGTAATGACCGTACATATTTGAGCATTAAATGAGCAGCTGGAAAAAAAATATCAATATTGCTTCTTTTCCTTGACAGGTCAAATGGAAAAGAATTACTTTAGAAAGTATGCGGTACAAACCCAATATTTTGTTACTCAACGCAGAGCCTCTCCCTCCCCTCTGCCACACACACACACACACACACACCACACACACACACACACACACCACACACACACACACACACA
>Ga0123355_10018926_pt1 | contig 10949 bp, 8 predicted proteins | sample TergutEmb28metaG_3_FD_89872 | JGI IMG/M metagenome (GOLD analysis project Ga0123355, IMG submission 89872) | Embiratermes neotenicus P1 segment gut microbial communities from Petit-Saut dam, French Guiana - Emb289 P1 | ecosystem: Host-associated > Arthropoda: Insects > Digestive system > Gut ...
AAAAAATCTTCAAGATTAAAATCATTTTCACGAAACTTCTTCTCAAGAGCAAGGGCCTCTTTTTCGTCAAATACCTGCTGAGCTTTCTCGACCAGCGATAAAATATCGCCCATGCCTAGAATGCGTTCAGCTATCCGATCGGGGTGGAAAGCTTCTAAATCTCCAATTTTCTCGCCCATGGCGGCAAATTTTATCGGCTTCCCAGTAACATGCCTTACAGAGATTGCCGCACCACCGCGAGTGTCACTGTCAAGTTTGGTTAGAATTACACCATCAATACCTAATTTATCATTGAATGAATCCGCGACAGTAACAGCGTCTTGGCCAGTCATAGCGTCTACAACAAGCAGAATCTCTTGTGGGCGGATTTGTTTCTTCATCCGCAGGAGCTCATCCATTAATTCGTCATTTACATGAAAACGCCCTGCTGTATCTAGAATTACTACGTCATGATGATGATCATCGGCATATTCCAGGGCCTTCTTTGCAATCTTCTCAGGTGCGATATTTGTGCCTGCAGAAAATACAGGCATGTCTATACTATCGCCCAGCACTTGCAGCTGTTTTACAGCGGCTGGTCTGTAAACATCGCAAGCAGCCAGCAAAGGTTTCTTTCCCTGTTTGCGCAACACCATTCCCAACTTGCCGGTTGTGGTGGTTTTACCTGCGCCGTTAAGTCCTACCATCATATATACCGTTGGCGGCTTGGATGAAAATGTAAGCATGCTTTGGCTCGAACCCAACAGGTTAACCAACTCTTCGTGAACAATCTTAACGACTTGCTGACCTGGAGTAACGCTTGCAAGCACATCTGCACCTATGGATTTCTCCGTTACAGTTTGAATAAAGCCTTTAACAATTTTAAAGTTAACATCGGCTTCTAATAAAGCCAGTTTCACCTCACGCATGGCCTCTTTAACGTCTTTTTCCGTTAGTTTGCCCTTTCCGCGCAAAATTTTAAAAGCATTTTGAAGTTTCTCAGTTAAATTTTCAAAGGGCATATGATCACCTCATGATCTTGTATTAAGAGGCTGTATCTGGTAATATGTCAATGTACACGGACGATTATACCATTGTGGCGATAAAAGTCAAGGATCATTTGTTTGATTATTCGGATGTGATTAAATGCATCATACTTCATTATTTGAAAGCGATGATATGACGGCACCTCTTGCCAGCCGCTTGAGGCCGCAGTCGTTGGATGAATACGCAGGTCAGCGTCATCTGTTGGGTGAAGGCAAAATCCTGCGTCGCCTAATCAAAGAAGACAAGATTGCTTCTATGATTTTCTGGGGCCCTCCGGGCACTGGCAAGACAACTCTCGCACAAATCATTGCTAACCAAACTCGGGCAACGTTTATCAATTTCAGTGCCGCGACCAGTGGCATTAAGGAAATAAAGGGCATTATGGCCGACGCGGAAAAAGCACGTGTGTTGGGCAAGCGAACTATTGTTTTTGTGGACGAAATTCACCGCTTTAATAAGGCACAACAAGATGCGTTTCTCCCATTTGTCGAGAAGGGCAGTATAACACTTATAGGCGCCACGACAGAAAACCCCAGCTTTGAAGTGAACTCAGCTTTACTGTCGCGCTGCAAAGTATTTGTACTTCAGCAGCTAACTGCAGATGAGCTCATTAAGATTGGTAAACGTGCACTTAAATCGGGGTTTGGCGGTTTGCATATAGAGCTGGATGACAGCTTAATGAGAGTAGTGGCGGAATTCGCTAATGGGGATGCCCGCACTCTTCTTAATACTCTGGAAATGGCAGTTAATAACAGTATAGACGGAAAGATATCCGAGGAAATGATTGCCCAGTGCATCAGTCGCAAGCTACTGATTTACGACAAACAGGGCGAAGAGCACTATAATATTATATCTGCACTTCATAAATCCATGCGCAACAGCGATGTGCAAGCTTCAATTTACTGGTTGGCAAGGATGCTGGAGGGCGGAGAAGATCCACTGTATATTGCAAGGCGTGTTACCCGATTTGCCAGTGAAGACATTGGATTGGCGGATAGTAAGGCTTTGGAGATCTCAATCGCGGCTTATCAAGCTTGCCATTATATTGGTATGCCGGAATGCAGTGTCCATTTAACTCATGCAGTTACGTATTGCGCACTGGCACCTAAATCCAACAGCTTGGATATGGCCTATAGTGCAGCAAAGCAAGACGCACTGCAAACCCTGGCAGAACCAGTTCCGCTTCAGATTCGCAACGCTCCTACAAAACTCATGAAAGAATTAGGTTATGGCAAAGGCTATAAGTTTGCCCACGACTTCGATGATAAGATGACTGACATGAAATGCTTGCCTGAAAAACTGTTAGGCCGCGAATATTATACACCTACGTCGCAGGGCGATGAAGCAGGGGTTATGGAAAAGTTAAGTTTATGGAAGCAACGAAATAAGTAGAGGTGGTGTAGGGGCGGCAGAATGCCGCCCTTTTTACTGTCAGAGTCAGAGCATATTTCTCCTCAGGCAATTCTGGTTAAATCCCCTCCAGCTCCTGTTTGTTGTTTCGTATTTTCTGTATTCTTATTACTCCAGTTTTTTCGCCAATATCGTCAAAGCATTTTTCTATATCATCTATGACACTATATGTAATAAAATTCAATTCCGATCTTACTTTAGTGGCACTTTCGAAGTGACAAAGGAAGCGCCCAAGCCCTTTAGTTATCATGTAATCCTTTTCAGTGCTTAAATATGATTCAATTATCTTCTGCATCTCAAATTTTTTAAGGATCTGAAATGGTAAACCCTCATAGCAATCATATGCTGACCAATATCTATTTGTTTTTCCAAATGATTTCAGGAGAACTTTCACTTGCTCTAGCTGGCTCGGTATTTCAACATTCAGTTCATAGATTAAACTATTAGTTGATTCATCACTAATAACTCCATTGCTTAAAATTTCTCCAATATATTTCTCAAAACATTTAGGTGCTATTTCTAACCATTCTTCTAGAGTCAATTCGGATTTTGCTGCTAAACGTAGTTTTTCAAGTCTTTCCTCCAGAGGCTTAGTAAATCCTAATTCTGCTAAAAAAGATAACAGCTCCTCTTTTCTAGCCAGCTCTGCATCTCCGTTCCATTCATGATAACGGATTGAAACCCCATGATGAAACCCGATTGTTGCTTTAATGAACTCTCCTGAAAATAATTCAAATGCATAAGTGCCTAAACACATACAGTAACATCCTGTTATGCTTTCATCTATTTCTAGTAATTCTGATAAGCGATTTATCTCTTCACGTTTGGTGATTGATAACAAAACTTTATTCGACAAAGCATGCTTATCACCAACACCGCCATCTTTTATCACGACTTTGTCAACATCCAAGAACAAAAGTTTTAGTCTTTTATTCGTCGGATTCGGACGCTTGTCGTGGCTCTCAAAAAAATCACTGAGTCTTCCAGATGTTAAGTCTATCACGTTGTCCTCTTTTCCATAGCAAGACCATAAGCAAAGCCTAGCTCCTCAAGCTCATATTTTGCAACCATTTCAATAAACTGTCTTGAATCCCCTTTTTCTTCGTAATCTTCTGAAGCAATCAATATATAAATCCCGGTCTTTGAATTTCACATTGATTGGTGGATACCAAGCCTTGATTAACTCTAGGTTCAGAATCAGTCGGCCTGTCCTTCCATTCCCATCAATAAACGATGGATACACTCGAACTTGATATGAAAATCGGCAAACTATCTGCGCCGGAAATCATGGTCTTGCCCATCACACTGAAAGTATTTATTTAACTCTAAATGAGCAAATTTGAAAAATTGCACAAAAATAATGTAGGGGACGCTGCCCACAGCTACGGAATCATCGCAATTTCGGGACGCTGTGAGCAGCGTCCCCTACGAATTATTACGTCTGTTTTGTGGAATATGACTATGTTTTTCGTATTTGCTCATTTGGAGTATTTAATGGTTCTAAACTTTATCAAGCCTATCAATGGCATGAAACATGATATTATAAGCCACTTCTTGTTCGAATTCGAATCAAGCCTTTCGCCAAGCAGATATATTGGTATGATAACTGAGACAACAACCCAAGCCAACACTGATATAAGTGAAATAGCTAGAAATGGAAGGGGCGGTACTCCAAAACGTAACAGGAGCACTATAAGGATTATCACTACAACAGTAAACATCAGATAAACTGCTATGCCACTTCTTATAGGTTTGCCTATACTTCCAGTTATTTTATAACAAGCCATCACAAACAGAAGCGGATGTAGAAATAATGCGCTTGGTATGGTTATAAAAACCAGTACTATGGAAAACCAAATCCCGCATGAAGAGCCAGTGCATGTTAATGAATAAATAAATGAATACAGCGTCAATGGTACTACAATTAACAAAATAACAACCGAGAACATTTTAATTCTTCTATATAGTTTTACTTCTTCTTCAATCATGCCAAATCCCATCCTCGATAGCATAAACGCAACAGACCGCCAGCTACTCGTAGTCTACTCAATGGAAAGCAAAGCGTGCAAAGTTAAGACGATCGCGATAAGACATCATCTATTTCCTTGAGTGCTTCTGCAGATGAAGTCATTTTAAACTGAATGACTTCATCATCTGTACTATCAGAGAGGAGCTGAATTATTCCACTTTTAGTGTCAGTAAAGATTACACTTCGTAAAGTCGATTTGTCTTTGTCTAACGATATTGCGACAACCGCCAAGGAAGCAGCATCGCCAGAAAGACCTTCTGCGATTGCATTTGCTAGGGTATCTGGGCAACCACTCTCAATTAAAACCTGAACTCCATTAGCTTTATCTGCGCTACTGAAACACGCTTTAGCTTTCGAAAGTATTTCGTTATGTAAGGACATCGTTGATGTGAATTGTGGTACTGGCACTTCCCATTTGATTCCAACTAAGACGTCCTTAACTAGTGTTTCGTGAGTATCAATTGGAATCAATGTGATATTCTCATCATGCTGCTGTAGTTTTATGATCAAACTATCTTTATCATAGTATAATTGACGGGTTGGTTTTTTTCCTTTGCTTCTTTCTTCGACAATGATGCATGTTTCACAGTTTGCGCAGATATCAATTGCTTTTTTAATCTCACTTGATAGAACGAAATTGTCATCTGTGTCAAATTCGGCATAACCCTTTTCTACCAGAGACGACTGAGCAAGAAGGCTAACAAGCATGAATTGCTTTTTGTTAACACGAAACGATGAATCTGTTACTCCAATGAAATCTTTTGCCCCCGTTCGCACCGCGCTATATAGCAATTCCTTTTGAGAAAGCTGTATTTTTCGCAATATGAAATCACCTTTCTGCATCCTATTCTTTTGATTTGCTGACTAAGGATGTTTCTGTATATTTTGTTCAAGTTGACCGCTTACTGATGCCACATGCTACTGGAGACCAATCAGTGATTTGATTCCCGTTTACATGTAGCGTTCTCAAATTTGGTAGACTGGCCAATGGTGTTAAGTCGCTAATTTGATTGTCACTCAAGGCCAAACGAGTTAAATCAGTTTTGCTAGCTTTGAGAAATCATCAATAGTGTTTCCGGATTAAACTAAAACTCTTAGATTACTGAGATTTTGCAGCGGCGTCAAGTCGGGTACGTTGTTGCTCCCAAGATTTAAGTTGCTCAAATTCGCGAGTGGAGACATGGCGACAAATCACTAATTTGATTATTATTTATACTCAGGATGTAAGGGGATTATGCCCTCATCAAACAAGATCGTCCAGAAATTGTTAGATTATCAGTTGATCTGAAGAAAGTTCCCTATCTATGCGTACAAATACGCTCCTATACAGCACGGTTAAACTATAAAACAAATTGTTAACTTTTTTATATTCTTACGATTCACTGATTACCTGGGCTTCCTCCGAACCCCTGGACACTACCTGTTTCTGGCTCTGGCAATTCTCTTCCTTCACTGTCTAGCAAACTTAGATTACGCATTGCATAATTAAAATGATGATGACTAATGCGTTGTCTCTCTATACTGTACGAAATTGTTTCACCATTTTCTATATTAGGGCGCACTACCCATAAACCATCTCCCCGGTAAAATTCGTCTAACACCTCATACATAATATCGCGTACTTCTCCAGAGCCTTCCTCCATGCCGATTCGTATACCTATTTGGTTGTTCAATAAATCAACAGCTGTATCAGCATCATACAAACTGGCAAATCGCATATATTCATAATTCGGATAGTTGGGGTGATTTCTTAGTATATAGGGGTCATATTCATGTGCGTCCGAACCCATTTGAGCAAACCTGCGCCCATAATTTCTAGTCATAGCTGCTACCCAAAGAGTATGCCTTGCAGCATTTTGTTGAGAGCCATTATCTTCGCATCTATGCCCACTCGAGCGGCTTCCGCCTTGTTCACCGCTGGGATTTATATCTGTGTCAATTACCATTTCGTCACCATAAATATTGTAACCTTGGCAAATACAGCTAAATAGATTGACACTACCCGAAATCCTTGCGGATCTAGTAGCATCGCCATTAAGCACTGGAAACGTCCTAGTGAGAAAGTCCCAAAACCTATTATCTGCGGGTATCCCTTGAGCAATTGTTGCATGCAAATAGTGAAAATCTAAGTTAGGTATCACCACGCACAAATTGGGCCTTGGCTCAAACATAACAGGAATCCATCTAAGCAAATCTAGAGGTGATTCACGTACTCTCCCAACGGGGGAAATACTTTCTTGGGGGGGGGGGGGGGGTGGGGGGGGGGGTGGTGTTGGTGATGGCAAGGCAGGTCTAGGGTGTGGTGATAGGGTCTCATGCGTATGTTGTCGCGCTCCCATAGTCGTATTTCCCACTTGTGCGCCTCTCACATCAGTACCAAGCAAATTCCAAGCCGTATTCACTTGTCTAATCTGATTGTTTAATGCCATAGAGTGCTGGATATCCCGCTGAGAGCGCGAATCAACTGACTCGGGCGATAGGATAGTGTTGGGGTTAGACTGAAGCAATGAGGCCAATCGCATGTCATTTTCGTGCTTTTCGCGAAGTATCCGTTCCATGTCACCGATCTGCTCAGTAAAACACGCTACAACAGCTTGGTAACGGGGATGCTTCATGTTTAAATATCTTTCGATAAAGCGATCAGACGCTCCTCCTCCCCAAAAAGCATCGTAGCTTTCAACTTCTCTTTTATGATCTGCAAATGCCAACTCCAACGCATCACGGAAGTCAATTTTTCGATTGATAGCCTCTTGAAACAAGTTATCAATAATTTTAATTCTTTCAGTGCTCATTCTTATCACCTCGTTTTGATACATACATTCCTACACATGTACAGCAATCATGTCCTTTGGGGGCACCTTCTCATCGCAATAAATACTGTCGAAATGTGTGGGCTGTATCCCAGTATATATAAACGAAGTTTTTTTGTATAAAAATATCAATTAAAATATTTTAATGTAGTTTTATCTAGTTTTAATCTAAGTCTAATAAAACTAACAGAAAATTCAATTAATAATTCTCCGCAATTGTCGTTTTGTCCAAATGGAATAAGTCTCCTGTATCTACCATGCAACACAACTTTGCATAAGGAATCTGATAATAATCACCATTGAATACATTTTTAGTCCGAGAGGAACACACCCTTATCAAATAATGTGATTTATAGTACTTAGACACATGAATTCTTCTAGACTCTTTATCAGATATAGTTGATTCACAAAGTAAGCGGTGTTTTTCAGAAAAAATATCAACTTCTCCAATATTGGGATAATCCAACTTCCTGCTAACCAAAATCGCATTATCAGACCACGAACATATGGATCCACACAAATACATTTCCAGCATCATACCTAACATCATTCCACTGCATAACTTATCTGGAGATATACCCGCCTGTTTTATGATATCAAAACCTAACCTGGTATAAAATAAAGGAGATACAATGTTGATAGTAACTTCGCTGAATAACCTTATTAACTCACTTTCTTTTTCGCATTTACCTAAAATAGATAAAATTTCTCCAATATCAAATGTGTCCTCTACAGATTCAGCTCTATCGACATACTGAACATATGCTAAACCTGAATCTAAAAGAAATCTAAGAATTCTCCCCTTTGTTGAAGCAGGTACACTCTTTATAATTCTAGAACTCACATTGACAAACGTAGAGGAAAGGTCTGTTTTAGCAATACTAAATTTTACACCTTCATTAAAAAGGCTTATATGTTCTTTTCCTCCTACCTTAGGTTTAATTATAGATGAATAAGCATGAAAATCGCCCAGTTTGTAAGCAATCAAATCTAATAGACTCTCTAAATCCCCTACTTTTAAATCTATTTTAGAGTAAGATATACGAGTGTTCGAATTACTAACAGTATTCTCCATGTAAAAAGACTGAAAATAATTGCTATCAAAAGTCACAACCAACTCGGACGCTTCGGTCGCATCTAATCCTTTCAACTGCAAATATTCTGAAAAATCACTATTAGATACATTATCATAATCAGCATAAGAACCTATTCTTCCGGTAAAGTATAGATACTCAATGAATGTCAACAATGGCAATCTATAAAACCTAGCTCTACCACCGCCTAGTTTCGTACAATATAGCTTTACTATATGAGCCAGAGACGAACCAGTTATTATGACCTTATATTTTAATTTGCCGTTTTTATAATTGTACAACGACTGAGCAATAAGCTCATAATCGTCTAAGTAAGTTATTTCATCCAGTAACAACAGACTAACAGTCTGTTCAAAGAATGCCTCCTGTATTTCAAGGTAACCATCTGGAGATTGTGATAAATCTATATAAACTGAATCTGGATAATAAGATTGTAATTGTTTCAAAATTGTAGTCTTACCAGTCTTCCTTAGCCCTGCTAGCAACGCAATATGATATTCACGGTCATTTTCAATAAAGCATCGTAGCGTATCTACCATTAGTCTTTCTTTCATACTAACCTCCCTGCCCGTTGATGCCACCAAATTGTCTCAAAGGCGGGTGGCAACGAAATTCACTGTAGCAAAAAAGGACTGCTGCATACCTCTAAGGTCAGCGACAGTCCTTTTGGAAACGGTATTAAATATTACATTACAGGTGAGTGCAACTAGGCATCTTACGCTTGTCCCATTGCCTTACTTACTTCTTCCGCGAAGTTCTCTTCCTTCTTTTCCAAACCCTCACCGGTCTCATAGCGTACAAAGCGTTTAATCGTTATTTTCGCGCCGATTTCTTTCCCAACAGACTCTAAATACTGAGCAACAGTAAACGTAGAATCCTTAACATACTCCTGCTCTACCAAACAAAATTCCTTGAGTTCTTTATCCAGCCTGCCCTCGACAATCTTATTCAGAATCTTCTCGGGCTTCGTTTTATAATTCGGGTTTTTATCGGCGTTTTCTTTCTCTTGAAGCTGAACTTGCTGGGTCAGTATCTCGGTTTCTTTCTCAATAAACTCACTGGAAACATCTTCTCTGTATATAAACCTAGGGTTCATAGCAGCTATCTGCATGCAAACATCTTTGCCTGCCTCTATCAACTTGTCGTTAGCAACATCTGAAGCAAGCTCTATAAGTACAGCTACTTTGCCTCCGCCATGGATATAATTAACCAGCGCACCTGAACCCTGTTTTTCATATCTTTCGAACCGCCTTATATCAATACGCTCTCCTATGACGGAAATCTTCTGAACTAACACATCATTTACGGTAACAGACCCGTCGTCGATCCATTTCTCATTTAGCAAAGCCTGAACATCAGCAGCTTTCGACGATGCTACCTGTGTAGCTACCGAATTAACGTAGTTACGAAAATCTTGATTCTTAGCAACGAAATCTGTTTCACTATTAACTTCAACAAGAACCCCAACGTTGCTGTCGGGTGTTATAAACGACCATACTATACCTTCAGACGCTACACGCCCAGCTTTCTTGGCAACGGCAGCTAAGCCTTTCTCACGCAATATCTCTACCGCTCTGCCAAAATCTCCGTCTGCCTCAACTAAAGCATTCTTACATGCAGACATGCCGGCTCCTGTAGCTTCTCTAAGTTCTTTTATCATTGCAGCCGTTACGGCAGCCATAAATATTCCTCCATTACTTTGTGCATTTATACAACAGCGGTAGGCTTTTCAGCCTCTTTTGCTGTTTCTTTTGGCTCAGTTGTTTGGGCATTTTCTTTCGGTTCTACTGTTTGTACTTTTTCTTCTGGCTCTTTTGTTGGAGCTTTTTCTTCCGGTTCTTTTACTTGTGCTTTTTCTTCAGGTTTTACTTGCGCTCTTTCTTCAGGTTTTACTTGAGGTGCAGCCGGCTCGGCTCCAGCTTCCTCGGTTGCATTAAACTGTTCGCCTTGGCGGGCTTCAAGCACGGCATCAGCAATCTTTCCCGCAATAAGCTTAACAGCACGAATAGCGTCATCATTACCAGGAATAACATGGTCTACCTCGTCTGGGTCGCAGTTGGTATCTACTATAGCCACAACTGGTATACCTAAGTTACGCGCTTCCTGTATGGCAATCCGTTCTTTGCGTGGGTCTACGATGAATAGCATATCAGGAATCTGCCGCATTTCTTTTATTCCGCCTAGATTTCTTTCCAGTTTATCTTTCTCGTGAAGTAACTGAGCGATCTCTTTCTTCGGAAGCATTTTCAACGAACCGTTTGCTTCCAGGCTTTCAAGCTCTTTAAGCCGTTTTACCCTCGATTTTATCGTGTTAAAATTAGTGAGCATGCCACCCAACCAGCGTTGGTTTACATAGTACATGCCACAACGCTCGGCTTCTTCCCGAATCGATTCTTGTGCTTGCTTTTTTGTACCAACAAGTAGTATCTCTCCGCCTTCTTTAACCATTTCTACTACGGCGCGATAGGCCTCATCAACCTTCTTTACGGTTTTTTGAAGATCGATGATGTAGATGCCATTACGCTCAGCAAAGATATACTCGGCCATTTTGGGGTTCCAGCGACGGGTTTGGTGCCCGAA
>Ga0123355_10018928_pt1 | contig 10948 bp, 4 predicted proteins | sample TergutEmb28metaG_3_FD_89872 | JGI IMG/M metagenome (GOLD analysis project Ga0123355, IMG submission 89872) | Embiratermes neotenicus P1 segment gut microbial communities from Petit-Saut dam, French Guiana - Emb289 P1 | ecosystem: Host-associated > Arthropoda: Insects > Digestive system > Gut ...
CAACCACCTACCGCGAAACCCTCGCGAGCACCGCGGCGATTTCGGCGCGAGTCGCGCCGTTTAGCGGGTTAAAATTACCCGCCGCGTCACCCTGCATAATTCCCGCCGCGCGCACCGCGAAAACCGCGCTCTGCGCCCAGTCGGAAATTTGTGCAGAATCACCAAATTCAATAGGATTTTCGCTTGCAAAAATCTCACCATCACTATTAATTGTTAATTGTTCATTGTTCATTGCTCTCGAAATAATCGCGGCAATTTGCTCACGCGTAATCGGCGCGTCGGGCGCGAACGCTCCGTCACCAACTCCGCCAACAATTCCGCTATCCGCCATCGCGGCAATATATCCGCGAGCCCAATGTTCATCGGTGTCCGCGAAGTTCGCCGAACCGTTCGAGAGCCCTAAAAGCCGCGCGAACGCGGTGGAAAATTCCGCTCTCGTAATCGAGCCGTTCGGTCGGAAAGTTCCGTCCGGAAACCCAACCATAATCGCGTTTTGCACAACAAATCGGATATAATTTTCGGCCCAATGTCCGAGCGCGTCGGCAGGAGTCTCAACTTGCGCAACCGGTCCGCCCTGAATCATCGGCACTCCGTCAATCGTAACCGAGCCGTAATCCGCCGAAATCGTCGCGATAACATACTGCGAATTCGCTTCCATATTAAGGAAAACATCAAAATGCTCGAACCCGATTCTGCCGAGCAATGTACTAAATTCTGTCAAAAACACTCCGTTTTGGAACATCATAATCGCGTCGGAAACCCGCATTCTGAGAATAAGCGTGTTGATGTGATTATCCGTCTCAACCCTAATAAACATACCGTTTTCCGTCTCTCCGAACGCACGTGAAAGCGCGTTTTCGAGCAGCCGTGACGACAAAGTGTACTCTATCGTATCACTTTCTGTCGCAGGCGGACGAATGGTAATAGTTGTAAATTCAACGTCCTCGTCCAAGTCAGGTTCTTGCTCCGCCGGCGGCTCGAAATCTTCGTCACCCTCGCCGATAATCAGCGTCGGAACTTGCGTTTGCGGAAATTGCGGCACCGAACCGCCAAGAGCCGGATCGGCGGGAACCCCGATATACATAGGTCCGTAGGGCGTTGTAGCATCGTAAACGTTGTCGCCTTGAAGCGAGAATCGAATCTCCGCGTCGCCCTCGCCGATTACGATAAAATTAACGGTTATAAGTGTTTCGTTCACGATTCCGCGCGGATTTCCGGCGTTCGCGAGCAAAAGTCGAACAAGTCCGTCGTAATTGTTAATTTCTGTATAACTTTGGTTCTCAAAAATGCTTCCGTTCCAAAAAATGGGATTGTAATCCGCGTCTAAATCGTTGCTCAGCGCCTGTCCCGGCGTTAATCCGGCGTTTCCGCTTCGAACTTGCGCCGCGGTTTTCACCTCAGAAATCACGAGATAACCGTCGCTGTCGATAATCTGAACAACCTCGGGATTGAAGTGAATCCCGAAATGAATTCCGCTCGTCGGCACGAAATTTTGCGCGCGAACGGTGGCAGAAATCAGGTCGCCGACCTCGGCTGTTGTAACGTCGAGCTCGATAGAAATCGTGCCCGAATTCGCTACTGCCACAAGCGTTCCCGTCAAAAATACCGTCGTAATCATCGCCAAAATTACCAAACTTGAAACAAATTTTTTCATTTGATGAACCTCCTAAATATAATGCGATTTCCGCCGCGAATTTCGCGGCGGAAACCTATCCATAACTGTTAATTGCGGTAGATTGCGTCCAATCACACTTCGTCAACAAACGACTCGTGTTCTTGGGCAATCCTCAAGGACGAGCCGTTCGCTAAATCAAAGATTTAGACGGCTCAGCCTCAATTGTTTCCTGTTAATTGTCCTCTAAACGTTTCTGTCCGGCTGATAAATCCCGAGCGACGGATTCCAAATCCAAATTTGCTCTCCGAAATTCACGTCCTGCCTGCGACCTGTCCAGTTTTCAACGGTGTTCGCGGCATTATTCGGATGCCTTCGCTCATGATAATGCGAAACTGTCGCTTCCATAACTTGGAAGAATCCCCAGTGATTTCGCGGCAAGTCGGGCCAGTTCGGGTCAAGCGCCCAATCCATTCCCGTCGTATCAACGTTTCGCTCGGTCATTCGGTTAATCAACGTCATCGCCTCAACCCTCGTAATCGCTTGGTCGGGACGGAAAGTTCCGTCGGGATAACCCGTAACCCAACCGCGTTGAACCGCTGATGCTATTGACTGTTCCGCCCAGTGACCGCGAATATCTGACAAATTATGTGTCGGATTCGGCATCAATCTGTCGAATCTCATCGCGATAACCGCGAATTCAGCTCTCGTAATCGCGTCAGCAGGTCGGAAAGTTCCGTAATGCCAGTCACCCGAGAGGATTCCCGCTCTCGTCAACGTCGCGATTTGTTGGTTCGACCAACGTTCGCGCTCAACGTCAGGGAAATTGTGAACTGTAGTTCGATTCGCGTTCCTGTCAGCCGTTTCCAAAAGTCGGAAGAACACCGTCGCTACTTCCTCGCGAGTGATTCTGCCCTCAGGGCGAACGGTTCCGTCCGGATACCCGAAAATGTACCTGAAATGGTCGTCGACAAGTCTCACTTGTTCACGCACGTAGTAGAACGTGATAATATTTTGCCCGGCGTTCAGAACCGTGGTAATCGTCCGCGTTTGCGGCTCGTTTTGACGAAGAATAAACCCTTCTATATCAGGCGCTCGCCCCGTTTGCGAGGTTCCAACCCGAACATGATTCACCACTTGGCGGTAAATTTCGCTGTTATTTCCAACGTAAACGCCGCGGATGGTTATTGAAGTTACCGGGTCCGGCGGTGGCGGCGGTGGTGGAGGCGGAAAGCCAGTGGTTCTTGGTGTGTACCAGAAATCTTGGTCAATCACGTCGTGATACGGCATTTGTTCAATCTCTCTCGCCGTAGTCGGACGGCGATTTTGGCTGCTCGGCGCGCGCGGCGCGTCAATTACTACGCGGTAACCTGCCGGAACTTCGGTGATTATATATCGCCCTTGCGCGTCTGTTAACAACGGATTTGTCGCCGTTCTTTGCCGATAAACCGTGCCGTCAGGCCGCGTAATCGTGTACGTAATCGGCTGATTATTTACTCGCGGACTCAAGTTGTGCAACTGACCCGAAATCGTGAACGGACCGTCCGAACCAATAAACGGCGTGTACCAGAAATCTTGGTCGGTCACGTTATGGTTCGGCATAGTTACAACTCGGCTTCCCGCCGGGTTCCGCCGCTGAGTGCTCGGTGGCGGCGGCGCGTTAATCGTCACCGTATATCCAACAGGAACTTCGGTGATTATATATCGGCCTTGCTCGTCAGTCAGAATCGGATTCGACGCCAATCTTTCGCGGTAAACCGTTCCGTCCGCTCGCGTAATCGTATAAGTAATCGGCTGATTGCTCACCGTCGGAGTTAATCCGTGCAACTGACCCGAAACCGTGAACGGCCCAAGCGGTTGCCCGATTTGAGTGTACCAGAAATCTTGGTCGGTCACATCGTTATTCGGCATTATTATAACCCTGTCAACCGCAGGATGACGCTGTTGGTCGCTCGGAAGCGGCGCGGAAATCGTCACCGTATATCCCGCCGGAACATCTATGATTGTATATCGTCCTTGCGCGTCAGTTAACAGCGGATTCGCCGCCAATCTTTCGCGGTAAACCGTTCCGTCAGGCCGTTCAATCGTATAAGTAATCGGCTGATTACTCACCGTCGGATTCAAATTGTGCAACTGACCCGAAACTCTGAACGGCCCTTGATGCGGACGAGGATGAACCGAAACTAACTGCGTCACAGGGTGTTCAATCCCTTCCCAAATCGGGATTACAGGACCTGCCGCGTTCCCCAATCTCAACTCGCCGTCAAAAACAAAGTGATAAAACGCGCCCATAGCTGTGGGAACATTCATATCGTAATCCGTGCTTTCCCAAACTCCGTCAGCGTAAAAAAGTTCGTCTTCATCGGTCAAAAAGAACGGAAACGAGCTTATCGGCTCACCGTTCACAACAATCCAAAGTCCGCGCCGCGCAAACACCGTGTTCGCAGGCTGTGTCGTGTCGTTTTGCAACATCGGACGCGGAATTTGAGTTTGAACCGTCGCTTTCGGCGTTCCGACATAAACCGCGTGCGGGAACGGATTCCGAATTACCGCGATAACCTCGTAAATGTCCGCGCCAAGCGTTCCGTCAACCCTATCACTCACCGTTTTCCCCGGTTCCAAAGCCTCGGCCCAAATAATATAATTCGAGGGCATTTGGTTCGCAGGAATTCGGAACACCGCGTTCCGTGTTTCGTGATTAATCAAGGTCGGAACTCCGATTTGCGTCCCGCCCGTCTCCTGCGTGAACAGCGTTATCAACGTGTACGGCAGCCACTGGTCCGATTCAGGATTCCGCGACACAACAACCGTGTAATAATCTTCGCCAACATTCGGAATTATCACCACATTCTCCGGCGGACGAGATTGTCCTTGCCTTATCAGTACCGAAACCGGCTGCATAAAAATCGTGTTTATCACCGTTTGCGGCGCGCTTCCCAATATGTCGCCGAACGGATAAATCGCCACGCCGTCTCGCGTGTCAGTCGCGTATTCTCCGTCAACTAACAACGTGAATTCTCCAACCGACCTCGCTCTGAAATTAACCGAAAACAGGTGCAATTCAGCTCGTTGTCCTATCACCTCGTGCGTGACCAAATGGATTCGGAAATTCCCCGCGCTCGTGTCATATTCAGGGTATTCCGCGTTGTCTGTCGCGACAAAATAATCCGTGTTAATGTTGAAAATTTCTAACGCCGCTGTCGTCGGCTGTATCGGCTGACGCTGATTCGTCAAAAGTTCAACTCGCTCAGTATCGTACTTGATCGGAACACTTATCGCTTCAATTCCGCCATAATTCAGCGCGATATTGTCGAAATTACGCACGTAAAAACTCACGGTAAATATTTCACCCGTGCCAATTTCGCCCGTAAGCGTGCCGTCCATCGTTACTCTCGCAACGATTTCAGGGCTGTCCGATGCCAACGCGAAATTCAACATTCCTATAATCCCCACAAGGATTAACATCGCGATGGAAAGTGATAAAATTCTTTTATTCATTCCTTTTTCCTCCCTCAATATTCCAAAATTTATCTGTCAATCACTAACGGCGGAATCACATAAGTCATGCTCGCCATACTTTCCCAAACAAAAACCCGAATCTCGCTCGTCCCAATCACCGCAGGCATTTCAACCGAATTCGTCCGCTCGTTATCTCCAACGTGAAACGCCGTAAGCCGACCATTATCGAAAACCGCGATTATCAATCTCGCCGGCGGCGGAACTTCCATCTCGTGAAGCCGCGCGAACACTCGATCTCCCGCGCTTATGTCCGACAAAAATTCGACTCGCTCACCGCTTCCTTCTATATATACACTCGGTCCCGGAATCCGAAACTCCGGCGCGTTCTCGTGAACGTAATAATCGTAGCCCTGAAACGGAACCATATTATATATCGCGTGCTCGTCACGCGGCGTAACCGAGCTGTCGCGCCGCTCCGGGCGATAATTTCCGTCCGCCCACCTCGAGAGCCGAATATCCGCGTTTCCCGGACCCACAACTCGAAAATATACCCAATATATTACCTGCTCGCCGATTAAATCATACTCTTCTCTGACAAGCAGCATACCTATCAACCCTTGCCGATTATCCACAAACGGACGCGGGTTCTCCTGAGTGCTCATAATCAAGCCTCCCCAACCTCCGGTTCCCGACGCGCCCATCGTCGGTCCTAATCGGAAAAACGAGTTCGCGAACTCGTTTCCAGGCCACGGACGATACAGTCGCGTTCGAGGAATCTCGTCAAATCCGCTCACCGTCGGACGAACTACCTGAACTACGTTCGGGTTAAAATGCAGCGACGGAACTATGTCCGACAAATTCGTGAACTCCGTCATACTCACCGTCACTCGAACAATTTCGCCAATCTCCGCCGTGTCTACCACTTCGCCGCTCAAATCCGTAACGACAATATCTAACCGTGTTCGAGTCATATCCGATGCGGTCACCGACATCTGAACGGATAAAATTATCGCGAAAACTAACAATAAACCTATCGTTTTTTTCATAATCTACATTTTTCACTCCCTTGAATATGTATATTGTCTACATTTTCAACTAAAACTTGCGGAACTTTGATTAATTATCAACTTCCATCATTTGTTAATACTTAATCAAAGTGCCGCAAGAGCGGCGGTTATGGCAACCGAAGTTGCCATAACCCGCTCTTACTTTCAATTTTTTAAACTTACGGTGCTACTGTGAAAGCATAGTTCGCTCTCAAAGGCGCCGCGATTCTGTCGTGACCGTTTACTGAACGTGATACTGAGTTCAAGTCACCCGCGTTTACGCCCCAATATTCGTTGATGTTTACTCTGCGGAAGTAAGGCTCTGTGTTTCCGATAAGTGCTCTCACAAGCGCTACGTCACGCATATCAACTCTGTCAGCTTCCCAGAACGCGCCCGCGTAAAGTACTGTCGAACGTGTCATATTGATTACCGCGCCGTTCACGATTTGCGATGACGCGTTGCCTACAAGGAGAACGTCTGTTACCAAATAAGCATCGTCTACTACCGTGTTAGCAGTTACAACGCCTGCCGCGTTCGCTCTCGGCATTGTCGCTTCGCCGCGACGTGTGAATCTCAACGTTGTTCCGCCGTTCGATTGAAGCAACGCGCGGGTTGCCGCGTCTACAGGTACTCGCAAGTTGAAGTTTTGCTCCAACGTCGCGAACGCGCCTGTTGTGTTAGCCGCAGTCGTTGTTACAGGCTCACCAATTCGCTCGCCTGTCGCTGTGTTAATCAACTCAACTTCGATTCCCATATCGATGAACATTCTGTTCGCTTCAAAGTTCCAAACTACCGCGCCCGCAGCGTTGTATACATTCGAACGCGTTTTTCCGAACAATTGAGCTGTTCCTCGAATGTAAATAAATATCGCAGTTGTGTCGATTACGTTTACAAAGTGGTCAGCTTCCGCGCCCGTGCTTGTGATTTGTGATACAATTCTGTACGAACCTTCTGCCGCGGGATTCGCGCCCACAGGGAACACGAATGTTCCGCCCGGAAGAATAGAAATGTTATACGTCGCAGGGTTCGGTACCAACACGCCGTTTCTGTACAATCTTGACGTTGTCGGTCCTGTATAATCGCCTACCCAAGTCGTTCTTACCAACGGAACTGTCGCCGTTTCAAGGTTGTGAGTCGACGTCTCGCCCGTTACGTTTGTCGCTCCGTCTCGAATTTGGATTTCAGGCGCTCGGTTGAACGTGAACGGCGGGAATACCACCGGCGCGCTGCCCCAAGTTACTGAACCAATGTAGTCTATCTCTGTAAAATTCGCGCCTGCCGCAGGCATCGCTTCTGTTCCGAACAACGAACCTGACGAATGCAACCCGTTATCGTAACTTCTTTGCGCGCCTTGCGTGAACAATACAATTTGGTTCGCCGCTGTCGCGAAATCCGCCGCGTCTTCTGATACTGTAAACGATACAGTGAAGAAATGGTGTGTCGCCGGTGTCGCCGCCATCATTTCAGGAATTGTAAGCGTGTCAACACCGGTAGGTACATTAAGTGTCAAGAAAAGTCTGCCTGACGCGTTAATGATGTCCGCGTCCCAACCTCTGTCAGCAATCGGACCTGTTGTCGCGCCTGTCAATCCGCCGAAACCGGGAGCTTCGAAACCGTCAATATTCGCAGGGAACGCAGGACCTCTTACTACGCTGTTAATTGTTACCAAATCCGGGTTGAAATCTATCGGAATCGACAAATGCTCAATGTCCGTAAAGCTTTGAAGCCATACTGTCATCGTATACGTGCCGCCCGCTGAAATTGTCGCGTTCGTCATACCAAAATCTACCAACGACGGATACGACATCGGAGCAATCAAGCCCGACGGCGCTTCCGTTATGTGGAACTGGATTCGCGCGCCTTCTGTAAGTCCCAAAACGTCTCGAACTACGTTGTTGATTACATCTCGAATCGCGTCTCTCGTCGGGTATTCGCCCGGAACTCGACCCGCGATTACTTCGTCCAAAATTCTGTTCATATCGCCAGGAGTCAATTCCGGCAAATGGTCAGGATTCAATCCAAGTCCCGGAGTTCCCCAGTTGTCTCGAATCAAAGTCTCAAGATTTCCACGGTTCGGCGGAACATTCGCCGCTACGTTAACATCTCGCAACAACTCATCTACCGCGTCTACCGCTAGTGAAACCAACATCGGCGAACCGATTCTCGGGCCGAACGCCGCGTTCCACAAATATTGCGCAGGTACTGAGGCAACTCCGTTAAGATACTGCCTTAGGGATGCTCCTTCGCCAAAAGAAACCATATTTGCGCCGGGAGTCACTATGTCCGGTATCCAAAATCTTACTTCTTCTTGAGCCGCGCCTGTTGCCGTCAACGCGAATGTCGCTGTAAAGAAGTCTATACCTGCTGTACGAGTTCCTGATGCAGTAGTTGTAATTATACCATTCGTGTTGATTTGAGCAATGGTCGCAGGAGTGATAACTCCGCCTACGTGACCCGTCACTATAAGCTGCGGTCCAATATGATTCTCAATTGAAACAAGCTGAACGTGCGCGTTATTAAACGCCCAGTCCATAAGCCAACCTGAAAACGAGCCTGAACCTGCTACAGGAGTTCTTATTCCAAACGCTACGTTAAACGTTTGACCCGCTTGCGGTGTTGACGTTGTGCCAAGTGTTCCGCCTGCAACATGCGTCGCCGTTAATGTTACCGCGTTACCGTGAACTGACGGCGGATTCGCAAATGCCGCCATACCAAACAGACCCAAAAACATACTTACCGCTAATACTAACGATAGGATTTTCTTCATACTCTTTGTCTCCTTTTTAATATCTTTTTATTTTTTTATTTCATTTATTTTTCTACCCTTCGGCGGCGCGGCTGTTATCTCTAACACCCGCGCCGCCTTTATTTTTACTCTTAAATCTAAATTATCTGTCCAAAATGGTGAATACTCCGAACGAGCTTTCAGATGCACCAAGCGGTACACGGGTTCTTAACTCCGTATGACTTGCTGGTCCCACAAACGTTTCACCCGCTACGTTCATCGCTGACATGTTTCCGTTAAACGCGCCCCAGTTGCCGGTAAACGCTTCCCACTCTGTAAGGTGTCCTACTCCAACCCAAGTACTCATCATTCCAAGAAGTCCATCCCAAGAAGTCGTGTTAACCGATACACCATAAGTCATCTCAGGCGTTCTCGCTTGCGTGCTTGATACAGGAACAAACTCGAAGTCTGCCACTGAAATCTGGTTAAGCATCAACAATGCCGCGCCTGCCGCGTTTGTCGCGTAAATCGTGAAGATGTGCGTGTTCTCGTTCGAAATTACCGAACCGTTAGCGTTCGAACGCTGCCATGAATGGTGAATTTGGAACCGGTTTCCGCTGTTTCCTCTGTAAACTAACGCGAAGTTTTGCGCCATATCTTCACAGAAATCTGCGCCCATATTCACAATCCCGATAAAGAATCCGCCCGTGATATCGTTCACTCCTCGAGCTACCGTGTCAGGTCGAATTGTCAAGATTCTCGTCAATTCTACCGCCATTCGCTCGTCTTCAATCTCTCTCAACGCGTCTCGAATCGCGTCTCGAACATCGTCCAAATCGCCGTGCGGAGCGTTCTCGCGTACTTCTTCAACAATTCTGTCCCACTCAGCGTCTGTCAACGGCGGAACGAAATCTCGAATCTCTTCGCGCAAATCACCGCTCTCGTCAATGATATCAAGGTTTCGATCGTCATCCAACAAATCTCTCATCGCTTCATCGTCGTTCTCACGAGCCGCGTCATTGATATCTCTCAACAAGTCGCTTGCGCACGTGCAAGGATCATTTCCGCAGTAATCGCAGTTGTCACAGATACACGGATTGTATCCGCAATCGCCGTAATCGCAATCACACGGGTCATTTCCGCAATCGGTGCAAATGTGACAGATACACGGATACTCACCACAATCACCCAACGACTCGAAGTTCGCCAACAAGATTACGTTGCCTGCCGGAACTCGAATTCGAGTGTCCGCATTGTTTCCTTCATGCTCTGTTACGTTTTCGGTCATTACGTCCCAACCTACGAATCTGAAGCCCGCGTTCGGTACCGCTACAATTCGAGCCCAATCTCCTTCCGCGAACAACTGCGAAGAGTTCCCGCCGAAAATGTGCGCTGTTCCTTGCAACGGGTTAAACGATCCTACCGTTACTCGGTGCATTCCGCGCTCTTCCTCGATCTCTCTCAATGCGTCTCGAATCGCGTTGTAAACATCTTCCAAATCGCCGTGCGGCGCAGTTTCTCGTACATTTTCTACGATTCTGTCCCACTCGTCGTTAGTCAACGGCGGTACAATATCTCGAATCGCGTCTCGCAAATCGCCGCTTTCGTCAATGATATCAAGGTTGTCATCATCGTCAAGCAAATCTCTCATTCGCTCGTCGTCGTTCTCACGAGCCGCCTCGTTGATGTTGTAAAGCAAGTCGTCTGCACACGTACAAGGATAATTTCCGCATGGTCCCGGATTTGTCGCCGCCGCAAAATTCGCCGTCAACGTTACGTTACCCGCAGGCATTCTGAACCTTGTGTCTGCCGTATTTCCTTCGTACTCGGTAATTCCGCCGACTACGCTCCAACCCGTAAACTCATAGCCCGGGCTCGCTACCGCTACAATTCGAACCCAAGTTCCTTGCGCGAATCGTTGTGAAGAAGCTCCGCCAAAAATGTGCGCGCCGCCTCGAGCAGGTTGACCTGAAACTACTGTTACCAAGTCCCAACCGCGCTCTTCTTCAACCTCTCTCAACGCATCTCGAATCGCGTCATAAACATCGCCCAAATCACCGTGCGGCGCATTCTCGCGTACATTTTCTACGATTCTGTCCCACTCA
>Ga0123355_10018929_pt1 | contig 10948 bp, 7 predicted proteins | sample TergutEmb28metaG_3_FD_89872 | JGI IMG/M metagenome (GOLD analysis project Ga0123355, IMG submission 89872) | Embiratermes neotenicus P1 segment gut microbial communities from Petit-Saut dam, French Guiana - Emb289 P1 | ecosystem: Host-associated > Arthropoda: Insects > Digestive system > Gut ...
AAATGTTGCATTTTATATATTTATTCAACAAATACAGGTACTGAAAATTTTAAACATGGTATATACTCTCCGTTTTTTCCTCTTCAAAATGCAGTTTGTTTCATAAATCTAACGAATTTGGTTTCTGTATTATTCACATTTTATATACAGGGTGTGCTAAAATTAAAAAAATAATTCCAGCGCCAAAAGGTTAAGGTGTGATAATGGCAGGGGAAAGTACTATCCTTGCCATTATATGCAGTGTCTCCATGCAGTGACTACGCAGCTAGAGAATGAAGCTGTTTAGTGCCAATAATTGGCTGAATGGTGCTTTGCCTCCTTCCTCATACCTTTTTGTAGTTTGGTATATAAACACATTTGAAATACACTTAATATTGTCTTATAAAATATGAGTCTTTTATGTTTGTTCCATTGAAGTTAGTTAGGGTGGGGGTGTGGTTCAAGATTCATTTCACAGGACATGTTAAAATTGTGATACTGGACATAGTGTAAATCTTGCGCCCATCATATATCACACTCTCACACTTGACATGAATTTAATGCACGTAACAATGCCGCCCATTAGAGATTCTTCCAGAATTGTAATACATTTTACCCCCAGCAGATTTATTTATGTGACCTGTGATGTCTTTACACAAACGATTAACAAACTAAATGATTCCATGGGGAAATTCTTCAGAAGCCAAGAGTTCCGTAGTTAGTCAAATTTCCTGCATTTTGTGGAGTCCGAAGTTTCCTGCCACTTGTCCCTTCACTGTGCCAAGTAAATCAAGTTCTTACCCTCACGTTCCATGTCTTTAGTGTCCATTTTAATATTATCCTCCTATCTGTGCCAGTGTCTTCAAAGTGTTCTCTCAGATTTAGTTTTTCCCATGAAAGCACTTTATGCATTTCTCTTTCCCATATATGTACCACATGCCTTGTCCAGCTCATCTACCTAGATTTGATCATATGAATAACATCTGCAGTGGGTAACTAACAATGAAACTCAGTACTCATTTTTGTTCAGCCACGCCCCACTCATACCAGTTTGGCTGACAGAGATATGGACAGCAAATCTGTGGGCAGACAAACTAGAAGTGAAAGTTACACAGTTTACAGTATGTGCTAAAAATGTTGTTTGTAATCATCATTATTGTAATCAGTATATTTGCATATTGCGCTGAATCAAAATGCTGAGCGCTCATTTACACTCCCCACCAATCTTTCTGACACCTGACACAAGATGCCAGGGTTTCAAGGTTAAAATCTTGCAGTACTGAAAAGAATGAACATTGGTGCCACATATATGTGCTTAAAAGCAGCCTGCTGTGTAATGTGAGGTTTTGTAATTTTCTGAGCCATGGATTGCTAGTAGGCTCTGTTTTTACACCTGACTATGGAAGGGGTTGATGTGCTTCTGCTTGAGTAGCTCAAGGATTTATGGGAATCTGTAAGGCAGTTGTACTGTTTGTGTTTGTAATTTGAGTTTTGTTAGCACATTTCTTACATCTGTTGAATTTGAACACTTAAAGTACAGTTATTTGTGTGTAGCTGTGAAATAGGGAATAATAAACATTTTCATAATTATGGTTTCTTGTTTTTCCTTCTGTTGGTGGAAGGTGTACGTTTATTTATTAGTTTGCATAACCCCATCTTTGCTGTTTGTGGATATGCCTGGAGTTCTGATTGTGAATTAAATCACAAAGTTCCTGTGATGTGTACTGTTCTTATTTATAGGGAAGCAATATCTGCCAGATGTTCACTATTTGTCCATGTATGTTACTGCAGACGCCTTGTTTTCTAAAATGATTGAGACTGTATGATATGTTAGTTCTCTGCATTGGTTTGTGTGGTTTTGGTAGCCTAATGTACATTTGGCACCAATTCGTCAATTTGGATAGGCCAGTGTAATTTCAAAATTGGACCTTTTATATTTTTATGTAATGAACCTATTTGTAGTTTAATCTCTTGGGTTGGAATTGTGGGATGGTTATTGAATAATAGCATGGAAATGATGTTGAAGTATTCATGACATAATTTAAAGTATTATACTACCATTTGCCTTGGGGAATGACAGAACACAGTGCCAAACAATGGTGTGCCCACATCTGCAGAAAGTCTCTATAAATAATGGTAAATCACATGACATTATGCCGTAAGGATTCAGACAGTTGTGTTCCAAAGTTGCATGAAAACTGGTCCATGGTACACTTCCTATGTATCAAGAAGAGAATTTTGTAGCCACTGGATTTTACAGATATGAACTACAAATACAGCTGATGAACATGAAATTGAGCTGCTACTTGTAGTACTATTATGAAACAGTCTTTAGCAGATCCAGCAAGCATAAATCCTAATATCCTAATTCACGGTGAATGGGCACCTGCAGTATTTTATAAGTGTGTTTGACATTCCTGCTACTGCTACAGGTACTCTTCCTTCTCCTCCTCATCCTCATACTACTACTACTACTACTACTACAACCACCACCACCACCACCACCACCACCTGGATTTGAAGGTGCATGTTAATGTTACTTTCTGCCATTCATTTGTGAAATCATCACACATATTATTTATATCGTTAACATCTTGAATTGTCAGGAAATTTTAATTTTTATGGGGTTTTTATGTGTGAGAGTAGAACATCTTACTGTTGTTGCATCATTTATTGGAATAGATAGACAGTCTGCCTGATGTCTGCTAGGGGGGGATTACTGTGAAAGAAGCAAGTACCCTTCATCTTGTGCAACTGCTTAAAAAGTTTGTAACTTCTTTGACACAGAAACACAAGAATAAAGCATTCAAATGACACCTGAATACTGAAGAAAGGCATCTTAGCTGTGGCTTTAGTGTTTCTCTGCCTGCCATCATTAAAAAGGGCAGAGCTTCGAAGACGGTGGTAGTTTTGTTATGGGAGTTCAACGATTTTTATACAGTTATTTTAATATTGCTATGTTCATTAAATTGTATTAAATAAGTGAAAGGGATAAATGTGTAACATGTAGCACATGTGGATAAGCAGCTCATATAAATAGAGTTCAGTTGTAAGTTGAACTGAGATACCATCAAGCTTAATGACCATTTCCTGATATATAATTTATAACGTAGACCTTAATACATGTTACAGTAGGTTTTGAAACTGACCTCTTTCAGTTCTCTGACATGCTTGGCAGGTGGTGAAGACATTATTAAGTACTGTTTGAAGTTCTTGTCTAAAAATTGCTGATACTGCACAACAGGTATAATGGCAGCTGTGTGACTCTGACACTACCAGACCTTTCTCATGTGTATGGTATGTTGCATTACTTTAGTCACACAGTCCATTTAGTCTTTTTAGTCTGCTGTGGATAACAGATGTCTGAAGCATAGAGTAATGGACATTTCTCTTGCTTATGAGGGTGCATTCCAGCTTAATATAGAGGATTCTCATTATGGAATACAATATAAAGAAGAAATCATATATAGAATGTATATGAAATTTAGAATATTGGGTCTGAATGTTTTAGTTTCTATGAAATCAAGCATGTCTGAGAGTTGAAGAAGGTCATTGGCAACACTTTTTTGCTGCAGTAACTTGTATTTTATATATGTGTATGTACACACACACACACACACACACACACACACACTCAATATGCTGAAGTGTAAGACTGTGAAGCTTGCCATGCATCTGGATTTGGTTATCAGATGAACTCCTCAAATGTTGATGTGAAAATGGAAGGGAAAAGAGTGTTTCAGTATAAAACTTTATCTTAAAATTAATCTGGAAATTTGAGATAGACTGAAGCAGCTGGAAATGGGGTCTGTTGACAGGATTTTCTTTATTGTACCAGATGTTTTAATCCATTAATACAGAACTTCTAGATAAGCTGAATTGGCATGGATTACTCAACTAAGCCTTGTTACCATGGACATGACTAACCATTTAAACTTTATAAATATTGGGTTGGGTGTTAATTGAGGCAGTTTACTGAATAAGCACCATTTGTCCTCCACTACAAAGGTACATAAAATTTGCAGTTCACACAGCATATAATTGGCACACAAAGTGAAGAAGAAGTGGCATTACCAAGAGCAGTCTCTTGTATCAGTAGCATTGTGGAGTGTATATGCAATATTACTTTCTCTAGTGGTTAGTTTCTGTTAAAACTTATACATAAATGGTCATTTTCACATTATCTTGTTTCTAGGTATTCAACAGAGGCGGTCATTGAAGGTGTTATTGAGAGGAAAAGAGACCGTAAGGAGAGGCCACCAAGAAGCAGAAAACTGGTAAAGAAGGTGAAAAATCTGAAGATGTGGCAAGATATGTCTCAGAATGAACTGGAATCACAGAACTTCTTACATTTTGACCATTTGACTCCTGTTGTCAAGATAGAAATTGAATCTGATTCTTCAGACACTGGGAGGGAATTCAGATGTCCTGATTGTAATGTCACTTTTGAGTCAGGTGATCTCCTTGCTTACCACATGGCTCTTCACAAAGAATTGTATCCCTATCCTTGTGATTTTTGTCCTGATAAATTTGGAAGTGCAGGAGGTTTGAAAAGGCATAAGAAAACTCATGGTAAAAACAAAAGCTTTGTTTGTCATGTGTGTGGTTTTGCAACATGCTATGAAAGGTATCTAAAATTGCATGCCTGGAGACATGCACACTCATTCAACTGTGACCAATGTGAGGAGACTTTCCACGTCAAGAGTGAGCTGAATAAGCACATGACGATTCATATGCAAAAAAAATTCAAGTGTGACATCTGTGGTGAAGAGTATGCCCTTAGACGTTATTTACTGCTGCATAGGAGACAGAGCCATCCATCACATACGGGAAAGCCATTGAGCCACAAATGCATTACATGTGGTAAATTGTTTCCTTACCGCTCAGCGCTACTTTTGCACCTTCCCTCGCACACAGCTGACAAGTTGTTTACATGTGATAAGTGTGGGGCCACATTTCGATACAAGCAATCTCTGTATGCACACAAGAGATGCATTCATCCAGACTCGTTACAAGAACTTACAGACGATGATGGTGTCAAGAATATAAATCAGTGTGAAATTTGTGGCAAGACCTTTCCCTATAAGAACTCTCTGCGTGTGCATGTGAATTCTCACACTCGAGCTAATACCTATGCTTGTGATGTATGTGGTAAGTCTTTTAGCACCAGAGATCACCTCAAGTACCACTGTAAGATCCACACTGGGGACAGGTCTTATACCTGTGATGTGTGTGGGAAGGCTTTCATTAAGAGCTGGGACCTCAAACAGCATCAGCGCACACACACAGGGGAACGGCCTTATAAATGTGAAATATGTGAGAAAGCCTTCACCCAGCGCTCCACACTGACTATACACAAACGTCTACACACTGGACAGAGACCCTATAAATGTGAATTGTGTGACCTTGATTTTGTATGCAAGGCCTTGCTTACTGTCCATGAGAAAACACACAAGAAGAGCAGCACAGCTGTGAAAACTTAGTATTGTGAGGTTTGCACTTGTGGTGACCATGATAATTACAGTCTTGTTGGATAGGATACTGTGTGCATGGCATGACTTCCCAAGTGTCAGTTGTATGTAGACAGGGAGTTACAGAAGCAGGCAATGGAGTGATGTACATATGCAGTCTTTCTTTGGGTTCAGATATTTCGTGTTTCTTTGTTCACTATTTTTATATGAAATAGGTTTCATAAGTGAGGGTGTACTTTTAACAAAACATGAGGGAGAATGAAATTTGTTTTGAAGTTTTGTTATTTTTTCTCTTGTACTGGATAGTACAAAATGCCTAAATATTTCTACAAGTGATAATAGTTGTTTTGTCTTATTGTTTTGTGTGCGTTGGTGTAGGTGTTGCCTGTACAGTGCATTACACAGCAGAATGTTGGACACAGGTGAACTGCTTCTGTTTTTGTTGTGAGGAATGGGCCTGTGATAAGCATTTAGTGGTGTTGCTTTATGGATATTGAACATATATGTGTGCTGTTCATAGTTTATTGCTACAGAGAGCTGAGTTTGTTCAGTCATGTTCAATAAAGAAATAGTCCAGAGTATCCTGTAGTATTTTCTTAATTGAAGTAATCCCAACTAGAAATTCCTAAACCATGATAAAATATTTACCTCAGGTGAAGAGAACACCTAAGAAGAATAAAGATGATAACAGATTAGAGGAAATGGAAAATCCCATACTTAATGTGACTAGTTATATGGAATTTGCAGTATCTCATTTTTGTTGGAGTTGTAATCATCCTATGTTTAATTCATGTTTATAGTACATACACTAATTATGCACTAAAGCTAGCATTAAACGTGATGTACACACTCCTTGCTACTCTACAATCCTTTTCAAAAAACGTCTACCAACTACACAAGCAGAATCCACATTACCAGCCTCTGAATGTATTCCAGAGCTGACTTTACCTCGTGTTCACAAATTTTCCTCATCTTTTACTAACTGTGATGTATTTTTTTTTTTCTCCCCCAAGCATGAAGTACTTATGTTTCAATTTGTAGTCTGTCTCTTTATACAGTACGTGCTTATAGCCATCTGTTGTGTTTTAAGGGGTCATGCTGTTTGGATTTTCTAGTGTCTGCCAGGGAATGAATTATTCTCACATATTACGTATGTTTATAAGTATCTGATGTTTTTCGCTATCTCTTCTTACTTATACCATCAGATGCCATCCTCCATTTAAATTAGAGGATAATCTTTTTAACCATGTATAACATAAGTTGTGTTACATTACAGATGAAATTTCACATTTTTTTGCCAAAATTCATTGGAGTGTGACTGAATACTGTAATTTCCTTGCAGCTAGTTACAGTCTGCCAGCCATTCTCATAACGGTGTAAATTCACTCTTCTGCCAGTGTCACTGCTTTTCACTGAATTCTCTCTTCAGCCAGTAATGGTGTTGTAAATAATTGTGCTGTTACACAAGTTCTCTTACATTCATACAGTATTGTTACACGATGCATTATTGAAGGGTGTGTGAGAATCACTGGCAGGAATGCATCACATTTGGAACAGTTTCATATGTATTTTTTAAGACACATAACACTTTTTTTTATATTTATTGTGATAAATAATGTTTTCATGCTGAAACTGATTCCTAGAGGGTCATTTTAAAATTTATTGTTTCCAAGGTTTTGAATTCTGTGTTTTTGTTTTGTAAGGGATTCAGAAGTAAAGACCAGGTAGAGGAATGGTAGTTTGTGAGTACTGAAGATGCATGTTAATGTGTCTTGCTGTACAAAGTTTAACAATTTCTCTTTTATATATTAGTTTCCACCTGCGCTTCATTCTCTAATCTCATTTTGCTGCCAAGGTGATGGCTTTAGGTGTTGCTAGAACTGCCAGCTGCAGTGTTAGCACAGTATAAGGTTTCAGTTTAAAAGGTTCTGTTACTATATTTGTGAAGGTATCCACATGGATTGTTATAGCTTGTAGCTGGTATATTGTTGTTTTTGATGGGAACACTTGCATTTTCTTCTCTTGGAAAATTTTTGGAGAAAAAGAACCCAGTTTTAAATTTCAAGTTCGTTTGAAATTTGGTTCCTAAATATAAACAGTTTTCTAAAGCCCATAAGCAAGCAAGCAAAAAGATTTTTTTTAAATAAGGCTTTTAAATGTCCGAAAGCATAAGGTGGCTGCACACACACACACACACACACACACACAGAGCAAAACTTCATTTAAACAATATAAAAACAAATGACACAAATGTTGAGAAAGAATGGGAAAACTTACAATACTTACTAAAATCAGTGGCATACAAGCGGTTAGGATAAGTAAAGAGACAAAACAAAAAAAAGCTGTAAAATTGTGGGATAACTAAATAAAACAATTAATAGAAGCAAAAAAAACATCATTTAAGAAGAAGTGTAGCTTCAAAAAAGCTACAGGAATGGCAGGGAGAAGACATAAACAGAATTCCACTTTAAAAACATCAGCTACTATTTACTCTGTTATTTGCTGACAACAAAGTTGTAGTATCCAACAGAGAAGATAATCTGTTGAAAGCTGCATGTAAATTAAATCCAATAGTAACAGAACATGGTTGAACTATATCCATAGAGAAAGCAATCTGATGGCATTTAAAGAATGAGAGCCAGATAGAAGTAACATTTTAATGGATTACAAATTCCATTAGCTACAGAGGAAATTTGATGTCTTCTGAAAAAGGTGGACATTGATAAATTGAATATCTGTTTAAAATAACAGGCATTATAAACAATATATTTATAGACTACAGAAAATTTCAGAGTAAACAAGAATAGAATTGTACGATACACTAACCCTTCCAGCTTTGTTATACAGTAGTGAAATTTGGTCCCTTAAAGCAAGAGACTCTTGGAGAGTAATGGCATCATAGATGAAATATATGAGAAAAACAGCAGGATGCACTTGAACAGATTATAAAACAAACATTGAGATTCCAAAATAACTAAATATAACTCTAGTTTTAGACAGAATACAGCAATATGTAAAAATTTTTTGGAATGTGTAAACAGATTGTCTTATGATAGATTGCTGAGGATAATAATAAATACAGGCCAAAAGGCAGGAGATACCAGGGGAGACTATTAAAGAGACTTCTGGAGGTGTGAGACCAAAACAGGTCAAGTGGTTGAACTACATGTTAGTTGGACGATGACAGTGATGAAGATGATGGCCACAATAGTTTCACATATATTCACACAAGAAAAATTTCGATGTTCAGAATGTATTTAATGTGTCTTGTAACATTCAGGTATTTAACTAAAAAATTTGCTTAGTCTTATTTGTACTTAGTTTTTTTCTAGCACAACTTACTACCCTTATGTTTCTAAAAACAGTTGTAATGGAATCATTTTTCCAGTATTTGCATGTTTTCATGGATCTCTACCCATTATGTTTGTACAATACACAACCCTGTTCTTCATTATTTACAGGCAATTGAGTTAGTTTTTCACCATTAATTTATGGCATGTATTCAGTACCATCCACTTAATTACAGTAGGACATTACCACTTTATGTTTCTCATTTTCTTCCACATCATTGAGCAAATATTGATCTCTGTGCTGTTAGTGACAGTGGACTGTGGTGAAATAAGTAAAATCAGGTCCTGTTGCGATTATTTTTCTGAGGCTGCTGCTAATATTGGTTCCCCTTGATTGACTCCTACTGAACAAAACTGAATTTCTCCAATTGAGGCTTGAATAAAATCCTCTGTTTTGCAAATTGCTGCATTTGGAATGGTGTGTAGGCAGTGGAATTTTTATAAAGAAATTGCCCATACATCTCCAGTTTCTTAATCAGTAAACAATTCATTGGCCATATTGTATCACTTCATATTTCAGGTTGTCTAATAAAAAACTTCAACATAAATAAGAAACAAGAACAACCACCACAAATAATAACGCATGTGAACAAAGCATGGACTCTGATGTGCTGTCAACCTCTTATGTAGTCATGTTTAGAAAATGGCTTTAAAAAGAAAGTTCATTTAAAATTATAATGGGCAAGAAACAACAAAAAGTACCATGGAACACAAGAATGTACATGTAATTGCCATACGTTGAGTGCAAGATGAAATGTTGGTTCTGGAAAACTGGCCTGGAGAAGGTCGTATTGTTTTTCTCGTGATACTTTACAGACCTACACCAGATCATACTGCAGCATTTGTTGGCAAAGTTAGCATCAAAGTTCACAAAACTCTTAATCTTGAAACATTAGTTTATTAACATTCTTATAAAAGTAATAAATTTGAAACTATAGGAATTCAAGTTGACTGCAAAAAATATTTGTTTACCCCACTGAATGATACAAATAACATAATTGTGTTCCCTGAATGCTGTCAAGTGACTGTTAATATTTGGCAGGCCTGCAACTGTGTGGAAGGAGAATTCTGATGGTGGTTCGTGCAGGATTTCAAACAAAATATAAAGTGGACCGTACGTATGCATCATGTAATCAGTGAATATGTAGGAAAGACTGATGACTTTAATCATGGACATAGTAATTCTGTCCATATGGAACATGAAATATTTTTAATTCATTTGTTCCTCTTTTCTGCTATTCATTTTTGGAATATGGACAAGTGTTATTGATAATTGAGTTGTTGTGAATTACTTGTCACTTAATTTAAATTTTCTGTAGCTTCCACTTGGGATAGTGGAGCATCCTAATGTTGTCGCTCCATTTGTAGGACAGGATAGACAGTCTGCTTGATGTCTGTTACTTTGGATTATTATGACAGTGAAAGATACCTTTTCTTATTTTGCAACCACTGAAAGTTCATCAGTTTGTTTACATAGAAACACCACACTAAAGCACTGTGATGACATTTGCATGCTGAAGCAATGCATGTGAACTCTGGCATATATGTTTCTTTGCCTGCTAACATTTAAGAAGGGTATTGTTCTGAAGATAGTGGTCAATATGTAGTGAGGAGTTTTAGCATTTAAATATGTGGTTCAACTAATTTTGTTAGGATCATTAAATAAAATGACTAATAGAATGTGGAACGTGTAGCAGATACAGAAAGTAGTTCATGTAGAATGCTGATGTTAAAACAGAAGGGAGGGAAGGAAGCAGAGTGTAAAACTGCATCTAGGAATTAATCTGGTGATTTGTCAGAGGTTTTAAGTAGCTGGAGATGGGGTTTTTTGACAGGCGTTTGTGAACAAACAGTGATTACTCTAATTCAACCTTGGAGAACTTCTAGATAAGCTGAAATGGCTTGTATGACTCATGTAAGCCCTATTACCATGGACTTGGTTAGTCATTTGGACTTTTCTAACCATTGGATAGGATGTAAGTTGAAAGTTGACTGAATAACCACCATCTCCCCCCCCCCCCCCCCCCCCCCCCCCACTTAAAAAAAATTACTAATAATTAAATTTTTTTATATTAATAGTCTAGTTTGCTATCGTATCGAAAAAGCTCCACTGTATTGCGAGATGTGTTGGGTCGCATGTGTTTGGAA
>Ga0123355_10018930_pt1 | contig 10948 bp, 12 predicted proteins | sample TergutEmb28metaG_3_FD_89872 | JGI IMG/M metagenome (GOLD analysis project Ga0123355, IMG submission 89872) | Embiratermes neotenicus P1 segment gut microbial communities from Petit-Saut dam, French Guiana - Emb289 P1 | ecosystem: Host-associated > Arthropoda: Insects > Digestive system > Gut ...
AAGCCACAGAGTGCATGATGGAGAGTTCGAAGACTTAATGAAGAAAGAAATAATCTTCGATTGCTCAGTGTTCTTCTGCATGTCTTTATACACCTCATTCTGCGATGTCACGACACGCTCCATTTCCACCTTCCAGCCATACCAACAAAGCCCTTTCCATCTATTTTGAGGGAGGGGTCACATGGACTGAAGGGAACGAATTTTCGTGCGCGATGGAGCATTCGCCTTAAATTCGCCAAAAATTGTCAGGTTGATCAAAAGCCACAGAATGCATGATGGAGAGTTCGAAGACTTAATGAAGAAAGAAATAATCTTCGATTGCTCAGTGTTCTTCTGCATGTCTTTATACACCTCATTCTGCGATGTCACGACACGCTCCATTTCCAACTTCCAGCCATACCAACAAAGCCCTTTCCATCTATTTTGAGGGAGGGGTCACATGGACTGAAGGGAACGAATTTTCGTGCTCGATGGAGCATTCGCCTTAACACTTCACGTGATTTCGTCTTTATACCTCTTGATGCAAGTAATCGCCGATTCGTTGATACCACATTGGCTTCAGACCGCAGTACTGGCCATTCCTCTGCACAACAGCACGTACGTCACACTTCCCAGACATAATTGAATTACGAGACCGAAACTCAATGCCGGAAACTGAGAAAACCACAACGAAGAACACTACTGTCGTGGAAGTACACAGCCTACTGCGTATTACTCTGCGCGACTATGTAAGCATGACCGCGAATCACGATGAACCTAAACGCGATGCACGAGAGGTACCACAATAATTCTTATGCGAATTAGCGAAACGCGAAAGAGCATCCTAGTAATTAACCAACTTAAAGCACAAAATCTTGTTTTATAATAAGTTTATTAAATGCCTCTACATGTTTCGAACACTATGTGCTCATCATCAGGTCAAAATTTTATTATACAGCATCTGATCTCATCACACCTGTAGGTGGCCGTCCCTGGTTGAGAGGAGACTGGTTCTCAACCTGCGCATCGGACGGCCACCTACAGGTGTGATGATACCAGATGCTGTATAATACAATTTTGACCTCCTGATGATGAGCACACAGTGCTCGAAACATGTAGAGGCATTTAATAAACTTATTATAAAGCAAGATTTTGTGCATCAAGTTGGTTAATTACTAGGATTATATTGAGATTCACGGTCAGCAAAACATCAAAAGCGAAAGAGCAGTTCAGCGAAGTTCGGCCACCTGGGTGGACATGAGGGTCGATGCGTAATCGTCATGTGTACGAGATCATTGTCCTTCAGAAACAACACTGTCGCTCACTCTTATTGCTACCGGAAGTTCGTGTGTTCTCACAAAGAGTACACTCCCCACACGAGCCAATTGATGTCAACACGTGGAAGTAATTTCCCGGATTGTGGGAAACATGGCCCTTTCGGGGTAAATCTTCACCCCAGAGACAAGAACGTACATTCTTCACTCTTCTTATGAACAGCCTGCACGTACGATTTGGGATTCATTAAAAATGTTACTTTTTTTTTTTTTTTCTCCGGCCAGTGACCCAAACAAAAGCTGCGCGTAACAATCTACAAGAATCAATTTATCTGCACCCACAAACACATTTATACGAATAAAATAAGTTGCACAGAAATTCATTTTCTGACAATGCACACGGTCTTTCTTTCGAAGAAACGTTGTTCGAAAAAGTGTGGTTAATGACTATGCCTTCTATAATTTTTAATGCACTGCATTCAACTTCCGCTTTTGACATGAGTTACGTGTTAATTTCTTACTATTATATTATATATTTATACCCTTTACATAAACTTTTCAGATTTCAAAGGATTAAATATCAATAATACTTACAAATATTACCATTACTACTACTACTACTACTACTACTGATGATGATGATAATAATAATAATAATAGTAAATATTTGTTGAGTTTTGAATACACATTTCCAGGGGCTGCAACTGCCAACACCAAGCTGTCTGTAGTATGCATCTTTTGCACTAATCCTTATGATAAATATCATTTACTCAGCGTTTCATAACCTATAACATGTTGGTTCCTATTTATAACAAGTCTTCCATCTCCAACATTTGTGCTGTTTTCATCATTTGATTTTTGCCATTCATATGTTATCTTACATAAAAATTTACCTAGATTAGACAAATACTTTTAGCTTGGAGTCCCTTACCAGATATCATATACACAGGCAGGTGGTGGGACTGTGTAGGCAGCAGGATATTACAGTGTCGGTCCTTGGGTGGAGCTTCACCTCCCTTCTAACACATTAATAGAAGAATTAGTTTGGTTTTCAACTGTCTGAAATGCTGTGAAACAAAAGTGGAGTCTTTTGGCTCAATAAGGTGGTTAAAAAATTAATCTATCAGTGCACCTCCACCTCATACTGAGGTCAGGAATGTCTGCTTCTGCATGGCACAAAACCAACTTACATCCACCCACAGCTAATCTAACAGAGTTCCAAAAGACAGTGTACTACTCAGGAATTAAAATTTTTAACAATCTTCCTCGCAATATCAGAGACTTAGTTAATGAGATAGTACTGTATCGGAATGTTTTAAAGAGGTTTTTACTCATAAATTCCTTTTATAATAGTGAAGAATATTTTAATTATCAGAGATATTCCATTGAAACCAAACTGAAAAATGGTTTTAGGTGTTTTATTATTTGTATTTTATCATTTATTACTAAGATTCTTCCAACATTGTGTATATTATGTTAGATAATATGTATGTGACTATGTCTATGTCTACAGGATTGTATCCTAATTTGGATTTACAGAATGTGAATAAATTACATTACATTAAACCCAGGAAGAATAAAACTTTCTTTTCTTCACTGAAAGGTACAAAATAAGTATGGAATAAACATTGCCCTGTTCTCTTTCTGAAGTTGTGCAAATGCTAAAATGAACTTTAGGTTACTGCTGTTAAATAAATAAATAAATAAAGCTAACCCAACCCAACCTAGCCACCTAACCTAAACAAACTCTAACCTAACATAACCTAATCCAACCTAACCCCATCTAATTTAAATGAACCCAAGCCAATATAACCTTATTTATTTATTTACATTTTAATAAATAAAGAAATGCATAAATAAATAAGTAACCTAAACCCAGCCCAATTTAATTATATCAATGAACACATTAACAGACATGTAAATGAGTAAATAAATAAAAGCAAAGGATTTTGCCTCTTTAAATAATATGTACTCCTTTTTCATTTACAAAACCAACATTGCACAAACCATATACACAACCATAAAATTTCTATCTATCCTACCTGTTTCAGTGACATTAAGTGCCAAAAAAATATGGACAGATAGAAATTGTGCTCTTGTCTATACGGTGTGTCCATATGTTGGTTTTGTACATAACAATAATATTCTCACTGCACAGAATGAACAACATTAAGATGTACTCCTTTGTTTACAGTTAGAGTATTCATATTCTATTGCGTCTTTTACGCTGGGCTAGCAGCTTTCTGGGCAACTTGCATGTGGGGACTGCTGCAGACCATAGATGAAGCAACTCCTACATATATACTGGACGAGTCTATAATTGGAACATCACCTGGTAATGTATCACAAACATTTCTAACATAGTACTGACACAACTATGAGTGACTGCAATTCAGCCATACCCTCATGAGATGAAGATTCAAGTCTTCTTGTATGTTCAGACATGCTGACTCATAAATAATTTCCGACGTTTCGGAGGCACATACTGCCTCCATCTTCAAGATCAAGTAGTCCAGAAGAGAAGTTGCTTATCTCTGACAGCTTGACCATGAAGAGAGACGCATTACACTCTGTCAAAATGTTTGTTAACTATTCACCAGTCAACATTATGTAACATCCCAGAAGACTTGAAACTCCTATGAAGAAAATCACTTGCAAACTTAAGCATTCATATTAAAATGGATCTGAGGGGCATAGGTTATGACTAGCTGGAATGAATATAACTGGCTTACGAGGGGGACAAAAAGCATAACTCTGTGAGCATTGTAATGAATGTTTTGGTCAGATACGAGCATATGCAGCAAATTCCTTGACTAGCTCAGTAACTATCAACTTTTTAAAGAAGACCCTGTATCATGGAGTTGACTAATGAAACTCCTGATTATGTGATTTCCCCATTTTCAGCTAATTTCATTCTTCTCTTAAAGCAATATATTTTCTGAAGATCTTTGTTTATATGTCTGTAATTTACATTTATGTCTTAGAGTAAGAAACTTTCGTGTTCCAAATTCATAGGTTTGGCATCCCGTCCACTGTCCCCAGAAGGCCGTGAAAGTGTACTGGTTTACAAGAATAACAAATGGTCATCACCTACAATTAGCGGCCTACCATCATTGGATGCATTCTTCGAAGGTATCACACCAGCACACTGAATTTGTTCTTCATAGTACTGTGTACAGCCACATCTAAGAAGTTATGACTGTGAGAACTTAATAAATTGAATGCATGTTGAAGTCATGACATTCAATCCACTCACATTTTCATCTTCAAAATTACTTGTTGGTTTCTGGCATAACTTTGAGTTTTGCAAAGCAGTGAATATCAAGAACATGGTCTTCTGAGATGTGATGCCATGTAGTTTGGTACATGAGTACTAGCATATCAGAACAACCTGCTGTCTCCAACTTTAACCTGCAGATAGCAGCATCAGGACCTCTGAAACACTGGTACACATCAAGCATAAACATGGCATGGCATCCAGCAGACTGTAATACTTTCCAACACACTACCATTTCTAAATGGTGCCATCACACAAAAACATGATCAACACTGGCAAAGAATAATTGTGAAAGCACAAATATAATATATTACCAGCATATTGTCATCATAGTTACCATCAGCACAGTACCATTCAAAGAGTAAAAGAACAGGAACTAAATGGATCATGATCTTCTGTGAATAAGTACTACTAAAGTATTAAGCTAAAAGAATGTGAGGAAAATCATAAAAAAAAGTTCAGTCTGGCAAGCTGGTGCCATGAGATTCAAACTAGCTACCTCCTAAGTAACATCTTCTGCCACTCATCTATTTTTCATTCTTGTGTTTCAGAATATGAGCGAGAAGTCAATAACACAAAGGAATGTAGCTATTATAACAAAAGGCAAAATGAGAGTGGTGTGTGTGTTGTGGATACCACTAAGTGGGAAGACTGTAATCCTGAAATAAATGTCTTCAATATATGCATGTTCTTCAAGATCAACAAGGCAAGTGGTCTTTCAAACAAGATAAAAGAGAAGTGAATTGTTATGTAATTCTGTTGGACCTGAAATTGGTGGTGGGAACTAACTTCACAGAACACAGCCTTTCTTAAAAATTTAACAGGTCCTCAACTAGTACCAGCTTCTTATGGATCCAAAACCAACTTACATGAGACAATAGGAAAACATGTACAGTTAGATCAAACTGCATTAACACAGTGCACCTGATTCAGAGCAGCAGATTTCTGAAATGGTACTTTCATGAAATAAAACATAAAATGAAAATGACTTGAATTTAAACAGTATCATAAACTTTTTAACTGTTAAGTTGTATCAAATAAACAGGTAACATGAACAGACAAAGAAACTGGCATAAAAAAATCCATGGCCATCAGTGAGTAAGTTGGATTTCAAATCTGTGCAATTTGGGTTAAGCATCGTGCCATGAAGGCATACTGATGAAGGGAAGAATAGTACCACACATTCTTAACCACAGCAATGGATGGAAGTCAGTGCTGGCTTTATGCACCAGCCCTGAGGAAGCAGCCCCTGCTACCCACTGAACAGGAAAGGTTGGGTCCCAGAGCATACAGCTGCTTTAGAGAAGGGAAGCATCTCTTTTCCTTTTTTGAACCACAATTGTTCAGCTGTCCTAACCATAGCTTAGCCACTATACCAATGAAAGACATCACAGCTCTCTGTGAACTTCTTTATGTTACACAGAGAGCAGCTGTTTACTTTGTGTATCTGTCTTCTGGATTTTGTGGCCTGGGGGGGACATGCAGTCAAGAAGGCTTCGAGCAAGAGAAGTGATATGAGACTGACTCAGTTTGCATCTTTCTTTGCAGCTGAGATCTGGAGATCTGTACATGCTCTAAGAAGGCAGTAGAATGATATGTGAATTGAAAATGAAGAAATGTAATCCGTATTGCAGCTAGGTTAAAGAGTGAGTGCATGGTTCATCAAACTGTGTAAATTCCCTGACTCAGATAGCCTGGGTGGGAAAGTTTGCCCATAATATAATGAGGTTTCCATGCCCACTTCTACAGAAAATAGAGCATTTTTGATTAGCAGCTGCCCCAGACTTGCATTTTGTAGGTACACAGTTCAAATAACTGCCACATAGTGGCTGATCTGACAGTTTTCACAACCTTTCTCATTCACTTCAGGTCACAATTGCCTTTTCTCCAAATATTTAGTTACCAACTACACTGATCTTCCAACTCATTCAGTGCATTATACCTCAGTAGTTCAACCATCATTATTAACCCTTCAATGCTGGCCTCAGTGCACTGTATGTACCTTTAATTACTTATAAACTGCCAGCCTCAATGCATTACACTGCCATAAATGTATTTGAGGGTTCTATAAATTTACCACTCCACCCTGGGCAGTAGTTGGAATTTCATCCCAAGGGTTGTTTATGTAACCTCAGGATATATTAATTGTTTTGTCAAGTCTTTAATCATGAAAACAAATACTTCATTTTGGGTCTACGATTTCACACATAATTAGTTACTGACTGAGTGTTTTACAATGCTATATGAAATGACGAAATTACATAATGTTGAGAGAGGTAACTGCTCATGACGCTTGTCAATTGCAACCTGGGAGGACACAAAAAAGTGATTGTAGTTCATTTTAAGGTACTAGCCTGTGTTAGTAAACTGATGAATCTGTCTCAAAAACTACTTCCTACTCAGAATTCAAAACCAGGTACCTTCATTACCATGTTACTACTGTGCCAAAAACTGTTAAAAATTTTATACACCAAACACTATGGATAAGTGGATTGCATTCAGTAAGTCCCAGCTTAAAATCTTAGCACAAAGACTTATGACTGAGCCCTTTCGTGGTTGTTTTTGGTCCCTCCATATATATGTCAGAAGAGTATCACTAATTACACCATGACAAGTTCTAGGCACATTATTCCAAATGCATTCTACCACCTGACACTATACAGAACAAGACATGGCTTATTTATTAATGTCAGGATTTTTTCTGAGATCATTCCCAGTCAGAAATGTCTTATGAACATGAGTCAAATTCTCATGGGTTACAGATGTATCACCAACTAGATGTAAAACAAAAGTATGAATAAGCAGAAAAGTAAATTTCCTTATTGCCAAATTTACAATAAATATTCAAATCGACCAACCCAGCCTGAACGTACCTCCTGGCACATGCAGCACACAGCTCTCATCAGTTCATTAGCACTATCCTTGACAAAGGTCACAACATCCAAAATGACAGATCAGTGTATCTAATTCTTCTAATTCTTTCACTTTTTGTTCATACAACAGATCTTGCATGTGCCCCCCCCCCCAAAGATAAAAATCAGGGATTTGAGGTTTGGAAATCTTAATGGCTTGTGATGCTGACCACCATGACCAATCTCTTGACCAAGGAAGCAGTGCCCAAGAAACATATCCGCAGACATGGCAAAATGTGTAATGAGGATGAGGGTGGTCATTTTTAATATTTAGAAATTCAGTAAAAAAAAATTTACCAACCCTCCTATTGAATGTGTACCAGGCACTCTTTCCATGGGGTAAAGCAGCCGGAGCGTGAAGCTGGCCGCTCACCTCCACTTAGTGCAGAGGTTAAGAATGAGTGGAACTATACATCTACTGCCCCTGTATGACTTCATGGAATGGACAGAGATGACTTTACTGCACGTAAGTACACGTTCACTTACGGACCACAGTAGGTCAGGAGGCATAGTGATTAGGCTAGGGACTGGATGATCAAGACATCGGTGTTCGATGTCTCATAATGGCAAAAGATGTTTCTCTTCTCCAGAGCATAGAAATCAGCTCTGTAACCCACCCAGCCTCCTATTCAGTAGGTACCAGTTACCTTCTTTCTGGGTAGAGTGGGTGGGACATGATGATTACACACCTCCATTGACTGCCAAGGTAAATAATGCATGGTGTTATGATATATATTTCCCACCCCCATATATCTTCATGGCATGGTGATTAAGCACAGGGAGAATTTACCTTTACCTTTCCTTGTTTGCTCACTGCTCCCACTTTAATACTCTGATAATGATAAATAAGCAATCCTTGGGAATCAGACCTTCATTTGTATGATTATGTTTGGGAAAGACCTCTGGAATTACATCAAGAGGCACTATGCGAAGTCCTGAATCAGTCTGAACAATCTGGGCTACAGGCAGCATTGTTAAACTATAAACAAATAAAACACAAAGTGCACATTCAAAACATGCCTATGTATTGCAGGTGTTTGAATGGATGCCAGAGTACTATGAAAGCGTCATGTCCCTGCCACATGAGATGCCAAAAGACTTGAAGGATTTAATCGATAAAACATTGTCATCCGACCAACGAGAAACGGTAAGTGTTAGTCTCAGCAGGCATCAAAAAATCTCTCTACAATGAGGTTACTGTACTTGGAAGTGTAGTATGACTCACATCTAACATACACACAAGACAGGCAGTGTACATAAATGTAACACTGTGGCACATTCGCACAACCATTGTTGCAGTGGAAACACATCGAAGTGTTCTCTGTTTTACCACATTATCACATACCTGGCATGATTTGAGGGGGGGATATTGAATATAAGAAGTGTGTTTTGATTTTCCCTACAGATTTTGTCTGAAACATTTCTCATTGTAAGAACTCAGTGAGATATTACCATAAAACTATACAGGTCTTCGTGTACAGTACCCATTATTTGTGTTGGAATTTTAATCAAACTTAAATTTTCTCAACAGACTTGAAAAATCTTCATATATCCAATTTCATGTAAATCCATCTAGTGGGAGCTGAGTTGTTCCATGCAGACAGACAGACATGACACAGCTAACAGGTTTTGGGGGGGGGGTGCAATTTTGTGAATGTGCCTCTGTTCCCTGTTTCCCTCCATCAATCAAATACAGACCATTCAAAGCCACAGTGAAAAAAAGGTTGCATGTACAGTAGCCATAGCTGTTAAACTGATGTTATATAGAACTGTATCTACATGCTCTCCAAGAAAACCTTTGGTGAAATCTGTGCAGCAAATGGTCATGTCATCACCATAAAATGTAATAAAACTGCTGCATTTGCATTTATACAAGACAACACAAATTCTACAATGCAGATAATGAACCTAAACTAAACTGTGTGAACTCGTATCTTTTGGGGGGTGTATACTGGAGGAATCGCCCTCCCGTATGTTCTGTTTGGAGATGAAGCTGGGTTTCATCACATTGGATATGTGAACTCTCAAAATAACACATATTGATGTGCATGAAATGCCATGCTAATGGAAAGTGTGCTATTACATGAAGTGTGGGTTCATGTGCGGTGTGGTATAAGGGCAACTGGAATTACTGGTCCCATTTTTTTTTTTTTTGAAACCATAGATTCACAATGGTAAATAACACATATTCTGACACTACTTCTTTAACGTCCATCTCATTATGACAGAATATATAGTGAGATGCCATGAAGACAGTGACTACCAGTTTCCTTGGTGCTGCAAATCACAGTTTTTACATGGATGTAAGAAGTGCAATTGGTGAGGAATTATTGTACACATTGTTCTACATCTTTAAATGCTTATACTACATTTTTAAATGGCTTAAATATGCATTATAGTTGGATATCAGTAAATATATATAATAATAAACAACTTCTAATCTTCAGGCAAAAAAAGTGTGGCTCAGTTGTGAAGGCAGGAGTGAAGAGGATAAGAGAAATCTGCCACAAATTAATTACTTTCCAGAGCAGGGATTTCCTGGTTACTACTATCCATTCCGCAATCAAGCTGGGTTCAAAAGCCCTGTTGTTGCTGTGCACTTTGTGAATGTCACAAGTAAGTCTTCCAACATCCGTTTTTGCAATTATGTTTCAAACGCTGATCAATATATTCACAGATTTAAATTTTCTATACTCTGAATTACCTGTTTCATCATTTTACAATATCTTTTCTCATATTTCATATTTGAAAATGAGAGGTACATTTGCCTCTGTCATTAAACACTACAACATGAAGGTGTATAGGACATTCAGAGATAACGCTCAATTAATTCTAGACCACAGCACTAAATACAAGTTAACAGTCAGCTTCACATATCAGCCTCTTTACCATTAGAGAAAAAAGTTTAGACATTAACTGGATAGCGCGCTGGTTGGAAGGATAAGAAAAGAATTACTGCCTGTACTGGTAAACAAAAGCCAGTCTTCCCGTCCATAGGTAAAGGTAAAGTTCTTGCTATAGCATGGCATGAAGACACAAAGGGGAGGTAGTGGTAGGGATTTACCCATTCACAACATAGGTGGTGCCAGACAGGGGTGGGTGGCCAACACCATGCCCTCGCAGCAGAACCCCTGGCAAAGAGACCCAGTACCCATCGTACAGAAGACTGGGTGGACCTCAGGACCAGTCCAAACATGTACAGAAAATGCTCCCACTAGGATTCAAACCCCCAACCATCCAGCCAGTAGCACACTCCTAACCAACTATGCCATCCTGGCCGCCTGTCTTCCTCTCCATAGATGGTTAATTTATTCACTGAATTACCCTGGTTTTGGCATACTTTATGTAATGCATAAACATTTTTATGACCTAATTACTTCTGAGATATACAGAGTGTCCCAGGAGGAATGTGCCAGACTTCGGGAGAGTGTTCCTTATGTTAAACTATACCGATATAACCCAAAACACCTATATCCAAAGTTGAACGGTTATGGAGGTAATGGACA
>Ga0123355_10018931_pt1 | contig 10948 bp, 4 predicted proteins | sample TergutEmb28metaG_3_FD_89872 | JGI IMG/M metagenome (GOLD analysis project Ga0123355, IMG submission 89872) | Embiratermes neotenicus P1 segment gut microbial communities from Petit-Saut dam, French Guiana - Emb289 P1 | ecosystem: Host-associated > Arthropoda: Insects > Digestive system > Gut ...
AAAATGTGCTGCTAAATATATGGTGAATATTGGAATTGACATTATTATATAACTGGTTAATGTTCCTATCTGTACTCTAATTCTGGTTCGATATTCAAGCCGTTTACACATTACTGTACGCCTGAACACATACAAAGATATAGTAAACTGTAACTGATATGTTAGGTATATAGATGGCAAAATTTGAAATTCTTTAGCGATATGAAACAATGAACACGATAGTATTTCTGAATAAACTGTAGATCAATTATATGGTTGAAGTGTTAATTGTGAACTGGATATACAATTTGTTGGGAACAGAATAGTGCAAATAACAGGCAGTGGAGAAGATGAAAACTGTAACTAATCTTTAACGCAATTTAAGCATCAATAAACACATCTGACAGCCATTAATGCTAGAATTGTGAAATGTACGCGATATTGTAATGATGTGGACACTAACCCATTATATTTATTTATACCTGTTAGACAGAAGATATTTAACCGGATCATCTAAACACCTGGGTGGTGGAACTAGGCGCGTGAGGGTTGTCCATGGTGGGCCCAAATCGTAGCTTTCACCATCTGGACAGCATTTCTGTGTCAGTAGACATGATAGCTTCTGGCCTGTGGGGAAAATGCAATTGAGAAATTTGTGAACACTGTGGGGTTTTTTGTATCGAATCTTGCAGACATCTTGCTCTAATAGGGAGATTTATATTCACCACCGCTACAACTGCTGTAGTCATGGTACGATCATCAATCAGAAATTGGGTTCCGATCTTACAGGACTGAACGTTTTGTGATTATGTCTATAGGAACTGACTGTAGCGTATTGTTGTTCGTGGTTAATAGTTTGTTATGCTTTAAAGGGGATGAATTGGGATATTTTAGCCGGATTGTGCGTGATAAAACTTAAAAATGAGAGAACTTGAAAGTCCTTCAAGTAGAATAGGATAAATTGAAAGCTTGTTGTTTAAGATGTAATGGGTGGCAAATGTTTTCTGTTTGAAAAATTAATCAAATGTATTATTATAGTAGGGAAGCTGTATTGATAAATTCAAGAGAAAAAGCAGAAGCTTCTACGACATATTTAGCATGTTGGCAATATAGGAATTACACCATAATTACATTTTTTTAAAAATGGAACTATATTTGTGCAAGTGAGTTAAGTCGAATGGAAGTGAAGGCTCTCTCACATTAGATGTTCGTTTTCAACATAGTGATGACGGAGACACAACAACACTGTGTTGTCTTGGATATTTGATTTATTGCATCTGTCCGCAGTGTGATACTGCGAATTGGCGAAGTTTCGGTATCTTGTATATGTCACTGCCTTGATGTGAAAGGGTGGGCTGTGACTTACTGCATAATGACCGATGGATGGCGCCAGAAAATGATCACAGTTTAACTCCCCACATTTATAGGCGCCTAATTAGTTTCTGAAAAATTAAAGTAGAAGTTACTTGAGGGGGGGATTGTGCGAGAATGGCAAAAGGTCTTAAATCTAGGGCTAAGAGAGAAGATATATGTAAAAACGTAGAGCAAAAATAAAATTTTATCTCAAAAATGGAGACTTAAAGGACAAACATATTTATTACGCTCTCTAGCAGCAGTGTACTGCTGACGCCATTTACGACCTGCAGTTGAAAGATGGGAAAATCAGAGGAAACATGGAGAGCCTACAGGATCATAGTGGCCAGTTATAAAGTGATACAACTTCAACATGGTAGCTGCAGGTCTGTGGGTAAATGGGAATTGAGAAATTTGTCAGGATTTCGTGCCTCTATGTGTCGAAACTTGAAGACATTTTGCTCTAATAGGAATGTTTTTACTTCATCACCGCTACAACTGCTGTAGTCATCGGTACGATCATCACACAGAACTTGAGTTGCAGGACTGAACGTATTGTGATTATATCTATTGGAACTGACCGTAACGTATTGTTGTTCGTGGTTAATAGTTTGTTATGCTTTAAGGAGATGAATTGGGATATCTTAGCCTGATTTTAAATAGGGGCAATTAAAAATGAGAGACCCTAAGTGTCCTTCAAGTAGAGTAGAATGTAGTGGAAGCTCGTAGATGAAGATGTTATGGATGGCAAATGATTAGGTTTTGAGAAACTAATCAAATATGTTTTTAGATTAAGTTATACTTTTGAATTCAAGAGAAAAAACAGAAGCTTCTACGTAAAATTTAGCGTGATGTGAATATACGAATTACACCATAATCATAAAATTGTTAACAAGCAGTATATTTTTAAATACAAGTGAGAGAAAATGCAATGCAAGTGAAGGCTCTATCATATGAAATGTTCTTTCTTCGGATAATGAGGCAGGAAGACACAAAAACTTTGTGATTTCTTGGATATTTGATTTATTGGATTTGCCCGTATTGTAGGACTACGAATTGGCGACTTTTCGGAATCTTGTTTATGTTGCCGTCTTGAGGTGATAAGGTGGGCTGTGACTTACTGCATAATGTCCGATGGATGGCGCCAGAAAATGGTTTGTCAGTTTAACACTATCGCCATTTATAAGAGCCTATGTTGATGATTCTAAAAAGGAATTACTGCAGGGAGAATTTATACCAGAATTAAAAATGTCCTAAACCTGAGGCTGAAAGAAAAGATATATATATATATATAAAATTAGAGCAAAATAAAATCTGAACTCCCAATTGGGGACTTAAAAGAAACACAAATTTATTACGTTCTCTATTAGCCGCGTACTGCTAACGTAATTTACGACCTGCACTTGAAAGTTGGGGAATTCTAAGGAAACGTGGAGAGCTTACAGGATAATACTGGCCAGTAATAAATTAATAAATCTTCTTATTTTTCTCATCTGTACGAATTTTAGGCGTGTTGGCAAAACTTGGAGAAGCGGCTTTTGGCTTTTTCTTATCAATCTGTCCATCCGTCCTCATGGAAAAAGCGGGCTTCCACTAGATTTTCAGAAGATCTGGTATTGGATTTTTTAAAACATGTCTAAACATTTTTGAATTAAATTAAAATCTGAGAAGAATAAGCAACGCTGTGCATGAACAGCTACGTAAATTTGTTACAATATTTCGTTGAATTCTTCTCACAATACGAATTTATTCAGAAGAATAATGTAGAGAAATTAAAAACATACATTTTATGTGCAATAATTTTTTTTTTCGAAAACCGCGCCTAGTGTGAGATCATGAGACAAAATATGGAGAAACCGGATATGCCATAGAAGACAACGTGACACGTGCGCATTTTATGGCCACAAAAGAACACTGAGAATACGTAATAATTACTGCTTTTCAACAGCACCTCTGTCAGACGAAGGCGCCGCAATGTTGCGTTTTACGTACACGGTTTGTGTTGTTTGTTAAGCTAGGTGTAGTATATGTTGAAGTATGAATGTATTAATGTCATCGGAGTCACAGATTGTCACGTGATTTTCCATCTACTTTCATCATGCTACTTTTTATGAAGTTTATTTTAAACATATTTACTGTCACCCCCATTTTGTAACGTATTTTACGTTACTTCGCGCTGACAAAATGTGATCCTTGGTGTGCCTATAGAGGTAGCTAAACTGACGGATGTTATCAAGGGATGGACACGGACCGAGTTGTAAGCCTCTCCTTTTGTTTGAATTGAATTACTATTGGTGTCGAAGTTTGTTAAATTTTGAACCCACCAGGACACAGTAGGTGATGATACGGAGTGATTCTAAATAAATACAGGGAAATAAACTCCAAGAATGGGACTGCTTTGTGATGTGATATGATATGATATTTATTGACTGTAATTGGGCTTCCACCAAGTGGTAGTCGTCGCTAAACTAGTACAAACGTAGGAAACAAACAGCTATATACAAAAGGAGAAACATTACATAAAAATGAAAAAAAAACCACGGAATGCTCGAAATGGAAACAAACATACAAAGCAGGAAATCAAATATAAAGACGATATCAAAAACATAAGTAAGTTGTTACAGGGGTACTTACCGATCGAGAGGGAAGAGACAAATGGCAGCAGTGCTAGACAGAGTGCAGTGCTGTACATGGTGTTGGCTGTGTTGGACGGCTGAGCAAATGTTAAAATATGTGTTGCTTTTAAAGGCCACCAAGCACTTGGATGTTGCTCCTCTTGCCTTAGTGTGCTATCTGTTTTTATGTTATATTGCTCTTCGGCAGAAGATAATCGTGCACGAAATGATAAATATGAGGAAGTGGCTGACATTTGCGTCATGACACTGAACTAAGCAAATGATGCTTGAAATGACGTGGAGAGACCTTGGGGTCTTCTGATGATTTTTTTTACCGAATATCTCGAATTAGGTAAGTATTTAATTTTTAGGGCTATCGATAGCATTTGTGTCGTTAGGGACTTTGGTACTTCGTGCTTCATGTGCCATACAAAAGAAGAAACTTTCTAGTGCAAAAAACATGATGTTGAGAAAAGTAGACACTTTACACCTTATAGTAGGTGAATATGCCTTTTAACTAATAATAAAGTGCCCTTTATTGCAATGGTTAATATCGTAGACACTTTACACTGCGTTGGACATTCTAGGGATAAATGATATTAGATTAATCTCCAGGCCTATTCGTGCTCACATTCATGAATTAGAGGATACAAATACTAATATACCCCCTACTAAAGTAATTATTAGGAGGATTTTTGTTGAGTTACTGGGCATTAGAGAAGAGAGTGTTAAACTCTGTTTATGGGATATGAACCCATTAGATTAGATTTAGCTTACTTTTCTATATTGAAATTTATGGATTACATATTGGTGTAAGATGTATGGTAATGTCCACTTTACACTGCGTTATGATGACGTAAACACTTACGTAACACTAACAAACGCACTATTCTATAATTTATGCCTTGAAGACAATGTAATCACGCAGTTACCATTGACGCAAACCAAGCGATGTACAAATTCTCTCACAGTTACCTTCCACAATCCAAGATTTCCAGTTCAGTTACAAAACATATATCATCTGACATATTTAAAGTAAATTTTAAGTATAACTTCAGAATGGGATCCAATTTTGTCAAGGAATTACTTTTGTCCACAAACAAATAATTGCAACTTAAACATTACAGTTTTTAAGCATATTAACAAACAAACCGCAGTATTATTAAGCCCACAGTTGCACAAAACTTACAATATGATTGTGCACATAATTTTAAATGAAACCCGTAAATTCTGCGCCGTTTGTATCACAACAAATGTAAGTTTATTTTTCTCTACCTTTATGCTGTATGTTTTTTAATGAATTTTGGCGTCAGAATCCTGAAGATGACGACATGATAATGCCGACGCATATATGAGCTATATGACAAATGTACATAGTACAAATCACAAATCACAAGTGTGGAATCTGTTGGTATTACATGAGTGTTTGTCTTATCGTGGGCAGTTCCTTTGGACCTCAGAAAACTGACAAGCACATGAAAAATGTCGCAGTTTTTGTGCATATTGCTTGCCAAAATTTTTGTTACGACGGTAGAGTCAAGCAGAGTTATGAGAGACAAAGACAGCTTTATATCATTCAGATATTACGAGCATTTACTGATTGCCCTGTACGGAAATATTTTCCTTCTCCAAGCAGTCATACACAACACAATAAAAGCTAAATAAGTCAACATGTCGATATTCATTACGTAATTCAGTAAGGAGATTTCAGTGGAAAGTACAGAGATTATATGCAATTTACATTTGAGATCTTCTTTTTTCTCGGACGTTATGCAGCGTATAATGGTAATTGTGTACCGAAGTTTCGGAACAACATATCGGTCTCATCTTGAAGGGGGCAAGCGTTCTTCTTGGACCGCTTGACACTTAAATATGTGACCAATAAATTATCCCTAAAGGTCGGTGCGGGATTAATATTCTACGATGCGTAAAATCGCAGATAAAAGCAGATCTCATTTACATCCTGGTGGAAGACTAAGTGACGTCAGTTTACGCTTGTTTCTTAGTTGAAGGAAAGGCAAATTAAATCGGCAGCCATTTTGTCTGTTACTTAAAACAGAATTTTTTAAGGACTGTTGAGTAGATATACATATTTTTAGACTGTATGCTGTGTTCACAAATAAAGCCAACGAATTTGTTTCAGTGAGTTATAAAATAGGCGAAAATATGGCCTGCGCACCGACCGGAAGACAGTTTACATTTTGTGTCAAGTCCTGCGGTAAAAATGACTGTAAAATTTTAAATTGTTATTTGTTGCACCTTGAATTTTAATGTAATTATACAATATAAACTTTCAAAATAAACCCTTTCTAAACTAACACCTTATTTTAAGACGACTTCTACATGTTTGGAGACCGAGTGTTCATCTTCCGGAAGGCGGTTGTACCTGCAAGTATGCTGCAATATGCTTTACATGTTAAAACTGCAATAAAAGGCTATTATAAGATATCGAAATATAAAATATTTGAACCTTTTAGATATATCGATATGGACACAAAATATAATAACTGAATATTGTAATGTAAATATAAACGTGTAAATGGGAGATAATAAAAGTGAAATATATTATACTAATTTTTCTTCAGGAAATACAATACAATACAATACAATACAATGTCCCAGAATGTGATGTAATGTAGTATTTTAGGGGTTTATAATCTCACATTTGTATATATGTGTATATACCTAAAATGTTTTAACTACTATATTGTGTTTTTTGTCCTAGTAATTAAACAATTTGATGCACAAAATGTTTATCATAATTTATCAAGATTATGTAAACAAAATTTTGATATTCATTTCGGTGGATATATGAAATGACCTGAATTACTTGATGATTTATCTCAGTAATTAACCAACTCTATGCACAAAATTTTTGTTTTACAATAAGTTTATTTCATGCCTCTACATGTTTCGAGCACATATGCTCATCATCAGGAGGTCACAATTGTATTACACAGCCTCTGGTATCATCACACATATAGGTGTGATGATACCAGAGGCTGTGTAATGCAATTTTGACCTCCTGGTGATGAGCACATGTGCTCGAAACATGTAGAGGCATGAAATAAACTTATTGTGAAACAGAAATGCTGTGAATTTAGTTGGTTAATTCCTGAGATAAATATACTGAGATGTACGGTCAACAAAATGTCAAAAAATACTATATTGTGTGTTCATAAACGAATATCTTCAAAGTTTAAATATGTTATACTTTGATATCTTATAGAAGACTTTTATTGTAACTTCAACAAGTAAAACACATTTCAGCATAACTATAGGTACAACCATCTTCCTGAAGTTGTACCCTCTGCTTCAAACATGTAGAAGACAACGTAAATTAAAATTTCGATTTAGAAAACTTGCATTTTATTGGTTTATATCGCGTTGTTATAAAAATTTACCTTTGAAAGTACAATGAAATTACATGTTGACGACGCGTGTTTTTTCCAGACACAAAGAGATGTGTGTCAAAATGTTACGTGACCTCACATAACTGATACTGTTATCATTTTTGGTAATAATTCGCGCTCTAAGGCTGCCAATGATAATTCCTTTTATCACATTACAACGAAACGTCAGGAAGTTAAGATTTTCCTTAAGGCTTACCGCAGGACTATGAGCCATGCATATGAAGTTGTGTTTCAGTTATCGGCGTTGAAGTTTAAACAGCATAAGTTCTTTATATTTAACCCTTTGACGCCTAACGAACACCATAGTGGTCGTACCGCACCACTAAACTGTAAACGTTGCATTTTATATATTTATTCAACAAATACAGGTACTGAATATTTTAAACATTAGTATCTACTCTCCATTTTTTCTCTTCAAAATTCAGTTTTTTTTTCATAATTCTAACGTATTTGGTTCCTGTTTTATTCACATTTATATACAGGGTATGCTAAAATTAAAAAAAAAGTAATTCCGGCGCCAAAAGTTTAATGTTCAGCGCTAAAACCGTAGATTTTGCTGAGTGTCTGTAGTTCAGTTTTAAGGATTTTGAGTTTGACGTATTTTATTTTCTGCAGGTAAAAGAGCGACACAAGAATATACAAAATATTTACCAACGGACTTTGACGAAACCTGAAAAAATAAACACAACATTCATAATCTGTAGAGCCTACTGTATTATACTGTAGAAATGCTGAATGGAGACTTCACCAACAAACGATACTCAACCTGCCTGATACCACCAGCTGAGTACCTACGTGTAAATGCGTATTGTGATTGGTGAACTTTGGTGAAATTATGAATTGTTTTCTTTGTGAGCACTAAATATTTTCAAATGGCCACACGCGGTTGCGCATTTGTTGGAGGCACTGCGCAAGGTCTCATGTTGGAGGCACTGCGCAAGGTCTCATGTTGGAGGCACTGCGCAAGGTCTCATGTTCGATTCCCGATTGTTTATTTGTAATTTTGCATTGACATAATCCTTCCGGGCGGCTTATTTTCAAAGGAAGTACTCAGCCCCGAACAGAAATGAGAATCGATAATATATCCCGGAAGGTAAATTTGTCGTTGCGTAGGGCTGAAAATATTACTACATTCGTATGCCGAATATCTTGAAATCCGTGAGACCTAAACGTTTGGAACCCTCAGGGCCTGTATAGGGGTGTACAGGGATTGCTTTACCTTTCCTGCTTTATTTACCTGCTTCTTTTAATTTTAAAAATTGTCCCTCTTTTAGATGCGTTTCGGCTGTTTTTTATGTAAGGGTTTGACTCCTCTATGAAAAAAGGTTTATATAAAACATATTCTTCACTAATGTTTGACATTTTCGAATGGAATTGTTAATGTTTTTCTGGGTTTAGGGTGTTTTCCCAATAACTAATTTGCATTGCTATTTTCTTATATTTCTTGTTCTTCCTTTTTTAGTGTTTGATTTGTTTTTGTGTAGTTTTTTATTTTGTTTATTTGAATTGATTTTGTGTTATTGTGTTGTTGTTGTTGTTGTTGTTGTTGTTGTATTTGGCAATGGTGCTGTTGGTCCTGATCTTAAATGAAGGTCTAATGAATGAATCAAAATTACTCACACTTACCGATATTTCTAACAACAGCAACATGCACATTACAGTTCGGACAACCCCACACAACAGGTGACCGCAGTACAGAACTGACGTTGAAGCAGAATGTGATTTCGGGTGGCGGGGTGCAGTCAATAACCAGAAAAATATACCCGAATTTATTGTAATCCTCCCTCGAAGCCCAACACTGTTTCCCTCTGACTTTGAAACAATTCAGAGACCAGATATCTGGGGACTGGACTGTGTCTTCTGGGTAAGGCAAATTGAGTTAATTCTTGAGCTGGGGGAGGGGTGGAGGGGGTTAATCGTCAGTATTGTGTTGTTGTGCTGCAGGTTGAAAGGTTCAGAACCATAACACAAACCTCGGCCTACTGCATGTACATTCTAAATGACGTGTTCCTTAAACACCCTAAGATATCACAGAGGTTTCGGAGAACAAGCTCCAGTCATTCCTTGCTACAACACTAGCAGGAGTTTAGTGAAAAGCGTCATGCTGAGGACGCTTTAATTCTGCAGTAGAATCCACATCTATGGTGGACAACATTATATCGAGACATAAGATAAAATGTATATAAGTTCAGTTTTTGTAGAACAGTTCTTGGAAAATGAAAAAAGCTCCATAAATTCTGTGGCACATAAACGCAAACAAAGGAATTCGGAAGTAAAATAATTTGCTTGTATGCAGATAGAGCAGGATAACTGCAATATGGTTACATGTGCAGCAACAATATATTTTGGCTTGAAGTCAACCCTGATCATTCACAGATCTGAAGCACATAAAATAATTCTGGATGTTTTGTAATCTAGTCGAAAATCGAACATTAAGCTGCATAAACACACTGCTTCATGGAACTCATAACGGTAGCTTCTTTCCCAGACGTAAAGCGGCCAAAGCATTATTCAACGAGCTTCTTTGAAACAGAGGCAAAAATGAGTGGAGTAATGCCTCCACCACTTCACAGTATTGCAGCGTGTATAGGGACAACTTAAACTTAATAGTTAAATACTAAAGCCGTAGTTCATATTACTGGAAGTCGCAAAGTACAGAGTAACACAGCGATAGTGGTAATGCCTTTTAAGTGTCATTGAATACAAATTTTCTAGAAAAGAAATTTTAATTGTGTCCGGGCGAAACGCGTCTGATCTTCGTCACCAGAATTGAGTAAATTAAGTGCAGAAAATATCGTTCGGTTTGACGTTTAAAGAGGAGAACCTTTAACTTAATTTAACTGCTCTAAATTACGTATCCAGTTTATTGTACACGCAGTGTATCAGAGACCTTCAATTATTTTATTTAAATTCACGTTTGCCAATTCAAGTGACCGTGAGATGTAAGGCGTGGTTCTTCGGTCGCTGTGTTACTGGGCTTGCGGGTTCGAATCACTCCTAGAGCATAGATATCTTTGTGTTTATGTTTCGAGTTAATTACTCGTCCAGAGGAGTTCTAACGATTGTGGTTTGTCTGAGTGTGATCGTGGAGCGTCTGATTTTCTTCACCAGAATTTAATATCGTTCGGTTTAAAGTTTAAAAGGAGAACCTTTAAATTTGACATTGCTTTTTGTGATATTATGTACATCGTTCCTGCATGTGACATCCTTATCCAAGACTAACCTTCGATGTCGCTAAAGACGGTGTGTAATCGTGTGCCTGGTAACACTCACGAAACCGCACAGCTGTACACGTATTACGTCACAGCATATACATGTGGGTATTGTGTATATCAGCTGTATATATTACATAACGAGACAGACAGAATGTATATTGTTGTAACGACTAGCTTTATTCCAATAAAGAAATAATATATTTTAACTACTCCAAATTACGTATCCTGTTTATTGGACACTCACTATGCAAAACATTTTGAATTAAGATTTAAATTTCAAATTCGGGCTTGCCCATTCAAATGGCCTTGCGATCTAAGGTGTGGGTATGCGGTCGCTCGCTTGCTGCTTTTGTGGATTCGAACCCCTCCAGAG